>Ga0214919_10002282_pt1 | contig 30347 bp, 25 predicted proteins | sample LL1503_MetaG_FD_177994 | JGI IMG/M metagenome (GOLD analysis project Ga0214919, IMG submission 177994) | Freshwater microbial communities from Lake Lanier, Atlanta, Georgia, United States - LL-1503 | ecosystem: Environmental > Aquatic > Freshwater > Lake | place: USA: Georgia | collected... | reverse complement strand
TATTTCAAGTTTTGTGCAACCAGCCGGGTCGCCAATGGGCCGCACAGAGCTTGCCTGCGGCCTCAGAGGACCCGAGGGTTTTCACCCAAGCCCAGGCTGCGATGCTTGGCATGATCAGTCCGGAGTGCGTCCACGTTGACCGGCAGCACCCCGCGCAGCCAGCAGCGCCGGGTCGCGATCGGCCCAGGCGGGTTCGCTCACGGGCTGCGCGCGGCTGGGTCTTCGATACACCCGGCATTTCGTCAACTTTTAAACCTTGCGAGTGACTCCCATGTTCACAATTCGTCTTTTGCATTGCCTGGGGCCGGTTGTCGCGACACTGCTCGTCGCTTGCGGTGGCACCGATGTTGCCGTTGCACCCGATACCAGTTGCCAGGCACTGGCGAGCGACGGCACCGGCGTTGTCGTCGGGTCGAATCTGCCAGGCGATCCGGCACTTCCGGAAGCGGCTTCGGGCTACCGGGCCGGGCTCAAAGTCGCCTCGTCGCGTACTTTCATGGTGTCGACCGCGAACGCATTCGCCAGCGCGGCGGGATGCGCGGTTCTGAAGAAAGGCGGTTCTGCCGCCGACGCTGCTGTCGCCGTGCAAGCCGTGCTAGGCCTGACCGTTCCCGAGGCGACCGGTCTTGGCTCGGGCGGATTCATCGTCTATTACGACGCGGCTTCGAAATCGGTGATGGCTTACGACGGCCGCGAATCGGCTCCTGCTGCCGCCACTGAAAACTATCTGCGCTACATCGACGACGACACCGACAAGACCGCCCCGAAGCCGAACGCACGCGCCAGTGGCCGATCCATCGGAACGATCGGCGTGCCGCGCTTGATCGAGGCAGTTCAGAAAGACCACGGCAAGCTGGCTTGGAAGGACCTGTTCGCCGATGGCATCGCGCTGTCCACCAACGGCTTCAAGATTGGCGGACGCCTCGCCGCCGCGATCGTGTCGAACTCCGCAGCGCTCAAGCGCGATGCCGAAGCGGCGGCGTACTTCTTCAACGCTGACGGCACGCCCAAGGCGCTTGGAAGCTTGCTGACGAACCCGGCATATGCCAAGTCCTTGCAAGCCATGGCCGCTGGCGGCGCCGACGCGATCTACACCGGCCAGATCGGCGCGGACATCATCGCCAAGATCGCCAGCACCAGTGCCCCGGACGGTAGCCCGACGACTCCCGGCAAGACGACGCTGGTCGACCTCGCAGCCTATGAGGTCAAGCGCCGCGACCCGGTGTGCACGACCTACCGCAACGCCTATTGGGTCTGCGGCGCGCCGCCGCCCACCTCGGGCGGCATCATGGTCGCGTCGGCGCTGGGCATCATCGAGAACTTCGACATGGCCGCGCTCAAGCCGACGGCCATCGACCGCGAAGGCGGTAGGCCGACAGTGCAGGGCGTCCACCTCGTGACCGAAGCCCAGCGCCTGGCCTATGCCGATCGCGACAAGTACGTGGCCGACACCGACTTCGTCCCCTTGCCCGGTGGTACCTGGAACACGATGCTCAACAAGGGCTACCTGAAGAGCCGCGCCGCGCTGATCGTCACGACCAAGAGCATGGGCACGGCACAGGCGGGCAACCTGGGTCCGATTCCGTTGGCCGCCGACAACACTGTCGAGCATGGCACGAACCAGTTCACCATCGTCGACGGCGCGGGCAACGTGCTGACCGCGACCACCACCGTCGAATCGAGCATGGGCTCGTTCCACATGACCAACGGCTTTCTGCTGAACAACCAGTTGACCGACTTCTCTGCGGCGCCGACCGATGCCGCCGGCGTGCTGATCGCCAACCGGGTGGCGCCGAAAAAGCGTCCGCGCAGTTCGATGGCACCAACGATGGTGTTCAAGATGGCGGCCGACGGCAGCAAGGGCGATTTTGTGATGGCTACCGGTTCGGCGGGAGGAGGAACGATTCCCCAGCATGTCGTCAAGACCATCGTCGGCGCGCTCGATTGGGGCCTCGATGCACAGCAATCGTCCAATCTGGTGAACTTCGGTGCCAGCAACAGCGCAACCACCTCCATCGGCGGTGAGCACCCGAACGTCGACACCACGAACAACAGCGCCGGCGATGCGCTCATCGTGGGCTTGCGCGCGCTGGGTCACACGATCTCCACCAGCGCGACGGCCAGCAGCATCAACACCGTCATGAGGTCTGTTTCCAATGGCCTGGCGACCCTGACCGGCGGCACCGACCCGCGACGTGAAGGCGTCGTGCTCGGCGACACTTTTCAGCCCTGAGACGGCTGATGCTCGCGCTGCCAATCACCTACCCGGAGACCTATCGTGACAATGGTTGAACAATGGCTGCGCCGACTGCTGACCGCTGCGGCACTGGCGCTGTGCTGGCCTGGCCCTGCAGCGTTGGCGGCCGATCCGAAGCCGCTGCGCCTGATCGCACCGGCTGCGCCGGGTGGCATCCTCGACCTGACCAGCCGCTTGATCGCCAAGGGTTTGCAGGACGTCACGCACCAGACGGTCGTTGTCGAGAACGTCAGCGGCGCCGGCGGCACGCTGGGCATCATGGCCATGCTCAAGGCTGACCCCGACGGCAACACGCTGGTGATGGGCAGCCTTGGCCCCAACGCGGCCAACTACACGCTGCAGGACAAGCTGCCCTACAAGCCCGAAGACCTGTCGCCGGTCATCCATGTGTTGTCTATGCCCAATGTGCTGGTGGCCGCGCCCAAGCTCGGCGTCAAGACGCTGGCCGAGCTCAAAGCGCTGTCCAAGGCCAGGCCGGCGGGCTTGTCGATGGCGGTGTCGACCAGCGGATCTTCCGGCCACCTGACCGGCGCGCTGATCAAGCTGCGCGCCGGGGTCAGCGCGGTCGACATCGTTTATCGAGGCGCGGCGCCGGCCTTGACCGACCTGGTTGGCGGCCAGGTCGACTTCATGGTCGACAACATGATCACCTCACTGCCGATGGTTCGCGCCGGCAAGCTGGTGGCGTTGGCCGTGACGTCTCGCGACCGCGTGCCGGAGATGCCCGACGTGCCGACCATCGTCGAGTCGGGCTATCCCGACATCGACGTCACGGTCTGGCTCGGTCTGTTCGTCTCAGCCAAGGTGCCGCAGGATCGCGTTCGCCAGCTCAATGCCGACCTGCAGAAGGTGCTCGCGATGCCGGAGATTCGGCAGCGCATTGCCGAGCAAGGTGGGATGGGCGTTGGCGGCAGCCCTGAGGTATTCAAGCGCTTCGTCGCGACCGAGAAAGACCGTTGGGAGCAGGTCATCAAGTCCAGCGGCATCAAGGTGGAGTGAGCTGGTCGCACCCGTGTTTACACGCTCACCCATCGCCCACTGGCCGGATTAATATCGCTGCCAGTCGGTCGCGTGCAGCCAACGCTGCCGGCTCGGACGAGAAACAATCCATGAGCGCCAGCATGCCTATCCGCGGATCAAACCTGTACACCGCCGAGCACGAGGGCTTCCGCGACACCGTCAGGCGCTTCCTCGAGCGCGAGGTGCTGCCCGACCACGCGCAGTGGGAGCAGCAAGGTCTGGTGCCGCGCGAGATCTGGCGCCGTGCTGGCCAGGCCGGACTGCTGCTGCCGATGGCACCGGTTGACTATGGCGGCAGCGGCGGCGATTTTCTGTTCACCGCGATCGTCGTCGAGGAGATTGCACGCTTGATGGCGACCGGTGTCGCAGGCTTCACGACGCATTCGGACATCGTCGCGCCTTACCTGGTCGAGTTTGGCACCGAAGCGCAGAAGCAACGCTGGTTGCCAGGCATGGCCAGTGGCGACATCGTCGCATCGATTGCGATGACCGAACCCTCGGCCGGCAGCGACTTGAAAGCGATTCGAACGACGGCCACGCGGGCCAGCGGCGGCTACCGGCTCAAGGGCCAAAAGACCTTCATCACCAACGGCTGGCATGCCGACCGCGTGCTGGTCGTTGCCAAGACCGAGCCTGCGGCCGGCGCCAAGGGCATGAGCCTGCTCTGGGTCGACACCCGCAGCACAGGTTTCAGCCGAGGCAAGCTGCTCGACAAGATAGGCCAGCGCGCCCAGGACACTGCTGAGCTCTTCTTCGACGATGTGCTGGTGCCTGACGACTGCCTGATCGGCGAAGAGAACAAGGCTTTCGGCTACCTGATGCACGGCCTGGTCCAGGAGCGGTTGATGATCGCGCTGCGCTGCGCGGCCTCGCTCGAGGCCTCGCTGGACTGGACCATCGCCTACACCAAGGAGCGACAGGCCTTCGGCAGGCCCTTGATCCAGAACCAGCAGACGCGTTTCAAGCTGGCCGAGATCAAGACCTTGGCCTTCGCCACCCGCGCTTTGGTCGACCGCTGCGTCGCCGACCACCTGGACGGTCAACTCGGCCCGGATGGTGCGGCGATGGCCAAGCTCTGGGCATCGGACGCCACCCGCGCGATCGACGACTTGCTGCAGATGTTTGGCGGTTATGGCTACATGCGCGAGTACCCTATCGCCCGCATGCTGACCGACATTCGGGGCAACCGCATCTACGGCGGCTCGTCGGAGGTCATGAAAGAAATCATCGGTCGCACGCTGTGACCGACATCCGTCTGCGAGCGCCTGGCGTGAAATGGGCGCATGCAAGCAAGCCGGTTTGCGGGTTTGCAGCCTTCGCGCTGCAGGCCTGTTCCTCATCACACCACTGGCATTGAGAGATCCCATGAAACCTAGACCTGACGCAGCGTCCCGCCGCCGCATCCTCAGCGCCGCTGGCGCGGCCGCGTTGGGCGCTGCGCTGCCCGACCTGGCGCTTGCCGAGTCCGACTGGCCGAACCGGCCGATCCGCTTCTTCGTGCCCTTCCCGGCCGGCGGCGGCGCCGACCTGGGGGCGCGCGTGATCGCTGCGCACATGGGCAATGTCTTCGGCAAACCGGTGCTGGTGGAGAACCGGGCCGGCGCTGATGGCGTGCTCGCAGCGCTGGAGGTGCTCAAGGCGCCGCCCGACGGCCACACGCTGTATTTCGGCACGGCGACCTCGATGTCTTATGTGCCCTCGCTGAAGAAGATCCCACCCTACGACCCGGTCGCTGATTTCACGCCGATCTCCAACCTCTGCATCTTCACCTTTTACCTGGCGGTGGCGCCCAGCCTGCCGGTCAACACCTTGGCCGAGCTCGTCACCTACGCAAAGGCCAATCCCGGCAAGCTGAGCTACGCCACCGGCAACAGCACCGGTATCGTGGCGATGGCCTCGCTGATCGAGGCCAACAAGCTCGACATGGTCCGCGTGCCCTACAAGGGCGAGGCGCCGGCGGTCATCGACTTGGTCGGCGGGCGGGTGCCCTTGATGTTTGCCACGCCCGCGGTGCTGCCGCAGCTGCTCAAGGAGAAGTTTCGGCTGATTGCCGTGCTCTTGCCAGAGCGTACCCGGGCCTTTCCCAATGTGCCGACGATGGCCGAGGCGGGTCAACCGCTGGTCAACATCCGGCCCTGGGGCGGCTTGCTGGGTCCGGCCAAGATGCCCAAGGAACTGGTCGATCGGATCTCGAAGGACTTCAACCTGATCATGCGCCGGCCCGATGTGGTCGAGCAGTACGACAAGCTCGGGCTGCTGCCCACGCCGTCGACGCCCGAAGTCATGGGGGCTCAGGTGAAGGAGCAGCTGGCGATCTGGACGCGCACGATGCGTACCGCGGGCATCGAGCTGGAGTGACGCCGACACGCCGGGTGCGCGTCGCGCTGCCATCTTGGCGTCGCACACCCGCATTTTCGCCAGACCGGCAACCCGGTCTGCATTGCTGCGGCGAAGACTGCTGCTGAACGCCCCAAGACCGGCCGAAGCCGGCCTGATCGGCTTGTGCTCGAAACAGGCCGGCGATCAGGGTAGCCCGCAGTACTGCGCGAGCCGCGCCGTCTATGCTGGCGGCCCTGCAAGCGGTGCAGCTCGGCCGCAGCGCAGCCTGCCGACCTGATTCACTGGAGCAAGACCATGACCCTCCCACCCAAGCCCGATCCCGCGACCGAACCGCGCCTGACCTCGCTGTCTCACGGCGGTGGTTGTGGCTGCAAGATTGCCCCCGGCGTGTTGTCCGAGATCCTCAAGGGCACTGCGGCGATGCCGATCCCGCCCGAGCTGATGGTGGGCATCGAGACCGCCGACGACGCGGCCGTCTACCGGCTCAACGACCAGCAGGCGCTGATCGCCACGACCGACTTCTTCATGCCCATCGTCGACGACCCGTTCGACTTTGGCCGGATCGCGGCGACCAACGCGATCAGCGATGTCTACGCGATGGGTGGGCGACCGATCATGGCGCTGGCGCTGGTGGGCATGCCGATCAACCTGCTGTCGACCGCCACGATCGGCCGGGTGCTTGAGGGCGGCGCGTCGATGTGCAGGCTGGCGGGCATCCCGATCGCCGGCGGCCACACCATTGATTCGGTTGAAGCGATCTACGGTCTGGTGGTGATGGGCCTGGTGCACCCCGACCGCGTCAAGCGCAATGCCGACGCCCGCCCTGGCGACTTGCTGGTGCTGGGCAAGCCCTTGGGTGTGGGGGTGATGAGCGCCGCGCTCAAGCAGGGTCAGCTCGGCGATGCGGGTTACGCGCAGATGATCGCCACGACCACCGCGCTCAACACGCCAGGGCCAGACCTGGCTGAACTGCCGGGCGTGCATGCGATCACCGATGTCACCGGCTTCGGCCTGGCCGGACACGCGCTGGAGATGGCGCGTGGCGCCCGCTGCGAGTTGCAGATCGATTGGTCCGCCGTGCCCTTGCTGCCAGGCGTTCGCGCCTTGGCTGCGCGCGGCTTCATCACCGGCGCGTCGGGCCGCAACTGGGCCGGCTACGGCGCCGATGTGCAGCTCTCATCGCAACTGGACGCCGAAGACCGCGCGCTGCTGACCGACCCGCAAACCAGCGGTGGCCTGCTCGTGGCCTGCGAGCCGTCGGCGTTGGATGCGGTGCTGGCGATCTTTGGTCGCCATGGCTTCGCGCAGGCCGCGGTGGTTGGTCAGGTGCTGGCTGCCAGCGGCCAAGCTCGGCTTGTGGTCCGCTAGTTTGGTTCGCCGCACAGGTCTTGCGGCCAAGCGATCAAGCGCTGCACGGACGTGGCACGAACACTGAATAACCACCATTGGCATGGGCCACCAGCGCATCGCCGAGGTGGATGCGTGGCAGCAGGTGGACCACCTTGCGGCCATGGTGCACCAGCTCGGTCTCGCAGCGGATCAGCCCTTCGATCACAGGCCTGAACTAGGCGATGCGGATCTCGATCGTCGCGCAGCTCTTGCCTGGGGCCAGCGTCGGATACAGCGTGGCGCCCATGCCGGTGTCGGCCAGCGCAAAGACCACCGCGACGTGCATCACGCGGTGCGGGCGCAGATGCTGCTCGGCCACGGTCAGCGCGCATTGGCTGCGGCCGGCCGGTTGGGGCTCGAAATGCAGACCGATCAGTTCGGCGAAGCGCTGTGGTGGCATGGGCAGGCTTTCAGGGCCCGCTAGGGTGGTGGGCCCATTTTGAGTGGCGCGACGGCTTCGAGACCGGCGGCTTGGCGTCGGGCAGAGGGTGCATGATGGTGCCCGACCGCTGCGCCTGGCGGGATGCGTCAAAATCAAGGTTTGCGTCGGCGGCCCGTCTGGGTCGTTGCGAGCGCCAGAGCGATACCGGCTGCGGCCGCGGGGATGACATATGCGACAACTCGAGTTTGGCTGGTTCCTGCCCACTTCCGGAGACACCACGGCCTACGCCGATCGCGACGCGACGGTGCCGCCTTCGATGGCGATGTTCGACCGGGTGGTCGCTGCCGCTGAAAAAGCCGGTTTCGAGTACCTGCTGGTGCCCGTGTCCTGGACTTGCTGGGATGCCTACATCTGCTCGGCGATGGTGTTGGCGCGCTCGCGGACGATCCGCATGCTGGTCGCAGCGCGCCCTGGCTACATGAACCCGGTGCTGCTGGCCCGGATGATCGCGGCGATGGACCAGTTGTCTGACGGTCGGGTCGCGGTCAACCTGATCGCCGGGCAGAGCGACGCCGAGGCGGTCCAGGACGGCATCGCGCTGCCCAAGGAAGAGCGTTACGCGCTGATGGACGAAGAGGTCAGCATCCTCAAGGCGCTGTGGACCGAGCGCGGGGCGGTCACCTTCGAGGGTCGCCACCACCAGGTCAACGGCGCGCGGATCTCGCCCAAGCCGCTGCAGCGGCCGCACCCACGCTTCTACCTCGGCGGTGGCTCGCCTGAAGCCTGGGAGCTGTCGGCCCGTCACGCCGATGTGCACCTGTTCTGGGGCGACACGACCGAGACGATCGCCGCCAATATGCGCGACATCCGCGAGCGTGCGGCGCGCCACGGCCGCGAGCACGACATCGGCTTCGGCATGCGCTTGCAGATCGTCTGCCGCGAGACCGAGGATGAAGCCTGGGCGGCGGCCCATGCGCTGGTGGCCGGTGTGACTGACTCGCAGACCACTTTTATCCGACAGCATTACGGCAGTTCGGCGGCGAACCGGCGAGTCCAGGAACTGGCGCTGACCCACGGCGAACTGATCGCGCCGCATCTGTGGACCGGCATCACGAAGGCGCGTCCGGGCGCGGGCATCGCGGTGGTGGGCAACCCGCAGCAGTGCGCTGACACGCTGCAGCAGTACATCGACCTGGGCTGCCATTCGTTCTGCTTGTCGGGCTATCTGCACGACGAAGAGGCCGAGCGCTTCGCCCGCTTGGTGCGCCCGCTGCTGGTTGAGCGAAATGGCGCGCGCATGCCGGCGCTGCCGCTGGCCTGAGGGCGAATGCTGCCGTGAAGCCTCCGGCGCACCCCTCCATCCCCGTAGGAAACCAAGCCATGAATCTGCTCAAACACCTGCTGCTGGCCGCCTCGCTGTTGGTGGTGGTGCCGGCATCCGCGCAGAACGCTGCGACCAGCGCGCAGGCTGCTGCGTTCCCCAGCCGCCAGATCAAGGTGCTGGTGCCTTTCAACGCTGGCAGCGGCGCCGATTCATCGTCGCGCTTTTACGGCGAACAGCTCGGGCGGCTGTTCAACCAGCAGGTGCTAGTCGAGAACCGCCCAGGCGGCAGCGGGCTGATCGCGGTGCAGGCGACGCGCCAGGCACCGGCCGACGGCCACACCATCCTGATGGGCAGCAACTCGCCCGCGGTGGTCAATGCCATCATGATGAAGAACCTGCCCTACGACCCGTTCAAGGACCTGCGGCCGCTGTATGGCCTGGCGATCAGCCCGGTGGCTTTCGTCGTGCGGGCCGAGTCACCCCACAAGACCATGGCCGACCTGGTGGCTGCGGCGAAGAAGGACAAGCGCGCGCTGCAACTGGGCGACTATTCGGCTGGCTACAAACTGATCGCGGCCTGGCTGGGCACGGCCAGCGGCCTGCGCGTCGATCACATTCCCTACAAAGGCGGCGCGCAGATGCTGACCGATGTCGTCGGCGGTCAGCTCGAGGTTGGCGTGATCGACTTCACCGGCACCATCGAGCTGCTGAAGGGCGGTCGCCTGCGGGTGCTGGCGATTACCGCCGACAAGCGTGAAGCCATGTTCCCCGACATTCCGACGATGAAGGAGAGCGGCTTCGCCGACTTCGAGACCTCGGTTTGGTCGGCTTTCTTCGTTCGTGGCGAGACCCCGGACGACGTGGTCGAGAAGCTGGCTGCGGCGATCCAGAAGGTGATGAACTCCGAGCTCGGCAAGGCCTACCACGCTTCGCTGCCGTCGGCGCCGATGATGATGGGTCCGAAGGCCTTGGGGGAATTCCAGCGCCGCGAGTACGAGCGCTTCAAGCGCGTCGCTGAGCTCGCAGGCATCAAACCCGAGTGATGTGCCAGCGTGCACGGTGCGCGACCGTCGTCGCATAGCGCCTGAATGACCCGCCCGCGTGTGGGGAACCCGCCGCTGGCTGCTCCGACCGTCACGCTTACTGGATAGGCGCAATTTCAAAGACGCACTTTCTGTGTAAAGTGCGCTCAGTAATTTTTTTCACTCCAAGGAAGCGCCATGCAACTCGGCATGATCGGACTGGGTCGCATGGGCGGCAATATCGTCAGGCGCTTGATGCGCGATGGCCACAGCTGTGCCGTCTATGACAACAACCCGGCCGCAGTGCTCGCGCTCGGTGGCGAAGGGGCGGTCACCAGCCTGGACCTGGCCGACCTGGTGCGTCAGCTCAGCGCGCCGCGTGCGGTCTGGGTGATGCTGCCTTCGGGCGCGATCACCGAGGCGGCAGTCCAAGCGTTGGGCGAGTTGCTGTCGCCGGGCGACGTCATCATCGATGGCGGCAATTCCAACTTCAAGGACGATGTTCGCCGCGCCCAGGAGCTGGCCGCCAAGGACATCCGCTACATCGATGTCGGCACCAGCGGCGGGGTCTGGGGGCTGGAGCGAGGCTACTGCCTGATGATCGGCGGCGACCGCGACTCGGTGCAGCGCCTGGATCCGATCTTCAAGACCTTGGCGCCAGGTATCGGCGAGATCGACCGCACACCGGGCCGGGCCCAGCGCCAATCGACCGCCGAGGAGGGCTACCTCTACACCGGCCCGGCCGGGTCGGGCCACTTCGTCAAGATGGTGCACAACGGCATCGAGTACGGCCTGATGCAGGCTTACGCTGAGGGTCTGGACATCCTCAAGGGCGTTGCGCAGGAGGTGATTCCCGCCGAGCGGCGCTACGACTTGGACCTGGCTGACATCACCGAGTTGTGGCGGCGTGGCAGCGTGGTCTCATCCTGGTTGCTCGACTTGAGTGCCACCGCGCTGGCCGAAGACCCGCAGCTCAAGGGCTATTCGGGCCATGTCGAGGACTCGGGCGAGGGCCGCTGGACCATCATGGCGGCGATCGAGGAAGCGGTGCCGACCGATGTGCTGTCGGCCGCGCTCTACACGCGTTTTCGCTCGCGCCAGGACCACACTTTTGCAGAGAAGCTGCTGTCGGCGATGCGCAAGCAGTTCGGTGGCCACCAAGAACCCCAGAAAGGATGATCCGTGGCCAAAGCCGATGATGTCGATCACGAAGCAATCCCGCACGGCCAGCAGGCGCCCGCTTGCACCGTGGTCATCTTTGGCGCCGCTGGCGACCTCACCAAGCGATTGCTGATCCCGGCGCTGTACAACCTGGCGCGCACGGGTCTGCTGCCCGAGAAGTTCGCGCTCGTCGGGGTCGACCGGCTCGAGATGACCGACGCGGCATTCCGCCAGCACCTCGACGCTGCGGTGCGCGCATTCGCCGCCGACAAGCATTACTCACAGGTGCTCGACGAGCTGCATTGGAACGAGCTGCTGCAGCGCATCAGTTATCTGCCGGGTGATTTCGGCGACCCGCTGGCCTATGCCCGCTTGGGCGACAAGCTCGGCGAGGTCAGCGCAGCCCAGCACAACGGCGACAGCGTGTTGTTCTACCTGGCGGTGGCGGCACGGTTTTTCGGTGGCATCGTCGACCAACTCGGCGCCGCCGGGCTCGTCACCGAAGCACCGGGCCGCTGGCGCCGGGTGGTGGTCGAGAAACCTTTCGGTCACGACATGGCCTCGGCGCGCGCGCTCAACACCCAGCTGCGTCGCAGCCTGGCCGAGCCCCAGATCTACCGCATGGACCATTTCCTGGGCAAGGAAACGGTGCAGAACATCATGCTGATGCGCTTTGCCAACAGCATCTTCGAGCCGCTGTGGAACCGCGACCACATCGACCATGTGCAGATCACCGTGGCCGAGACCGTGGGCGTCGAGAGCCGGGCGGGCTTTTACGAGACCACCGGCGCGCTGCGCGACATGGTGCCCAACCATGTGTTCCAGTTGTTGGCGCTGACCGCGATGGAGCCGCCCGCGTCGTTCTCGGCCGACGCCATCCGCAACGAGAAGACCAAGGTGCTGAACTCGGTGCACCGGGTCGACGCGGCCAGCGACAGCGTGCGCGGCCAGTATGCGGTCGGCCAGCGCGATGGCCAGTTGCTCACCGGCTACCGCGAGGAAGCCGGCGTGGCCGCTGGCAGCATGACCGAGACCTATGTGGCGATGAAGCTCGGGGTCGACAACTGGCGCTGGTCCGGCGTGCCTTTCTACCTGCGAACCGGTAAGGCTATGGCCAAGCGCAGCAGCGAGATCGTGATCCAGTTCAAGCGCCCGCCGCTGTCGCTGTTCCGAGACACCGCGACCGAGGCGCTGACGCCCAACGCGTTGGTGCTCAAGCTCCAGCCCGATGAAGGCGCAGCGCTGATGTTCGGCGCCAAGATTCCCGGGCCCAGCATCTCGATCGGCCAGGTGCACATGGATTTCCACTACAAGGATTACTTCCAGAACGCACCGAGCACCGGCTACGAGACGCTGATCTACGACTGCATGATCGGCGACGCGACGCTGTTCCAGCGCTCCGACAGCGTGATCGCGGGCTGGAAGATCGTCCAGCCCTTGCTCGACCACTGGGCCGAGGGCGCAGCCGATGGCGAGCCGGCCGCGCTGGCGAACTACGCGGCGGGTTCCGAAGGACCGGCCGCTGCAGACGCTTTGCTGCAGGACAGTGGACGGTCCTGGAAGCGCTTGGTCTGAGTGAACCGCGCGACCTCAAGGCATTGAATAGCCGAACGCAGCGACTCGACAGGAGACATGATGGCGTGGAATTTCGGGGATATCTTGGACACGGTCGGCGCGCATGTCCCACCGCAGGCGCCGGCTTTCATCCACGGCCAGCGCGTCATCTCCTGGGGTGATGCGAACCAGATGACCAACAAGCTGGCCCGGGCGCTGATCGCGCGTGGCTCGCAGCCTGGCGACAAGATCGCGATCTACATGCGCAACCGGCCGGAATACCTGCTCGCGCTGGCGGCAGCTTGGAAGGCGCGGCTGACCCATGTGAACGTCAACTACCGCTACACGCCCGAGGAGGTCTGGTACATCTTTGACAATTCCGATGCGCAGACGGTGGTCTACGCGTCGGAATTCCGTGACGCAGTGGCCGAGATCCGGCCCCGCCTGCCGATGGTGAAGACTTGGGTCGAGGTCGGTGCTGCGGGCGCGATCGCGCCGTTTGCCGAGTCCTTCGACGATCTGGCCCAACAAGGCAAGGGTGATCCGCTTGGCATCGAGCGCTCGGGTGACGATCAGTTCTTCATCTACACCGGGGGTACCACCGGCATGCCCAAGGGCGTGATGTGGGCCCACGACGACCTGCGCGAGATCATGTTGCAGGGGCCCAGGCTGCTCGGCCCGGTGCCCGAGACGCTGGAAGAACTGGCCGTATTCACGCGGCAGACAGGGCCTGGCGGCTGCATCCTGCCGGCGCCGCCGCTGATGCATGGCACCGGCTTGTTGACATCGATGGGCGCGATGATGGGCGGCGGTTGCGTCGTCACGCTCGAGGGCCAGACCTTCGATCCGGTGGAGATGTTGAAAGCCACCCACCAACACAGACCGCAGACGCTGGTGATCGTCGGTGACGCGTTCGGCAAACCGCTGCTCAACGCGCTCAATGCCGCACCTGGCGTCCACGACTTGTCGAGCGTCGCGGTCATCATTTCATCGGGCGTGATGTGGAGCCTGGAGGTCAAGGCTGGCCTGCTTGCGCACATGCCCAATGCCGTCCTCAACGATGGATTTTCTTCGTCCGAAGCCCTGGGCATGGGCGTGTCGTTGATGACCAAGGACGCGCAGGTCCAGACCGCCAAATTCGTGCTGGGCAGCCGCTGCAAGGTGTTTGACGAAAACGACCAGCCGGTCGCGCCGGGTTCGGGCTTGTCGGGCATGGTCGCCATCGCGCCGCCCAATCCGATCGGCTACTACAAGGATGAAGAGAAGTCAGCGCGCACTTTCCGGGTGATCGACGGGGTGCGCTATTCGATTCCCGGCGACTGGTGTGTGGTCGAGACCGACGGCAGCCTGACCTTGCTCGGCCGCGGCAGCGCCTGCATCAACACCGCCGGCGAGAAGGTCTTTCCGGAAGAGGTTGAGGAAGCGCTCAAGACCCATCCCTGCGTCGAAGACGCGCTCGTCATTGGCTTGGCCGACGACAAGTGGGGCCAGTCCGTCACCGGTGTGGTCCGCCTGGTCGACGGTGCGGCGCTGGCCGAAGACGAGTTGCGAGCCCATGTCCGCAAGGCACTGGCCGGTTACAAGACCCCGAAGCGCGTGTTCGCCACCACCGAAGTCTTGCGCGCCAGCAATGGCAAGGCCGATTACCCGACCGCCAGGAGGATCGCGCAGGATGGCGCAGCGGCTTGAGCCAGAGGCGACCGTCGGGCGGATCAAGCCGGCAATGACTTGGACGGCCAGGCCTGCGCGTTCGACCTGCCATTTCGCTGGGCTCATGCCGGTGCGCACCCTAACCAACGCCTAGCGCGTCTCTATCGGCCCTGGATGATCGACAGCAAACAACCCGTGTACCGCCCGCTGATGGGCATCTTGTTCATGTGTCTGGCCAGCACGTTTTTCCCGCTGATGAACGGTTTGGTCAAATTGATGAGCCAGCGCTACTCGTCCGAGCAAGTGGTGTGGGCTCGAACGTTCGGCCATCTGATCCTGGTGCTGTTGGTGCTGCTGCCGCGCTACGGGCCGGGCATCGTCAAGACCCAGCGCCCCGGGTTGCAGATCCTGCGCTCTTGCATGCTGCTGGCGTCGACGATGCTTTACTTCACGGCCATCAAATTCATCTCGATTGCCCAGGCATCGGCGATCTCCTTTCTCACCCCGTTGCTGGTGATGGTGCTGGCCGGACCGATGCTGAAGGAAAAAATCACACCGGCGCGGGCCATGGGGGTGGTGGTCGGCTTCATCGGCGTGCTGGTGGTCGTTCGACCCGGGTCTGCCGTTTTCCAGCCCGCAGCGTTGCTGATCGTCGCCAACTCATTCTGTTATGCGATCTACCAGTTGCTGACCCGGCGGGTGGCAGGCACGGATCGCCCGGAAACATCGGTGGTCTACTCGGCCTTGGTCGGCTCTGTGCTGATGAGCCTGGTCGTGCCTTTTTCTTGGACCACACCGACCGGACTGGTCGATTGCTTGCTGCTTGGCAGCCTAGGCGCGCTCGGCGCTTTGGGACATTACTGCTTGGCGCGTGCGATGACATACGCCCCAGCCAACTTCGTGTCGCCATTCAGTTACTGGCAGATGGTCGGCTCGGTGGCCGTGGGCTACCTGATGTTTGCCGAATTTCCGGATCTCTTCACCTGGCTCGGTACTGCGCTGATCATCGCCGCCGGTTTGTATGCCGGTTTCAAATCCAATAAATAACGTTAAATAAGAGCGGCTTCAGGCCATGGGCGCAGGGCCTGGATGATGGCGCCAGCCAATGGCGCGCCCAGTCTGGCCGCTTGTTCCTGGCACTGGAAAGCCTGCATGCCTGGCAGCCTAACCGGGGGGCCGCCGGGCGGCGGCGGACTGGCTGCACAGGCATCGACCAGCCAACCGGCCTGGCGTGTGAAAGCCGCAAACCCTGCAAAAGCTGCCGGGTCGCTCGCTTGCAGGAATGCCGCCGTGGTGATGCCCTTGGGTTCGTCCGCGCGGCCCTGGCCCGACAGACCCTGGGTCAGGGCTTCGGCCAGCAGCGCCCAGCCCTAGCCTTTGTGGCCATGGTCTAGTCCGCCCGCCGGGTGACGCAGGCGCCGCGCGAACGGACGGGTCATCGACCTGCGAGCTCCGGGCAGCTAGGGCATTCCCCCTGGCCATAGCATCGTTCGAGCCCCTACAGTCAGCAGCTTCGCGCAAGATTTTGCGCTGGGTGCTGGCGTCCGGCTGGCGCCCCAAGGGTCATGGGCCCGAACTACATTGGAAAAATGATGCACGATCTACTGATTCGCGGTGCGCAGGTTTACGACGGCCTGGGCAACGCGCCTGTGCTGGCCGATGTCGCGGTTGATGCGGGCCGCATCACGCAGATCGGCCGGGTCAGCGCGCCGGCGCGCGAAACTGTCGACGCTGCCGGCCTGGCGTTGATGCCTGGCATCGTCGACCTGCACACCCATTACGACGCCCAAGTCACCTGGGACCGGACCATGTCGCCGTCGCCCGCACTGGGCGTGACCACCGCAGTGATCGGCAACTGCGGGTTCGGCGTCGCGCCCTGTCCTGCGGGCATGCGCGAGACCATGATGAAGAACCTTTCGGTCGTCGAGGGCATGGACTTGAACGCGCTGCTGACCGGCGTGGACTGGAGCTTCGAGACCTTTCCCGAGTACATGGCGGCGCTGCGCCGCACCGGCCCCTATCTCAACACCGCGGTCTTCGCCGGTCACTCGGTGCTGCGAACCGCAGTGATGGGCGATGCCGGGTCCGAGCGCGCGGTGCCGACCGACGCCGAGCTCGGCGAGATGCGCCGCTTGCTGCGCGAGGCGATGGACGCTGGGGCGATCGGTTTTGCGTCATCTTTCTCGCCCAACCACAGCGGCTACGGCGGCCTGCCGATGCCCTCGACGATCGCCAGCGACGCCGAGCTGCAGAGCTTGACCGATGTGCTCGGCGATGTCGGGCGTGGCGTGTTCATGTCGGCGACCGGGTCCCGGTTGACGCCGCAGAAGATGGAGGCCATCGCCGAACGCACCCGGCGACCGGTCTACATCTCGACCGTGTTGTCGATGTACAACGAAGCCAAGCCTGCGCTCGGGCTGTCGTATTACGAGGCCTGCGGGCAGGCATTGGACCGCGGCCACGAGGTCTACATCCTGAGCAGCTGCCAACCGCTGTCTTTCGATTTCAAGCTCACCGACCCCTACTTGCTGCTCAGCCACAGCGCTTTCGACGCGATCAAGGGCGTGGCCGTCGAGGCGCTGCCGGCGATCTACGCCGACCCGGCTTTCCGCGCCAAGTTCCGCGAGGACTTGCGCCAGCCCAGGGCGGGCGTGCTGTTTCTGGGCAACTGGGACCGCATCGAGCTCAGCGTGGCGGCCCTGGCCGAACACCGCGAACTCGAAGGCATGACGCTGGCGGCGATCGCTGCTGGCCGAGGACTGGACCCGGTCGATGTCTTCTTCGATCTGGCGATTGCCGAGGGCTTGAAGACCGGTTTCGTCGGCAAGTTGTTCCAGAACGTCGACGCGGGCGTCGCGCCGCTGCTCAAGCACCGTGCCAGCGTGGTCACGCTGTCGGACGCCGGGGCGCATCTGGTCTACATGTGCGACGCTGGTTTCGGCTTGTATTTCCTCGCCCATTGGGTTCGCGAGACCGGCGAGTTCAGCCTGCAAGAAGGCATACGCCGGCTCACCAGTGAGCCGGCGCAGCGTTTCCGGATTCCAGAGCGCGGCCGATTGCAGGTCGGTGCGCCGGCCGATCTGCTGCTGTTTGACCCGGCCAGCGTGGGCATCTCGAGGCCGAAGTCGCTGCTCGACCTGCCCGGCGGCGGCTCTCGCATGGTGCGCGAGCCGCGCGGCGTGCACGGGGTCTGGGTCAACGGCGTCAAGGTCCATGACGGCCAGGACTATGTCGCGCTCGAGCACGGCCCGGGGCAGGTGCTGGACCGCTTCGACGCCTGACCATCCCGGTGTGCTGGCCAAGCCTTGGGCTTGGGGCTTGATCGCACGCAAGGCGGTCGACGGTTCGAGAGCAGCTGATACGGCCATGGCCGGTTCGGGCCAGCAACTCGGGCGCCGTTGTGGTCAGTGCAGAAATTCAGAATGCTTCCCGACCTGTCGAGCGGTCTGCTGGCGCGGCAGCGGGTCGGCCGACGGTCGCGCCGGACCAGGTGGCGCTGCACGAGGCCCAGTATTTCATGGCCATCGACGAGGCCAGAGTGCGCATGCTGTCGATAGGCACCGCCACCGCAGGCTAGCAGCCGAGCCAGGCACCGGCCGAGGACGCTGGCGCTTTGGGTTGGTCGTCCGACGGCCGATTGATCATGGCGATGGTGGCCGTGCAGCAGCAGCATGTGCAGGCGATGATGGAAGACCGCTTGGGCGATCGCGACCTGCGACTCGATGCGCGCTGGCTATCGCAGGCCGGGCTGGGCATCGACGTGGCCACGCCCGAGGCCGCGCAACTGCTGGTGGCGATGGCCGAGCAGACGCTGCGCGAGACCGATCGCGCGCTGCTGCGCGGCTTTGTCTGAGCGCACCCAAGCCCTGAGCCGACGCAAGCAATGTCGGCTGCGGCGCTTGTGCTGGCGCCGAGCCAATGCAGACATTGATGTTGCTCAACTCGCGCTGAGGGCCAGCTTTTACTGTCAGGCATCGCTTCTGGAGTTCTGTCGTGACTGCTTTCAAATCCATCCTGGTTCATCTGGACTCTTCGCCTCGCTGCACCGCGCGGCTACGGCTGGCGCACCAGCTCGCCGAACGGCATGACGCTGCGGTGACCGCTTTGTACGCGGCCACGCCAGCCGATCTGCAGTTTCCCTTCGGCTTCGGTCCGGGGATGGAGGCTGCGTCGGTGTTGCGCGACCTGGAAGCCACCCGGCGCGACCGCGCCAGAGCGCTGTTCAATGAAGCGGTGGCGTCGGGCATGTATCGGCTGCAATGGGCTGAATTGACGCGTGAGCAGCCACTGTACGCATTTGCCCAGCGCGCGCTCTACGCTGATCTGATGGTGCTCGGCCAGCACGAACCCCATCAGGCGCGGGCCCAGGATGTGCCGCCCGACTTTGTCGAATCGACCTTGATCGACAGCGGCAAACCGGCGCTGGTGCTGCCTTTCATCGGCACGCCGTCGCTGCCGATCCGCAACGTGCTGGTGGCGTGGAAAGAGTCACGGGAATCAGCGCGTGCGCTGGGGTCAGCGCTGCCGCTGCTGCAGTCGGCTGAGCGTGTGCATGTGGCTTGCTGGGGCAGGCCAGCATCCGGCACTGCACCGGTGCTGGCTTACCTTCAGCAACACGCTGTGTCGGCCCAATTGCATCACTATGGCGAGGCCACACCCGACATCGGCGAGTTGCTGTTGTCGTTGGCCAGCGACCTCGATGCGGGCATGCTGGTGATGGGCTGCTATGGCCACAGCCGGGCGCGCGAATGGGTGCTGGGCGGGGTGTCGCGAACCGTGTTGTCGTCGATGACCTTGCCGGTGCTGACCTCGCACTGAAGCTGCGGTTTGGCCGCTGAACCACTGTCTGGGGAGCGATGTGGTGATGACCGACGTGGTGCTCGACCCCGAGTTGGTGGAGTCGCTGGAAAGCGGCGACCATGCCTGGCTTGAGCAATGGCTGGTCGCCGAAGGCGATATGGTGCAGCCTGGCCAGCTGCTGGCGCTGGCCAGACTGGTGCAGCGCTCCATCCCGGTGACGGCGGTCCATGCCGGCGTGCTGGAGGACATCCGGGTGCCGGTAGGGCAGACTTTTGCGCCCGGGACTGTGCTGGCCCGATTGATACCCCATTGACACCCCACTGACAGCGCCGGCGCCGCGCCAGCGTCTGCGGGCGGGTCGGTTCAGATCAGCGAGAAGTCGCTGGCGCCGCGGTACTTGCGCCGCTCCAGTGCGGCCTCGATCGCGCCATCGACATGGTCGAGCCAGACGAATCGCAATGCCTGCCGAGTCGATTCGGGCACGTCGTACAAGTCCTTGCGGTTGCGCGCTGGCAGCAGCACCGTGGTGACGCCGGCGCGCTGCGCTGCCAGCACTTTTTCCTTGATGCCGCCCACCGGCAACACCAGGCCGCGCAGGCTGATCTCGCCGGTCATTGCGACGTCGTGGCGCACCGGTCGGTCGCCAAACAGCGAGGCCAGCGCGACGAACATCGCGACCCCGGCGCTGGGGCCGTCCTTGGGGATCGCGCCCGCCGGCACATGTAGGTGCACGTCGACATGCTCGAACAAGTCGGCGGCCAGGTTCAGGCTGGTCGCCTGAGACTTCACCAGCGTCAGCGCGGCCTGGGCGCTCTCCTTCATCACGTCGCCGAGCTGGCCGGTCAGAATCAGCCGGCCGCTGCCGGCGACGCGCATGGCCTCGATGAACAGGATGTCGCCGCCCATCGGCGTCCAAGCCAGACCCGTGGCCACCCCCGTCTGACCGCTGCGCAGCGCGACCTCGTGCTCGGTGGTCGCCGGGCCCAGCAGCGCTTCCAGCGCGTCCTCTTCAACCTGCACCTGGGTCGCCGTGCCTTCTGCGACCTGCAGTGCGACGCCGCGCATCACGCGGCCGATCTCGCGCTCGAGTTGGCGCACACCGGCCTCGCGGGTGTAGGTCGCGGCGATCGCGCGCAGCGCGGCCTCGCTGATCTCGCACTGCTCTTCGCGCAAACCGTTGTGCTCGCGCTGGCGTCGCACCAGGTAGCGGCGTGCGATCTGCAGTTTTTCCTCCAGCGTGTAGCCGGGCAGGTCGATCACCTCCATGCGGTCGCGTACCGGTGCCGGGATGTTGTCGATGACGTTGGCGGTGGTGATGAACAAGATCCGGCTGAGGTCGAAGGGCAGGCCGAGATAGTTGTCGCGGAAGCTTGAGTTCTGCTCCGGGTCCAGCACCTCGAGCAACGCCGCCGAGGGGTCGCCGCGCAGACTGGCGGCCATCTTGTCAACCTCGTCGAGCATCATCACCGCGTCGCGCGCGCCAGCCTTGCGCAGGCCTTGCACGATGTTGCCGGGCATCGCGCCGATGTAGGTGCGGCGGTGGCCGCGGATCTCGGCTTCGTCGTGCACGCCGCCCAGCGACACCCGCACGAAGGGCCGGCCGATCGCCCGCGCCACGCTCTGGCCCAGCGAGGTCTTGCCCACGCCCGGCGGGCCGACGAAGCACAGGATCGGTGCCCGACCCTGAGGGTTGAGCTTCTTGACCGCGAGAAACTCGACGATGCGGCGTTTGACGCGGTCGAGCCCGAAGTGCTCGGCCTCGAGCGTGCTGCGCGCGGCGCCGATGTCTATGCTCAGCGCCTCGGGGGCGGCCCAGGGCAGCTCGGTCATCCAGTCCAGCCAGGTGCTGAGCATCGAGTACTCGCCCGCGGCGTCCTGCATGCGCTCGAGCCGGCGCAGCTCCTTGCGCACATGGGCATCGACCTCGGGCGGCATCTTCGCCGCGGTGATCGCGGCTTCGATGCGGGCGATCTCCTGGGCGTTGCCGCCGTCCTCGCCGAGCTCTTTCTTGATCGTCTTGAGCTGCTCCTCGAGCAGGTAACGGCGTTGCCGGTCGTCGATATGCTCTTTGGTGCGGGCGCCGATCTCGCGCGACAAGCGCAGCACCTCTAGGCGCTGGCCGACGATCTGCAGCACCTTGGTCAGCCTCGCCTCGGTGGCCAGGGTTTCGAGCAGCATCTGCTTTTCGGCCGGCTCGATGTCGATTAGGCTGGCCGCCAAGTCGGCGAGCTGAGACGGCGACCGGGTGGCTTGCAGCACATGCGCCAACTCGGCTGGCACGCCGGGCATCATCGACAGGATCTCGACGCCGCGCTCGCGCAACTGCAGCGCCAGCGCTTGCGACTCGGTCGTGGGGCTGGACGGCTCCTCGATGCGCTCGATGCGAGCGGCCAGGAAGCCCTGTTCCGGCTGCAGTGCAAGGATGCGCACGCGCTGCAAGCCCTGGCAGACGGCGTGGACCTGCCCATCCTCGCCAGCCCTGTGTTGAACGATGCTGGCCAGCGTGCCGATGCTGCACAGGCCGTCGAGCCCGGGGTCGTCGTCCTTGGGGTTTTTTTGCAGGCTGATCGCCAGCACGGTCTTGTGCGTCAGCGCATGCTCGATCGCCGCGACCGATTTGGGCCGACCGACCGTGATCGGCATCAGCAGGTGCGGAAACAGCACCACGTTGCGCATGGCTACCAGTGCGACGACATCGTCGGGCAAAGGGCTTGGTTGGGTCTTGGCTTCGATCATGGTGCGGTTCCTCCACGACTCAGGCTAGGGCTGGATGCGCGTGCGGCGTTGAGGCTGCGCAAGCGTGCGGCCAGGACCCCGCCGGATGGGCGGTACCCTCGCGGTCTGACAGGCGGCTCAGACGTCCGAGCGCTGCAATTCGCTGCGCAGCCGGTCGATCTCATCGAGCAGGTCGAGCATCAAGGCCACGCTGGGCAGGCTGGCCTCAAAGTCGCGCTGCAATCGGTGGATGCGGCGCACCCGCGCCAGCTCTGCGCCGCCGAAGCCCCAACGTGGTTCGGTCCGCGCCGGCTCGAGCAAGCCCTCGGCCACCAGTTGTGCGATCAACTCGGGCTCGACACCGCAGGCCTGCGCCAACTCTTCGAGTTCCAGCCAGCCTTCTTCGCCGAGGTATACGGTGGTGAGGATCGTCATCGGTCAGGCCTCCTGGCCAGCGCGGGGGTTGAACGCCAGGTCTTGGGCCATCCTGCGGTAAGCGGCTTTGGCGGGCTCGGTGTCGGCTGGCGGCAGCAACACGGCCAGCATCAGGTACAGGTCGCCAGCAGTGCCTGCTGCGCCAGCGGCCGGGATGCCGCGGCCCTTCAGCCTGAGCTTGCGGCCGGCTTGTGAGCCCGCTGGCACCGTGAGCTCTACCTTGCCGCCGGGTGTGGTCACCGGCACCATGGTGCCCAGCGCCGCCTCCCAGGGCGCTACCGGCAGCGTCACATGCAGGTCGCGGCCATCGACCCGATAGCGCGCGTCGGCCTCGAACTGGAGCTCCAGGTACAGGTCGCCCGACGCGCCGCCGTCGAACCCGGGGCTGCCTTGGCCGACCAGACGGATCTGCTGCCCGGCACACAAGCCTTTGGGGATCGACACGCTGAGCTGGCGCTCGCGCAACACGGGGTGGCCTTGGGCGTCGAGCGCCGGGCTTTGCAGCGTCAGCGTGCGGGTCGCGCCGCTGAAAGCGTCTTGCAGCGGCACGACGATCTTGGCGTGGTGGTCTTCGCCGCGGGCCGAGTAGCCAGCTTCGGCGCGGCGCTGCCGGGGTCCGGCTTGACCTGCTGGGCGCCCGCCGCGTCCGAGCGAGCCGAACAAGGCCTCGAAGAACGCGCTGTGGTCGCCTGACTCGGCGCCCCAGCCCTGCGGCGCGCCTGAAAACTCGAAACCGGCATCCCAATCGGGCGGCGGCTGGAAATCGCCACCGCCTTGCCAGCGCTGGCCCAGCCTGTCGTAGGCGGCGCGCTTCTCGGGGTCTTGGAGCACCTCCCAGGCCTCGTTGATATCCTGCATGCGTACCTGCGCATCGGCGGCTTTGCTGACGTCCGGGTGGTGCTTGCGAACCAGGCGCCGGTAGGCTTTCTTGATCTCGGCGGCTTCGGCCTGGCGCTCGACGCCGAGCACCTGGTAATAGTCCTTGAACTCCATCGTCGGCTCTTTCGCGCTGTGCCAGACCATCGTGGCAGGCGCAAGCGGCCAGCACTTGACGCGCATCAACTAGACATCCCGACGCTGGGATCGATCCTGCCGTGCCTGCAGGTAGCCGCTGTGCGGCGCTGTCCCGGATCAGGGCTGCGTCGTGAGGTGGCAGGCCGTGAAGTGGCCCGGCCCGGTCTGGCGCAGCAGCGGCACCTCGACCCGGCAGCGTGGCATGGCATGCGGGCAACGGGTGTGGAAGCGGCAGCCCGGCGGTGGGTCCAGCAGGCTGGGCACTTCGCCGCCGATCACCGGTCGCCGGATGCGGTCGGGGTCGGGTCTGGGCACTGCGTCGAGCAAGGCTTGGGTGTAGGGATGCTGCGGGTTGCGGTAGAGCGCGGCGCGCGGTGCGACCTCGACCAGCGAACCCGCGTACATCACCGCGACCCGCTGCGCGACCGCTCGCACCACCGCCAGGTCGTGCGCGATGAACAGATAGCCCAGCCCTAGCCTGGCCTGCAAGTCCTGCAGCAGGTTGACGATCTGGGCCTGCATCGACACGTCGAGTGCCGAGACCGGCTCATCGCAGACCACGAAGTCGGGCTTGAGCGCCAGCGCACGCGCGATCACGATGCGCTGGCGCTGGCCGCCCGAGAACTCGTGCGGAAAGCGCTCGGCGCTGTCCTTGGGCAGGCCGACCATCTCGAGCAATTCACGGATTCGCGCCTGGCGATCGTGTTGGCCGCCGGCGATGTCCAGCGGCTCGGCGATCGACTCACCGACCCGCATGCGCGGGTTCAGCGCAGCCTGCGGGTCCTGGAAGACGAACTGCAGCCTGGAACGAACAGCGGCCAGATTGGACTTGCGATCTGCGCCGGTGATGTCTCGGCCGAACAGCTTGACGCTGCCGGCGGTCGGCTCGAGCAGCCCGACCAGGATGCGGCCGATGGTCGACTTGCCGGAACCCGATTCGCCGACCAGGCCCAGGGTCTCGCCCGGCGCGATGTCGAAGGACAGTTGCTTGAGCACCTGCATCATCACCGGTCGGCCCCCGGCTCTGCCGACCGGGAAAGCCATGTCCAGATCGCGCACCTCGACCAGCGGGGTGTCGGCCATCAAGCGCTCCCGCCGCTGCGCGGTGTGCAGCGCAGCCGGTGACCGTCGGCGATGCTCACCAGCGCAGGCGCTGCGGCGTGGCAACTGGCCTGGGCGTGGCGGCAGCGCGGACCGAAGCGGCAGCCTGCGATCGGCTCGCTCGGGTCGGGAATGCGGCCCGGGATCGCCTGCAGGCGCAAGGGTTCGTCGTTCGGCCCGGCGTCAAGCGCCGGCACCGCCGCCATCAGACCCTCGGTGTAGGGATGGCGCGGCGCCCGGAACAAGGTTCCGACCGGCGCCTCCTCGACGATGCGGCCGGCGTACATCACGATCACCCGGCGCGCGAACTCGGCGATCACCCCCAGGTCGTGCGAGATCAGCAGCACTGCCATGCCGAGCTCGGCGCGCAGTTCGCGCAGCAGCTCGAGCACTTGGGCCTGGATCGTCACGTCGAGCGCGGTGGTCGGTTCGTCGGCGATCAGCAGCCGCGGCCGGCAGGCAATCGCAATCGCGATCATCACGCGCTGGCGCATCCCGCCCGACAGCCGGTGCGGGTACTCGTCGACCCGCCGTCTGGCGTCGGGGATTCGCACCAGGTCGAGCAACTCGATCGCGCGCTGGCGTGCCTGCGGCCGCGACAGGCCTTGGTGCAGCCGCAGCGTCTCCGAGATCTGGTCGCAGATCGTCAGCACCGGGTTCAGCGACGACATCGGGTCCTGGAACACCATCGCGATGTCGCGTCCCCGGATGCGGCGCAGCTCGGCCTCCTCGGCCTGCAGCAAGTCCTGGCCGGCGTGGACGATGCGGCCGCTGACGATGCGCGAACTGCCCTTGGCGTGCAGCCGCAGCATCGACAGCGCGGTCACGCTCTTGCCGCTGCCTGACTCGCCGACCATGCCCAGGCAGTCGCCCTCGGCGATGTCGAACGAGACGTCCTCGATCGCGGTGATCCAGCCGCGGTCGGTTCGGAACTGGACCGTCAAGTCCTGGACTGAGACGAGCGCCGTCATCCGACGCCTTTCAGCCTCGGGTCGAGCACGTCGCGCAAGCCGTCGCCGAGCAGGTTCAGGCCGAGCGCGGCCAGGCTGATACCCAGCCCCGGGAACAGCATCACCCACCAGGCTTGGGTCGCGTAGTCTCGCCCCTCGGCGATGATGTTGCCCCAGCTCGAGGTCGGCGGCTGCACGCCGACGCCTAGAAAGCTCAGCGCGGCCTCGGCCAGGATCGAGTAGGCGAAGACGAAGCTCATGTGCACCAGCAACGGCCCGACGCTGTTGGGCAGGATGTGGCGCAGCATGATCCGCAGCTGGCTCGCACCGGCGATGCGCGCGGCCTGCACGTAATCGAGCTCGCGCACCACCAGCGCGCTGGCGCGAACGATGCGCACGCCCGCCGGCACATAGGCCACCGACAGCGCGATGATCACGCTTTCCATGCGGGGCCCGAGCGCTGCGGTGATGCCCAGCGCCAGCAGGATCGCCGGGAAGGACATCAAGGCGTCCATCAACCGCATCACCAGCGCGTCGAGCGCGCGGAACTGCGCCGCCAGGATGCCGATCACCGCGCCTAGAAACCCCGAGACGCAGGCCACCACCAGCCCGACCCACAGCGATACCCGCGCGCCGTACAGCACCCGGGTGAAGATGTCGCGGCCGAACATGTCGGTGCCGAACAGATAGGCTTGCGACGGCGGTTTGAAGCGGGCCCGCACTTTCATCGCCGACGGATCGAGCCCGCTGAGCAGCGGTGCGAAGACTGCGGCCAGCGCCAGCAGCAGCACGACCGCGAAGCCGATCTGGAACGAGCGGTGCGTGGCCAGCCGGCGCAGCAGCATGAAGCGTCGGCGCGGCGCGAGTGTGCCGCTGGCCGATGTCGCGACCATCGCCTCAGTCATAGCGCACCCGCGGGTCGGCGTAGGTGTAAGCCAGGTCAACAGTCAGGTTGATCGCGACGAAGGTGAAGCCGTAGATCAGCATCACGCCCTGGACCAGCGGATAGTCGCGCGCCAGGATCGCCTGCACCACGAGGCGGCCGATCCCGGGCAGCGCAAAGACCTGCTCGATCACCACCGAACCGCCGATTGCCGCCGACAGCAAGATGCCGGTGGCGGTGATCACCAGGATCAGCGCGTTGCGAAACGCATGCTTGCCGACGGTGACCCACTCGCTCAGCCCCTTGGCGCGGGCGGTGCGGATGAAGTCCTGGCTCAGCACGTCGAGCATCGCCGAACGCGTCATCCGGGCCAGAAAACCGATCTGGAACAGCGACAGGATGCCCGCTGGCAGCACCAGCGATTGCAGCCACAGTGCAGGGTCTTGCAGCAGCGGCACATAGCCGCTGGACGGGAACCAGCCCAGGATCACGCAAAACAGGATCACCGCCAGGATCGCAATCCAGAACGCCGGGATCGACACGCCGACCAGCGCGGCCGACATCACCAGCGAATCGACCCAGGTCTGGCGATGGTAGGCGGCGATCGCACCGATCGCGATGCCGACCGGCAAGGTGATTGCCAGCGACAGCCCGGTCAGCGACAGCGTGACCGGCAGCCTCTCGGCCACCGCCGACAACACGGTCTGGTTGAGCACCAGCGAAGAGCCGAAATCGCCCTGTGCCAGATGGCCCAGCCACAGCCCGAGCTGGGCCAGCACCGGCCGGTCCAGGCCCAGGCTGCGTCGCACCGCGGCGATCGCCTCGGGGCTGGCTTGCTCGCCGGCGATCACGACCGCCGGGTCGCCCGGCAGCAGCAGCATCAGCAGAAAAGCCAGTACCGACACCAGCAGCACCACCGGCACGGCCTGCGCGATCTTGTAGGCGATCAGGCGGTTCACGGCGAGCTCGTCTGCGGCGCGGGCGGGGTCATGCGCTGGCCAGGGTTTGCAGCCGGGTCATTCACTCGAGGTGCAGGTCCCAGAGCTGCAGCATGCCGGCGTAGTCGGACTGGCCTTTGAGCCGCTTGGCATAGCCTGTCAACCGACCCGAGTCGGCGATCTTGATCATGTAGGCATTGCCCAGCACCTGCTGCTGGATCTTGAGCCAAGCGCCGCGCCGCTTCTCGAGTTCGGGCTCGGCGAAGAAACTCTTGTAGGCGGCGTCGAGTGCGTCGTTGCCCTTGATGCTGGGGAAGGCATAGACCAGCGGGCGCCATTGCTGCGGCCCCAGGATGTGGTCGGGGCCGAACAGCGTGGTCGACAGGTTCCACTCGCCCGTGCCCTGCTGCATATGGGCCGCGTTGGTGGTCCAGTCGACGACCTTGACTTCGACGTTGAAGCCGGCCTCCTTGAGCTGCTCGGCGACCACCAGCATCGTGGTGCGCATCCACTGGTAGTTGCTGTTGGTCTCGATGATGATCTTCTCGTTCTTGTAGCCGGCTTTCTTGGCCATCTCCTTGGCCTTGGCGGGGTTCTTCTGGTCGTACCAGGGCGTGGGCGCGCTGTTGCCCAGGTAGTACGGCGTGTTCGGGAAGGACATCCAGGGGTTGGGCTTGTTGATGCCGCCGGTGGCCTCGGTGATCTCGCCGATGTTGATCGCTGCGGCGATGGCCTGGCGGATGCCAAGGTTGGCCGTGACGCCGAACTGTGAGTTGACGATCACATAGCTGCCGCCGACCGGGAACACCTCGCGGATCGCCAGCGTGTTCTTCTCCTCGATGCGTGCGCGCAGCTCGCTCGGGATGCTGCCTGCGAGATGGGCCTCGCCGGTCTGCAGCGCGGCGATGCGCGTCGTCGCCTCGGGCATGAAGCGGAACCGCACCGCATCCAGGTGCACGGTCTTGCGTCCGGCGTAACCGTCGCGCCCGGCGGCGCTGGTGTCGGCGACATAGCCGTCGAAACGCTTGATCACCAGGTGGCTGTCCTTGACCCATTCGCCCAGCGAATAAGGCCCGGTGCCGACCACGTCGATGCCGCGCGCGGGTTTGTCCTTTTGTGCTGCGGGCAGGATCATCAGCGGAAAGATCGGCGACTTCAGCACGTCGAGCAGCACGACGTTGGGCTCCTTGAGCCGGATGATGAAGGTCTGCGGGTCGGGCGTGTCGTAGCGCTCGACACCGGACAGGTTGCTGGCATTCGGGCTGACGCGCTGGTAGCGCTCAAACGATGCCCGCACATCGGCTGAGGTCAGCTCGTCGCCGTTGTGGAACTTCACGCCGCGGCGCAGCGTGAACGAGTAGGTCTTGGCGTCGGCCGAGGCCGTGGCTTTGCTCGCGAGCATCGGCTTGGTCGCGTTCTGGTTGTCCAGCGCGACCAAGCCCTCGAAGACGTTGTGGATGACTTCGAGTTCGACCGCGCTCGACGAGACATGCGGGTCGAGCGTGCCGGGTCCTGAGACCGAGGCATAGACCAGCGTGCCGCCCTTTTTGGGCTCGGCCTGCGCGGGGCCAGCGGCCCATAGCGCCGCAGCGACCAGACCGATCGCGCCAGCGCGCCATGACAGCCATGTTTGATTGCTCATCCGGGTCTCCTAGGAAAATAGCACCGGCTTGATGCCGGTTGTCAAATGATTCGTCGTCTGGCTGGCAGCGCCAGTCGCTGCTTCAACGGCCGCTGGCCAGCACCTCGAAGGCCTGCGCCGTGGCATGCAGCGCCTCGTCGATGTCGGCGTCGCTGTGCGCCATCGATAGGAACATGTTGTGCCGCGGGTGCAGGTAGACGCCGCGCTTGAGCGCTTCCTGGCAGAAGCGGTAGCCCTTCGCGCAATCTGGGTCGTCGTCGAACAGCAGCGTGGGCATCTGCGGCGGACCGCTCTGGCGGATGCCCAGGCCCACGGCTGCTGCCTGCGCGGCCAGGCCGTCGCGCAGGCGCTGACCGGCAGCCCGCATCCGCGCCGGGCCGTCGCCTTGTTCCAGCGCGTCCAGCGTCGCCAGCGCTGCTGCCATCGGCACTGCGCCGCACCAGAACGAGCCGGTGACGAACAGCTTGGCTGCGGCGTCGCGGTAGCGCTCGTTGCCGGTCACCGCGGCGAGCGCGTGGCCGTTGGCAATCGCCTTGCTCCAGGCGCTGAGGTCGGGCTGCACGCCGACCAGGTCCCAGCTGCCGTGCAGCGTCAAGCGAAAGCCCGCTCGCACGTCGTCGAGGATCAGCGCCGCATCGGCGGCGTCGCACAGTTCCCTGGCGCGGCGCGCGAACGCCGCATCGGGCAGCTCCTGGTCCAGCCCGTAGTCGTGGCGAAATGCCGACGCGACGATGCCGGCAAGGTCGCCGCCAGCCGCATCGACCGCCGCTTCCAGGCTGGCGATGTCGTTGTAGCGGTAGCTGATCAGGTGGGCGCGGTCTTCGGCGGTGACGCCCAGCGGATGCGGCGAGCACCAAGGCAGCGCGCCGTGGTAAGCGCCCTTGGCGACCAGGATCTTGCGCTTGCCGGTCGCCGCGCGCGCCAGCGTCACGCAGGTCGTCGTCGCGTCGCTGCCGTTCTTGGAAAGCATCGCCCAGTCGGCGTGGGTCACCAGGCCGACCAGGCGCTCGGCGAGCTCGACCATGCGCTCGGTCGGGCCGTTCAGGCAGTCGCCGGCGGCCATCTGCCGGTTCACCGCCTCGGTGACGCCGGGGTGCTGGTGGCCCAGCACGATCGGACCCCAGCTGCACATGAAGTCTATGTAGCGCCTGCCGTTGGCGTCCCACAGGTGGCAGCCCTGGCCGCGGTCAAAGAACTGCGGGTAATCGGGCGGCAGGCCTTCGGCGCGCATGTGGCCGTACATGCCGCCTGGCACGACGCGCTGGGCGCGCGCTCGCAACTGCTGATCGGGTGTGTCGGTACGGGCATTCATCGCGCCACCTGTTCATCCATGTTCGGCATACATGATATATCCGCTCAGCGCTGCGCCGGCTCGATCCGCCCAGCGCAGCCCCGGGTCAGCGCTTCAGTTTGTTGACCGGCTGCTGTGCGGTCGGCGCGCGAAACTCGAGCTGCATCCCGCCTTGCGCGGTCTCGGCGACCACCGCGCGGCCGTCCTCGATCATCGCCAGCAGCTCGATCAGCCTGGCGCCGCCTTCGACCATGTCGTGCTGGATCGCTTGCCTGGCCGCGTCGGCGTCGCCGAGCCGCAGTGCCTTGATCAGGTTCAGGTGCTGGTGCTTGCCCGGATAGGTTGGCGCGGCGTGCGGATAGAGGTACTTCAGCAGCGGCCCGTTGCGCAGCCAGACGCTCTCGAGGATTGTCACCAGGTCGGTCATCCCCGAGGCGCGGTAGATGCCGAAGTGGAACTGGAAATTGGCCAGCACCGCG
>Ga0214919_10002281_pt1 | contig 30352 bp, 27 predicted proteins | sample LL1503_MetaG_FD_177994 | JGI IMG/M metagenome (GOLD analysis project Ga0214919, IMG submission 177994) | Freshwater microbial communities from Lake Lanier, Atlanta, Georgia, United States - LL-1503 | ecosystem: Environmental > Aquatic > Freshwater > Lake | place: USA: Georgia | collected... | reverse complement strand
GCAGACTTCGGCAAACTGGGCCAGTTCGCCGTCGTCGAGATTTTGGAAAATCGCGATTGGACGCAGGAGTTCGATGAAATCAGGCATGGCGTGCAGGATGGCGAAGGGTGAACGCACTTCCCGCGAAGCTAGGGACGTCCTCGGGTGCTGGCAAGCGCCCGCGTACATCTGCTACCATTCCGCATGCGACCGCGCGAGCCATTGGCGAACCTGCCGAACCTGATTTCGCTTTCGCGACTCGGGATGGCTGGGCTGTTTGTGCTGCTCGAGGGGCGCGAGCAGCGGCTCCTCCTGATCGCAGGGGCGGCAACGACGGATTTCCTCGATGGGTACATCGCACGCACGCGCGGCACCGTCACGAAGTGGGGGGCACTCATCGATGCCATCGCGGATCGATTTTTCGTGTTCGCTGTCGTCTGCTGCTTACTCTTTGACCAGACGCTGCAGACATGGCAGTACGCGGTCTTCATTTCGCGCGATTTCATGACAGCGGTTGGCTTTCTGACCGCCAAGTCGATTCCATGGCTCCGCGCCGTGCCGTTCCAATCCCGTGCTGCGGGGAAGCTGGTGACGGTGTTCCAGGTCGCAACGCTCGCCGCGATTTACGTGGCGCCGCGGCTCATGACGCCACTCCTGATCTGCGTGGGGGTCGTGTCACTGTATGCGATTGTCGATTACACGGCCGCGCTCTACCAGGCGCGGGCGCGCCACTGAGCCTTCCGGTGCGTTTCGTCGCCGTGGCCTGCGCGCTGGTCTCCAGCGCGCTGGTCTCCCTCGCGCTGTTCCCTGCCTGGGGGGAGGCGCAGGACTTCACCTTCAATCCCACAAGGCAGTGGCAGGCGCGCGCGGATGTCGGACACAGCGATCGTGGTAGCAATGGTGGCACCGGGTTCCTGCTGGGCGCGGGAGTGAACGTCCCGGCCGGCTACTACGTCCGAGTCGGCGTCGACGGAGCAGTGGGCGTACGGCAACGTGACGGGACGACGACGTCCAGCGCCCGTGCCGATTTTACCGCGCGATTCCTCTTCGACCCCTTCGCCGAGCAACGCGTGGGCTGGTACGCGGGCGGTGGACTGACGGCCGTGCACGACGGCGCTGAGTGGCAGCCGTTCGTGATGCTGGTGGTCGGTCGTGAAGGACCGACGACCGGGCGCTGGCGCAGCGCGGTGGAGGGGTCAATCGGAGACGGACTGCGACTGAGTGTCGTCCTCCGCCGCGCGCGGGTCAACGGGCGGTAGGGGGTCACGGCACTGCCGATCCACGATGCATAAACGGGAGGCGTCCGTGTGGAGGCCTCCCGTTCTCCCGTCAGTGCTACGAACCGCCAGAACTTAGGCGATAGCCTGCTGCTGCGACTTGGCGGGCTGCGAGAAGCGCTCGCCAAGGGTCCGGAGGTCGGACAGCTCGCCGGCGGCAAGTTCGTGATAGCGCTCCGCCATGTAGGCCATCGTCTCGTCGAACCACATCTTCTGCTCGTCCAGCACGGATCCGACAACGTCGCACCGCATGATGTGCTGGAATAGCTCGTCCCGCGCCTGCTCGAACGGAGTGGGCTCCGTCGAAACCCGACGGGGCGCCTTGCTGGGCTTCTTATGATTCATTGAATAGCGTGTAAGGTTGAGTGGAGCATCAATAATCTAAGCGGTCCGGGCCTTCATTCCTATGGGGGTCGCGTTTCGCCGATGTCGAGGTCGCGCCGTCCCCCGGGGCAGTTGCGAAACAGTACCACGTCTCCCGCTGGAAATACGCAGAATCTTAGATTCCCGTTGGCTCGGGTCTCGCCCAGGCGGGAGGGACGCCGACTGTTCAGCGATACGCCAAGACGCTATTTTCCTCCCACGACCCGTACCCATTGAGGAACCACCGTGGCCAAGCAGACCGTCAAGCCGAACACGTCGGGCAACTTTGTCGGCATTCTCGTTGTTATCGCCGTCATTGGCATTGCCGCGATTGCATACCTGGCCAACGGCAAGGGCTCCAAGGCTGTCACCGTCGACCCGAACGTGCCGGCCGGTGCCGCCCAGGGGTACCTCTTTGGTAAGGCCGATGCGCCTGTGCAGATTATCGAATTCGGCGACTTTGAATGCCCATCGTGTGGCCAGTTCGCGACCGTCACCGAGCCGGACATCCGGGCACGATTGATCGCCACCGGTCAAGTCGCCTTCACGTACTACGATTTCCCGCTCGACATGCACCGCAACACCTGGGCCGCGTCGAACTCCGCCGCGTGCGCCAACGATCAGGGCAAGTTCTGGGAGATGCACGATCGCCTGTTCGAGGGACAGAACGACTGGAACACGCAGGCCACCAAGGACCCCGTCAAGGTGATGAAGGGCTACGCCAAGGAAATCGGGCTCGACGTGTCCACCTGGCAATCCTGCGTCGACGAGGCCAAGCACTTAGGCCGGATCAAGGGGAACCGCGCCGAAGCGCTGCGTCGCAACATCCAGAGCACCCCGACCTTCATCATTGGCGACAAAATGGTGCCAGGTGCTATCGCCTACGACACCTTCAAGGCGTACGTAGACTCAGCCGCCACTGCCGCGACTGCTAAGGGTGCGGCGCAGCCTTCTGCCAAGGCTCCGGCGACCGCTCCGGCGACCGCTCCGACCACGAAGGGCGCCGCGAAGTGAACAAGCGGCAGGCGATCGCCGCGCTGTCGCTCGTCGGCTTCTTTCTTGCCAGCTACCTCACGCTGTACAAGCTTGGGTATATCGGCACGCTCGCCTGCGGGACCGGCGGGTGCGAAACCGTACAGCTAAGCAAGTGGGGCGACTTCCTCGGCATGCCTGTGGCCGCGTGGGGCGCGCTGTTCTACCTCGCGATGTGTGCAGCGGCGATTTGCGCAGAGTTTGAGTGGGTCGCGACCCAGCGGCTCCTGAGTGTGGCCATGACCCTCATGAGCGGCTGGGGCGTGCTGTTCAGCGGATGGCTCACGTGGCTTGAAATTGCGCGCATCCACGCGATTTGCCGGTATTGCGTGGTGAGCGCGCTGCTGGTGGTCGTGCTGTTCGTGCTGAGCGTGCGAGAGTGGCGAGAGTTGCGAGCACAGGGCGAGTTGCGAGCACAGCGCGAGGGGTGAGTCGACCGACTCATCCCTCGTGGTCTTCGTACTGTGCTTTGAGCGAGGCCACGACCGAGGGATCGGCGAGCGTGGTGGTGTCGCCGAGTGCGCGCCCTTCGGCGATGTCGCGAAGGAGTCGCCGCATGATCTTGCCGGAGCGGGTCTTCGGAAGGTCGGCGCTGAACATAATGTCGTCGGGGCGTGCAAGCGCGCCGATTTTTCGTGCCACGAACTCGCGGAGCTCATCTCGGAGCGCGGGCGACGTCTGGAAGCCATCGCGCAGGGTGACAAAGGCAGCAATCGCCTGCCCCTTGAGCTCATGCGTTTTTCCGACGACCGCTGCTTCGGCCACCGCAGGATGTTCAACGAGCGCACTCTCGACTTCCATGGTCCCAATCCGATGGCCGGCGACATTGAGCACGTCGTCGACGCGGCCGAGGATCCAATAGAACCCGTCGGCGTCGCGCTTGGCGCCATCGCCGGGGAAGTAGAGGTCCGGACGTCCGTCCCACTTGGAGAAATACGTCTGCACGTACCGCGGGTCGTCGTTCCAAATCGTGCGGAGCATCGACGGCCACGGACGGGTGAGCGCGAGCAGTCCTCCACCGACGTCAATGGCTACCGCCGTGGAATCGAGCAGGGCCGCGGAGTAGCCAGGGAACGGTGTGGTGGCGCTTCCTGGCTTGGTCGCCGTGACGCCAGGGAGCGGCGAAATCGCAATGGACCCCGTCTCCGTCTGCCACCAGGTATCGACAATCGGACAGCGATTGCCGCCGATCTTCTCACGATACCACATCCATGCTTCGGGGTTGATAGGTTCGCCGACCGAGCCGAGCAGGCGGAGCGTCGACAGGTCATGCGCCGCTGGATGTTCGTCACCCCATTTCATGAAGGCCCGAATCGCCGTCGGAGCGGTGTAGAGAATCGTCACGCCGTGGCGCTCAACAATGCTCCAAAAGCGATCGCGCGCAGGCCAGTCGGGTGCGCCTTCGTACATCACGCATGTGGCACCGTTGGCCAGCGGTCCGTAAACGAGATACGTGTGCCCCGTGATCCACCCCACGTCGGCGGTGCACCAGAACACGTCGTTCGGTTTCAGGTCGAACACGAGCTTGGTGGTGGCCGCGGCGCCGGTGAGATAGCCGCCGGTCGTGTGCACGATCCCCTTCGGCTTCCCCGTGGTGCCGGACGTGTACAAAATGAAGAGCACGTCCTCGGCGTTCATCGGTTCTACCGGGCATGACGCACTCACCTGTTGGGCGAGCTCGTGATACCAGTGATCGCGTCCTTCCTGCATGTCGACAGCTGCGTCGCCGATCGGCCCGGTGCTGCGGCGTTGCACCACAATCACATGCTGAACGCACGGCGCTTCTTCGAGCGCTGTGTCGACGTTGCGCTTGAGTGGCACAATCTGCCCCCGCCGGTAGCCCCCGTCGGCGGTGATCAGCACCTTCGCCTCGGCGTCGTTCATGCGATCGCGCAGCGATTCCGGCGAGAATCCGCCGAACACCACCGAGTGGATCGCACCAATGCGCGCGCAGGCGAGCATCGCAACGGCAGCTTCAGGAATAAGCGGCAGGTAGATGCCGACGCGGTCTCCTTTCTGGACGCCGAGTGCTTTGAGGACGTTCGCGAACTGCTGCACGTCGCGGTACAGGTCCCAGTAGGTCAGCGTGCGACGGTCGCCGGGTTCTCCTTCCCAGATGATCGCGGCCTGATTCCGCTTGTCGCCCAGCGCATGCCGATCGACGCAGTTGGCGGCGATGTTCAGTGTGCCGTCGGCGAACCAGGTGGCATGCGGCGGGCTCCAGTCGAGCACGCGCGTGAATGGCGTGATCCAGTCGAGCTGCCGCGCGTGCTCCGCCCAGAACGCGTCGGGGTCGGCACTGGCGGACGCATGCAGCGCGGGGGAGTTCACGCGGGCCGCAGCGGCGAATGCCGGCGACGGAGGAAACGAGCGGTTCTCGTTCAGCAGGACGGAGAAGTCAGTCATAGTCCAATTTTAGCGAACGTGTCCGTGGTGCGCACTACCCATCGTGCGCCCTACGGCACTGTGCTCCAGCGGGTGGTCACGCGGAATCCGAGACGGTCGTGTACGGCCGGCCGGACCCCGACGGCGCGTTCGGCGAGCGACGCGAGCTCGGCCGAACGGAATCCACGCCGCACCGAGACCACGCCATCGTGGCGGCTCACCGGATGGAAGCCCAGCAGAAACGACCCAAGCCAGACCCCACCGAGCGCGCCCCAGGAGCGCCGAAGGTCGGATATGATCACGGCGCGCCGCGCCACGCGGTGCATCTCCCGGAGCAACTGACGTGCCTCGTCCTCGGCGAAGTGGTGTAGCACCTGCGAACACATCACGATATCCACCGCACCGTTGGCGAATGGGAGCGTGAGGGCGTCGGCGGCGAGCGACAGGCCGCAGGCCCCACGCCCAGCGTGGGCAAGCGGGAAGGTCCGTTCGAGGCCAATGGTGTCGAGCCGCACGCCCATCCGCGTCGCGAGCTGTCGCGCGGCCACGAGCACGTCGCCAGCGCCACTCCCCAGATCGAGCAGAGTGAGCGGTTTGAGCGGTTTGAGCGGTTTGAGCGGTTGCAAGGACTCATCGCGCGCTTTCGCCTCGCGCAGGAGCGGACGCAGTTCGGCGAGCACCGCGCGTGTGCCGCCAAACCACCGATTGGCTGCGGCTACATCCTCAAGTGCACGGAGCGAGAGCGCGGCGTCGGTCGACGGGTCGTCCAGCAACTCGACCCCCCGCCACGGCGTGGGGGCAAACGAGAAGAACGGCGTCACATCGCGAGCCGTGCGTACGCCCCACGATGATAGAGCAACGGATCACCTGGCTCCACGGTCCCCCCAATCACCTCGCAGACCACAATCGTGTGATCACCGCCTGGGTGTTGCGCGATAATGCGCGTCTCAAGCTGCGCCAGCGCTCCTTCGATGAGTGCCACGCCGGAACTCCCTCGGCGAATCGCCACGCAGGCAAATCGGTCGTCCCGGCTTTCCGCGAAGCGCTGCGACAGTTCCTGCTGCGTGGTAGCGAGTACGCTCACCCCGAGGTGGGTCGCCGTGGCAAGCGCTGGCGCGAGCGTGGCGTCGCGGTCGATGCACGCGAGTACCAGCGGCGGGGACAAGCTGAGCGAGGTGAACGCGCTGACCGTCATTCCGTGGTCTACGCCGGCGCTATCCCTCAGCGTGACGATCGTCACGCCGGTCGCAAGCTGTCCTAAGAGCGTTCGAAACTGTGGCATATCAATCGTCATGCGACCCCCCGCCGCCCACGGGCGGTGCAAACAGTTGCCTGATCACCCCGAGGCGCAACAACGCGCGCGCGGGAACGAAACCATCGAATGCACCGACCAGTAAATCTGCGAGGTCGTGGCGTTGTTCGAGAGAACGCGCCAAGCGATCCATTAGTGCCGGAGCCGACAAAGCCGCCCCGATGAGCCGCTCCACCCGCCACCGCGCGGCGAACTCATGTGCTCGGCTGCGCTCATAGGCCTCCAACGCATGATCCGCTCGGGCCGGCGACTGCGCCCGCAGCGCCTCAAAAAGATACGGTCCGAGAATCTCGCCGCCGCGGAGTGCCGCGTAGATGCCTGCGCCGATCACGGGAGCGGACGAATCCGCGGCATCACCCACGAGCGCCGCCCCCGGGGCCCAGGCGCGCCGGGCGTGCGCCCCGCACGCGGCGAACGGACCGGCAACCCGCCCAATCGAACCCGCCCCGGACACATCGCAGCGCGACCCTACCTGCGGGTGCGTCGCGAACCATCGCGCGACGAACCCCTCGGGGTCCGCCGACCCGCGGAGGGCGAGTGCGGCCGGAGCAACAATGGTGATGCTCGTGATTCCCTCGCCAACATTGATCAGTTCACAGTACCCGTCAGCGAAGCAATACAGCTCCCGCGATGCGCCCATCGCTTTCACGCCGCGCTGGTGCGCGACGAACGCTATTCGCCGCGCGTGCGCCCCGTGCGCCCCGTGCGCCCCGTGCGGCGCGCGCGGTGAGATACCGAGGTGCTGTGCGACGACCGAATCGCGACCATCGGCGCCTACGACAATGCGCGCCTCAATCGTACGCAGTGATTGCGCCTCCCTGTGCTTCGCACCGTCGGTATCGTGGACGCGCACCCCGATCACCCGCCCCGTGGCGTCGCGCACTAGGTCGCCGACGTCTACTCCCGTACGGACCCGCGCGCCGGCAGCCCGCGCACGGTCGAGCAGGATGGGATCGAGTCGCTCGCGCTGAAGTGCCAACCCGTCCGTCCGAACGCCCGCCGTCACGGCACGCAATGCAAAGCGACCGTGGACACGCCCTCCTGAGGGACTATGGATGGTCATGCCAGTAACGGGTGCTGCACCAGCGCCCTCGATCGCCTCGAGCGCTCCCATTGCTGAGAGAAGTCGTGTCGCCTGAGGACTGACATAATCGGCGCAGGCGGTCGGCCGCGGCACGTGCGCGCGGTCGAGCACGAGGACATCCACGCCATTCCGAGCCAAGGCCCACGCTGTTGCCGCCCCCGCGGGGCCGCCGCCTACGACCACGACGTCCGCCCGTACCGTCGACGTCATTTCGTCGTGACGCGTAAGGGGAACGTGGTCACCCGCGTAGCAAACGGTGCAGCGCGATCGCGGTACATGCGCCGATGACCGCACCGATGGCGTTCACGGTGTCGTTCGTCATCCACGTGAAGCCATGGCGATGCGTCGTGCGATAGCTACACGGGTGGACGCGGCGCTCGGTCCACTCGCGGCATCGGTCGCAGTAGCGCCGCGCTTGCACGGTGGCACCGGCAATCGAATCGCTGAGCATACCGACCGTTCCTGCAAGCATCACGATCAGCAGGGTCCGCGGGTCGAGGGCCGGCAGCATCAACGCGGCGAGCGCCGCAATAAAGAGCGCACCGGCCACGCCTGCGAGTGTTCCCAGCGCGGTGATGCCGCCGGACATCCCCAACGCCACCCGCTGCCACGTGAAGATCGAGCGGGGGATACCGCCGAGCAGAACACCGATTTCGGTCGCCCACGTGTCCGCGTTGGCGGCGGCAAGCGCGCCGAGCGCCGCCAGCTGCCACCGAGGGCTCGCGCCCCGGAGATTCAGGAGCAAAAACAGGGCGAACACGCCGCCATTCGCCGCGACCTGCCGCGCTGTCCGGCCGCTCACCTGGGGCATGGTGCTCATCGTCCAGCGCCGTTTGTCCTCTGCGCGCCAGATCGTCAAGCCGGTGGAGCTGACGAAGAACGCAATCAGCAGGAGCGCCCACGCCCAGCCTGCGGCGGCAGCGAGCACGCCAATCGTGAAGGCCATCCCCTGACCTTCTGGGGACAGCATCCCGCGACGACGCGCGACACCCGTCACGGCACCGGCAGCCACGGCTCCGGCGAGACCGCGAGGAATCAACTCCTGAAGATCAATCACTAGGGCAATAAGAATGACTGCGGGACGAGCGAACGCAAGCGCCGTGAACTGTTCGGACTCCGCGCGAGTGCGTACCTTGCACGTGGCCCACCCTCGACCTCTGCCATCGCCCAATGTCTGCCTCCGTCGACCCATTCCTGCCGCTGAGCCTCCTCGACGCCGTCCGCGCCGTGGATGTGCCGAGCGGGGACTTTGACACGGAGTTCGTGCCTGAACTGCGCAACAAGCGGTTCGGGTTGAGCGATACCGTGCTCGCGCAGGTCAAGCGCTATCAAGAAGCCGTCCGCCGCAACCAGCGCCCCTCGGTAGACGAGGCGCGCGCACTCGCGACGCTCATCGGCCGCCGCCCCGACGCGGAAGCGGTGTTTCGCGAAGCGGGACGTATTCTGGCGCGGCATGCCTATAGCCGAATTTCTCCCCTGTCGCGCGGCTTCATGCGCAAAAGCCCCGCGCTCCTCGCGCGGCCCATCGCGCTGCGCCACGTGCGCCGCGTAAGTTTGCGCTACTTCACGGGACGCATTCGTCGGGTGGGGTCATCGATCCTGCTGGAAGTCAGAGATCCGATCACACTCGATACGGCTCCGCGTCAGGGAGGATGCACCTACTATGAGGCCGCGTTGCGCGAACTCATGCAACTGCTTGTGGGCGGGGTCGGCGCCGTGGAGCATGTCCGCTGCGCGAGTCGCAAAGAGTCGACCTGCGAGTGGCGCGCCGAGTGGCGTCCGATTGGTATTCGATAGCTTCACCCTTCACTGAGTCGCACCATGATCACGCCCGAGACGCTCGCTGCCGTTCAGCAATCCCTCGTCGCCGCTGGAGTGGATGGGTGGCTGTTGTACGACTTCCGCGGACTAAACCCGATTGCGAAGTCACTGCTCCAGCTCGAAGGGCTCGCCTCGCGCCGTGTGTTTGGCTGGATCCCGGCGCAGGGCACACCGGTCGCTATCGAGCACGCGATCGAGCCCGGCACCTGGACCCACTGGCCCGCGCACTGGGAGCGCCGCGTGTACAGCTCTTGGCGCACGCTCGAAGCGGAGGTCGCATCGCTCGTCGGCGGTCGCACCATCCTCATGGAGTACTCGCCGGGCGACGCCGTGCCCGTGGTGGATCGCGTCCCCGCGGGTGTGCTCGAGATGGTGCGTGCCACGGGTGCCACGGTCCGCACATCGGCCGATCTCGTCTCGCGCTTCTTCGCGGTCTGGACCGACGCGCAACTCGCCTCACATAAACGCGCGGCCGAACTGTGCGCACGCATCGCCAAGGGCGCGATGGCCCGCGCCGGCGCGCACGTGCGCGCCGGCACCCCGATCGCCGAACACGAACTCATGCAGTGGATTCAAGGCGAGTTTGCCGCCGCGGGGCTCTTCACCGATCACGGCCCAAATGTCTCAGCGAGTGAAAACGCGGCCAATCCGCACTATGAACCGTCGGCCGACGCCCCGCGCCTGTTGCGCGACGGCGATGTGCTGCTGATCGATCTGTGGGCAACGGAACGCGACGGCATCCACGCCGATCAGACCTGGATGGCGAGCATCGGGGCGCCGTCACCCAAGCTGCTCACGGTGTGGACTGCGGTGCGCGACGCGCGCGATGCGGCCATCACGCTCATCCAAAACCGCATCGCAGCCGGACAGGATATTCGCGGCGCCGAGGCCGACGATGCCGCACGCACGGTCATTGTCGCCGCCGGCTACGGTCAGTATTTCACGCATCGTACCGGACACTCAATCGACGTGCGCGCACTCCACGGCTCGGGCCCAAACCTCGATAATCTCGAGACACGCGAGGAGCGACTGCTGATCCCTGGCGTCGGCTTCTCCATCGAACCTGGGGTGTACCTCCCTGGCGAGTTCGGGGTGCGGAGCGAAGTCAACGGCTACATCGACGAACACGCCGCGCTCATCACGCCGGTGGAGCCGCAGCGCGACCTCATCATTCTGTGAGCGGAGCCCTTCGGCGCGAACTGGGGCTCTTCTCGGCGGCACTCCTGGTCGTCGGCGGGATTATTGGCAGCGGAATTTTCTTCACGCCCGCCGAAACAGCGCGCGCGCTCCCGTCGGGCGCGTGGGTGCTGGGTGTATGGGCTTTGGGTGGTGTTGTGGCGCTCGCTGGCGCGCTCACCTACGCCGAGCTTGGCGCGATGCTGCCAGAGGCCGGCGGCGCCTATGTCTACGTGCGCGAGGCCTTCGGGAAACTCCCGGCGTTCTTACTCGGCTGGATGACCTGGTTGCTGATCGCTACCGGTGCGATTGCGGCCGTTGCACTCGGTTTCGCCGACTACCTCGGCCGTTTCATCGCGACCGATCTGGTTGGTGGACGCATGGGGGTCGCAGCCATCACGATTATGGTGTTCACGGCGACGAACTACATCGGCGTGAAGCCCGGAACCGTGACGGCCAATATTTTTACCGTCGCCAAGATTGCAGCGCTGTCCGCGTTGATTGGGGTGGGGATGTTCGCCCCGTGGGACGTGGCGCCGGCGGTTGTCGCGAATGCGCCAGTGGCGCCGCCGATCGCGCAGGGGTTTGCCGCCGCCTTTGTCGCGGTGCTATTCACCATTGGCGGATGGCAGCAAACCAACATGGTCGCGGGAGAGATCAAGGATCCCGCGCGCACCCTCCCAAAGGCGCTCGCTATTGGCATCGCGATTGTGATTGCGATTTACTTGGGCGCGAACATCGTGTATCTGAAGGCGCTCGGTCGTGACGGGCTCGCGGCCAGCACTGCCGTCGCCGCGGATACTGCGCAACACTATGTGGGCGCCTGGGGTGCGCGCGCCATCACGATTGCGGCGATGCTCTCGATTTTCGGATTTGTGAATGTCGCACTCCTGACCAATGCGCGGGTGCTCTTTGCCCTCGGTGCAGACGGTGCGTTCCTGCCCGCTGCGGGGCGTGTGCATCCACGGTTTGGATCGCCGCACATCGCGCTGGTCATGATCGGCGTGTGGTCGCTGGTGTTGCTCTTTGGTACCGGCGGGGAAATTGGAACGCTGCTCGACGGCGTGGTCTTTGCCGACTGGATTTTCTTTGGGCTCGGTGCGGCAAGTGTCTTTGCGCTACGAAAGAGCCGTCCGGAGTTGCCGCGCCCATACAAAGTGCTCGGCTATCCGTTGCTCCCCGGCTTTTTTGTGCTGTGCGCGGCGGCGGGAGTGGTGAGCGCGTTCGTGGCGCACGTGTCCATGTCGCTGATCGGGACTGGAATGCTCGTCGCTGGTGCGCTCGTCTACCGGTGGCGCGTGGGATCGACGGGGCGCTGAGCGTCGCCAGTTCAGGAGCCGTTCAGCCCCCGACGTGGCGGTCGATGACCATCGCTACGAATATCAGCGCGAGATACAGCAGCGAGTACTTGTAGACCCACCACGAGGCGCGCACCCAGTTTCCGCTGTTGCGCTCGATGTAGACCTTCCAGACGCCGCGCAGCAGCAGCCCGCCGAGGATCGCGGCGCACACGAAGTAGATCATCCCGAACACGCCGAAGCACACCGGGAGCAGGGTGAGCGCAACGAGCAACACGCTGTACCAGAGCATCTGTTCGATCGTCTCGCGCTCACCCCAGACGAGGGGCGCCATTGGGACACCCGCGTTGCCGTAGTCGCGCTGCTTGTTGAGAGCGAGCGCCCAGAAGTGCGGCGGCGTCCAATAGAAAATGATGAGGAACAGATACCACGCGCCGAGGTCGAGCGAGCCCGTGACGGCCGCCCAGCCCACGAGGGGAGGGAAGGCACCGGCCGCGCCACCGATCACGATGTTGTGCGGCGACGACCGCTTGAGCCACCGCGTGTAGATGAAGACGTAGAAATAGAAACCCGCGAGAGCGAGCGTCGCGGTGAGGACGTTGACCAGCTGAGCCAGTCCGTAGGTGGCGGCCGTCGCGATCAGGACGCCGAAGGCGATGACCGCGCGCGGCGACATCCGTCCGCTCGGAATAGGGCGCAGCTTCGTGCGCACCATGACGTCATCGATGTCGCTGTCGAGGTACATGTTCACCGCGTTCGCGCCGCCGGCCATGAGATAGCCGCCGATCGTGACCCAGAGCACGCTCATCCATGACGGAGACCCCGCGACGAACATCGGGGCTATCGTCGTGACCAAGAGCAGCGAGATGATCTTCGGCTTGGTGAGGGTGATCAGGTCTTGCGCGAGCGTCACGTTGCGCACGCGCGGCGTGAGCGCGGGGTCGCTTGGTGGAATGGCTGTGGGCTCGGCCGTCTCGGTCATGCGCGCGGCCCCAGCGTGGTGGGAACCACACCTGATCCGTGCAGGTTGGCCGGGTGCATGGCGAGTCGCGTGAAGTAGAGCAGCACAATCAGGCCCAGTGCGGGTCCAACGGCGAAGATCCACTCGAGGACCGGCGAGCGCACGGGCCCCGCGACGTCCATTCCGCGCTTGGTCGAGCGCAGAATGACCGCCTGCGCCACGAGAATGGCGAGAGCGGCAATCCAGAACAGGGTGTCGGCGAGCGGGGTGGCCATGGGCACGGGGTGTCGGAGGGCAGCAGGGAAAGTTCGCCAGTTGGACGGCAGGATTCAATGCTGATAAGTTCCCCCGATGCCAAACGCGACAGAAACAGGAAAAGGTTCATCGCTCCAGCGCCGGCTTGGGCTGTGGAGCGCCATGGCGGTCGTGGTCGGGTCGACGATCGGCTCCGGGATCTTCCGCTCACCGGCGGGAATCGCTGATAAGCTCCCAGGACCGCTGCCGATGATGGCGGTGTGGGTCGCCGGTGGGATTTTCGCATTGTGTGGGGCACTCACGCTGGCGGAGATCGGGACGGCCTTCCCACAGACTGGGGGCGTCTACGTCTTCTGCCGCGAGGGGTGGGGCCGCCTGGCGGGGTTCCTCTTTGGGTGGGGGCAGGTGGTAATCGTTCGCGCCGCCTCACTCGGGGCCATTGCCATCACCTTCTCCGAGTACGCATTCCGCGTCAGCGGGATTGATCCTGCCGCGCCGGAGCATGCGCGGCATGTGAAGTGGCTGGCCGCGGGAGCCATCCTGCTGACCGGCGGCTTCAACTATGTGGGCGTCCGCTTTGCTTCGGCGGTGAGCAACTTTACCGTGCTGGCCAAGTATGGCGGGCTGCTATTCATCGTGATTGTCGCCTTTGCCATTGGGCTCCCGCAGACGCACGGCGGCAACTACACGCCGCTCGCGCCCGCCGGGAGCTTCACGCTCCCAATGTTCGGGCTCGCCCTCGTCAGTACGCTCTGGGCGTTCGACGGCTGGGCCGATCTCGCCTACAACGCGGGCGAGGTGAAGGATCCTGGCAAGAACATCCCGCGGGCGTTGATTGGGGGCACGCTGGCCGTGCTCGTGATCTACCTCGCGGCCAATCTCGCCTACTTGGCGGTGCTGCCGGTCGAGACCATGCGGCACTCCAAGTTGGTGGCCGCTGATGTCGCGCAGCTGGTGATCGGCCCTGCCGGTGTGGTGTTTGTGAGTGTGACGGTCATGATTTCGACCTTCGGGACCCTCAACACCGTGCTGTTTACGAGCCCGCGCGTGTTCTTCGCGATGGCCGCGGATGGGCTGTTCTTCAAGCCTGTGGCCAAGGTACACCCCACGTTCGGGACACCGTATGTGGCGATAACGATGACCGCCTGTTTTGGGGCGGTGTATGTGCTGTTCTTGTCGTTCGACCAGCTGGCCAATGCCTTCGTGACCGCCTTTCTGCCCTTTTACCTGCTGGCGGTGGCGGCGATCTTCCGGCTTCGTGGCCGGCCGGGGTACGCCCCGACATTCCGGGTCCCGTTGTTCCCCTTCGTCCCGCTGCTGTTCATTGCGTCGGTGCTGTATTTGCTCGGGAACGCACTGGTACAGGCGAATAGCCGCATGCCGACCCTGCAGGTGCTGGGGCTGGTGGCCACGGGTATTCCAGTGTTCTACCTGACGGTGGGGCGGAAATCGGCGAACCGGAAGTACCCCCCCCCTCTCCTCCCTTAGGCATTCGCCCGGGTTCGTGACCTGTCGTTTACGCAGGGAGCGTTGACCCCGGGGGTCATTGAGCGGTATCTTACACGGTGTAAAAGCCCCCCCCCTATTCCTTACATCAGGACCCCAACACATGTTGAAATTTCGGTGGAGCACGGTGCTGTCGGCAGTCGCTGCGATTGGGTTGTTCGCAGTCGCTGCAGGCGCGCAGGTGACCACGGGCTCCATTGCCGGCCGCGTAACGGACGCGACGGGCAAGCCCGTGGACGGCGCGCAGGTACAAGTTGCGAACGCGAGCAACGGTCTCGCGCGCGCGACTGTCACGAATTCTGACGGCCGCTACACGGTCCTCGGCCTCGAGGTCGGTGACGGCTACGCGGTGACCACCAAGCGCATCGGCTACCAGCCGATGACGAAGTCGAGCCAGTCGGTTGGACTCGGCATCGCGACCCGTGCCGACTTCACGCTGGTCGCGCAGGCCGCGCAGCTGTCGAGCGTCAAGGTCATGGTCACGACGGACCCGATCATCAGCCCCAACAAGATGGGCGTGGGCGTGGCGATCACCGATTCGTCGCTCCACCGTCTCCCGACGCTGAACCGCACGTTCACGGACTTCGTGACGCTTGCGCCGCAGGTGTCGAGCTCCGGCCCGGGTCTTTCGGGCGCCGGCGCCAACAATCGCTACAACAACATTCAGATCGACGGCTCCACCGAAAAGGATCTCTTCGGTCTCGGATCGACGGGTCAGCCGGGTGGTCAGGCCGGCGGTAAGTCGATCGGCATCGAAGCGGTGAAGTCGTATCAGGTGCTGCTCTCCCCGTACGACGTGCGCTACGGCAACTTCTCCGGCATCCTCGTGAACGCCGTGACGAAGAGTGGGTCGAACCAGTTCCACGGCAGCAGCTACTACTACCTCCGCGATTCGTCGCTGACGCGCAAGCAGTCGTACCTTGGCTTCTTCTCGCAGAAGCAGTACGGCTTCACGCTGAGCGGTCCGATTGTGAAGAACAAGGTGTTCTTCTTCCTGAACCCGGAGTTCCAGTCGCAGAACCAGCCCGCGAGCGGTTGGTTCATTGGCGGCCCGTACACCGGAATGCCCCCCGCTACCGATATCACGCGCCTCCAGAGCTTGCTTGGCACGCTCGGCTATAAGGGCGTGGGTGACGGCAGTCAGCGCAGCAACACCAATCCGCTGACCAACCTCTTCTTCCGTCTCGACTTCCAGGGCCTCCCGTGGAACTCGACGCTCACGATCCGTGACAACTACGGTCACGCCGATCAGGACGTCTTCTCGCGCGGCACCAGCGGCACGATGGCGCTGACCGACAACGGCTACACCTTCAAGTCGGACAAGAACGCCGTCGTGGCCCAGCTCAAGTCGGCCTTCTCGAACGGCACGTACAACGAGCTCTACCTGGGCGTCACGCACATCCGCGACGCCCGCGTGACCTTCATTGACGCGACGAGCCCGATGGTCACCTCGCGCTCGTCCCTGTCCGCGGTCTCGCTCGTCGCCGGTGCAGAGCGCTCCTCGCAGGCGAACCAGCTCGACCAGGATGTCAAGGAAGTCACCGATAACTTCACGTTCTCGCTTGGCGCAGACCATCGCGTCACGGTCGGCACGCAGAATCAGTGGTACAAGGTCCGCAACCTGTTCGGTCAGAACCGGTACGGCGACTGGACCTTCAACTCGCTCGACTCGCTCGCCGGCACCTGCTCCACCTGCGCCGGTACCGCTGTCGCGCAGCAGTTCCGCGTTGGCGTTCCGGCCCAGGCCGGTTCGGACGGCGCCGTGCGCTTCACCCAGCGCACGCATTCGTTCTACCTGCAGGATGAGTGGGCTGCCACGAGCCGCCTGAACATCTCGCTCGGCCTCCGCGCCGACGCGTCGTTCTTTGACACGGCCATCCCGCTCAACCAGGGCGTGCTCGACACCCTCGGGCGCGACACCCGCAAGTTCCCGACCGGCAACTGGCAGTATGCCCCGCGCGTCGGCTTCAACTGGGACGCCACTGGCGACGGCAAGAATCAGGTCCGTGGCGGCGTCGGCATCTTCACCGGTCAGCCCGCCTTCGTGTGGATGGCCAACGAGTACCAGAACTCCGGTCTGACTGGTTACAACCAGCTGACCTGCAACGGCACCGCCGCGACCGGCACGAACCTCCCGCCGGTCTTCAACGCGGGCTCGATTGCGACGCCCCCGACCTCGTGCCGCCTCGGTGCCTCCGCTCCGGCCGGCGCCGTTGCCCTCTCCGCCGCTGCTGGTGGCGAAGTCGACGTGGCGCGCTCGGACCTGAAGTTCCCGCAGACCTTGCGTTACACCCTCGGCTTCGACAAGGAACTCGCCGCGGGCTACATCTTTACCGCCGAGTACATGTACTCGCTCGGGTTGAACCAGCTGTTCTACCAGAACATCGCCCTCGGCGGTGTGCAGGGTGTGGATCGCTACGGCCGCGTGATGTATGGCCCGGCGCCGTTGCAGCCGGTCAAGGTCGGTGGCTCGTACACGCCGTCGACGGCGCTTTCGACCGGTGGCTACAGCCGCACGCAGGTGTTTGAGATCAGCAACTCGTCCAAGGATTGGTCGCAGCAGTTCACGATCGGTCTGACCCGCCGCTACTCGAACGACTTCGAGGCCTCGCTCTTCTATACGCACACGGATGCCCGCGATGTGCAGAGCTTGACCTCGTCCACGACGAGCTCGCAGTACACCTTCGGCAAGTCGTACGGCGCGGTTGCGCAGAACGTGCAGGAGCTCGGCCACTCGGTGTTCGAGACCCCGCATCGTATCGTGTTCAACGGTACGTACACCTTCCAGCCGACGGGCACCGATCTCTCGCTCACCTACATTGGTGAGTCGGGTCAGCGCTTCCACTACACCTATGGTGGCAGCAGCAGCGGCGACATGAATGGCGACGGCATCGGCAACGACGCCATCTACGTGCCGAAGGACGTCCGCGACTCGAACCAGATTATCTTCGTCACGAACGGTACGACCACCATCGCGCAGCAGCAGGACGCGTTGGAAGCGTTCATCAATGCGAACAAGTGCCTCAAGGATCAGGTGGGCACGATCATGCAGCGCAACAGCTGCAGCGAGCCGTTCCACCACACGGTCAACTTCTCGCTCCGTCAGCGCCTCGGTGGGCTGTTCGGCTTGGCGAAGAATGGCAATGACTCGCAGCTCAATCGCATCCAGTTCCAGTGGGACATTTTCAACGTCGCGAACTTCATCAATCGCGCGTGGGGCTTGTACCCGTCGTCGGGCTTCGGCAGCATCAGCATGCTGTCGTACAGCTCGAAGGAGACTGGGTCGATGATCACCAAGGACGGCCTCGGTGCCGGCGGACTCGGCGCGCGCGCCAAGTTCACCTACAGCCCGACCTTCTACTTCGCGAACGACCAGAACGTCCTCAGCAACTACCGCATGCAGATGGCGCTGCGGTACAGCTTCTAAGCTTCACCTGATGGTCACGAAGCCCCCGGTCGCGCGAGCAGCCGGGGGCTTCGTGACCATCATGCACGAAGGGCCCGAATCGTCATCGATTCGGGCCCTTCGCGGTACCTATGAACGCTGCGGAGAAGCGGGGCGCTCTAGAAGATCGAGAACTTGATGTACTTACGGGGGTTCTTCTGGAAGTCCGCGGTGAGCGAGTCCAGGCGCTGCAGGAGCGCACGAACGTCATTGTACATGGCAGGGTCGTTCATGAGCTTCCCGGCCGTCCCAGGGCCCTCGCTGGCCTTCAGGAGCACGCCGTTGAGCTTGTCCGTGGTGTTCTTGAGGTCGGCGGCCAGTTGCGAGACGTTGGTGGCCGTCGCCCGCAGGGCACGAACGGTGGAGTCCACCTGCGCCGAGTCGACGGAGTTGGCCAACCGCCGTATGGACGCCTGGGTCTTGGTGAGTTCTGCGTTCTGCTGAGCGGCGACGTCCTGCAGTTCCTTCATGAGTTCTGAGGACTGCCGGATGGCTTGGCGGATCTCGGTGAAGCCGCCCGTCTCGACCAGTTCTTTGTTGAGTGCCGCGGTGAGGACCGAGATGCGGCCGGCGATCGTGTCGACGCGGGCCAGCACGTCGCCGATCTGCGGGGTCGGGTGGCCGGCAAGGATGGTGTCGCCCTCGCTGACCGCCTGGATGTTCGGCTTGTCGGGGTGCAACGCGATCAGCTGGTCGCCGAAGAAGCCGTTCGGCTCGATCGTCGCCGTGGTGCCGCGCGGCACGTGGTATTCCTTGCGGATACGGAACTTGACGATGAGCAGGCCATCCGACTGGATGTCCACGCTCTCCACGTAGCCCACATTCACGCCGGCCAGCAACACCGGTTGCCCCTGCTTGAGCCCCGCGCCCCAGGTGAACTTGGCGAAGAGCGGATAGCCCGGCTGCAGTCCGCCACGGGCAAGCCAGAGCGACCCCACGACCAAGGCCGCGACTGCGACCGTCGTGGTGAGTCCAACGAGTACTTCGTCTCGACGCTTCATCCCTGAAGATACGGTGCGAGGAGGACCGCCGTGGTCGCATCGAGCACGAGGATCCAGATCGAGGAGATGACGACCGCCTTGGCGGTTGCCTTCCCCACTCCCTCGGCGCCGGCCTGTGTCACGTATCCCTCAAAGGTGCAGAGATAAGCGATGGCGGCCCCGAAGAGCGTGGACTTGATCAAACTATAGGTCACTTGGAACGGATCGTACCCCAGGCGGACCCCATCAATGAATGCCGACATCTGGACATCCGTCAACGTGACGGCCGCCAGCATGCCGGAGGTCACACCGCAGACGTTCGCGATGATCGTGAGTACCGGGAGCATGAGAATCGCCGCAATCAGCCGCGGCACCACCAGATACGCCACCGGGTCGTAGGAGAGCGTTTCCAGCGCGTCGATCTGCTCGGTGACGCGCATGGTCCCGATCTCGGCCGTCATCTTGGCCCCGATTCGCCCTGCCAGTACCAGGCCCGTGAGCAGCGGCCCCGTTTCGAGAATGACGATTTGGCGGACCGACAGACCCACGATCGTGAGTTGGATACCCGGGAAAAGCTGGTACCGGATCTGCAGCGCGATCACCCCGCCAATAAACGACGCCACCATCATCACGAGCGGCACCGAATCCACGCCAATCGCCCGCATCTGGGGCATGACCAGCGGGAGGTAGGTCTGCGGCTCCCCAAAGGCGCGCTTGAGGTCGCGGAGGAAGAGCGCCCGCTGTCCGATGCCTTGGAAGAACCCGAGCGTCGCCGTCGATACCCTACGGAAGTACAGCAAGGGAGCTCGCTGTACCACAGGGAAGGTGTTGGTGTGGCGGCGTTCGACGGACGGGGTCACGCGTCTCCTACGAGGGCCAGTGTACGGCGGGTTTCACAAAGCGGCACGGAGCACCGAACCCTTGGGTTCGAATCCTCAGGCTCGCCCCTTCGTCAGGTTCGAACCTTCGCGAGCAGCCAAATTCCGACCACACTGAACAAGATGCCAGGAAGCCAGGCCGCTAACTCGGGGTTCACGATCCCCTTGGCACCGATCGCCTGGGTGAGCTGCACTAGCATAAGAAATATAACGGTTGTGCCCAAGCTGATTCCTACCCCAATGGCCGCTCCGCCACGCTGGTTGGAGGTCGCGAGCGGCGCCCCAAACAGCATAATGATCAGGCATGTGGCGGGGATCGCGATTTTGAGCATCCGCTCCGTGCGCAGCTTGTTCACGTCGCTGCCCGAGCGCTGCATGGCCTGAATAAAGAGCCCGAGATCGTAGTACCCCATTTCCTCGGGGGCCTTGGGGTTCACCATCAGATGTTCGGGTTGCTCCGTGAAGTGCCGGTCGCGGAGCGAGTCGAACTTGATCGTGAGGTTGGTGGAATCGTCGAGCAACACGTGCATGGCGCCGTCGCCCAACTGCCAGCCCCCGCGCTTCGTGCTGTAGTCGGCACGGCGCGCCGTGATGTACTGCGTGGGATAATCTGGCCCGTTTCCCTTGCGGTCGATCTGCAACCCTTCAAGCAACTTGAGCGGTACGTTCGCGCTCGCGATCTGGTACACGCGTCCCCCCTCCGCTGTCGCGAAGGTGAAGTTGTAGCGATTCAGGACGTCGTGCATCCGCTTGTCTTGCAGCAGTTCGTCGCGTCGCGCGTTGGCGCGCGGGGCGACCGCCGAGAGCACAAGGGCAAGTGCGGTGGCAAGCGTCGCCCCAATGGCGATCGGCGCAATGAACCGATGAAAGCTGATCCCCGACGCCTTTGCCGCGGTAATCTCGGAGTGGCGCGTGAAGCCGCCAATGGAGAACACGGTCGCGAACAGCACCGAGGCCGGGAGCACCAAGAGCATCGTTGACGGCACGCCGTACAGATACGATTTCGCGATTGCCGCCGGCGCAAGATTTGCCGCCAGGTAGGCCCCGAGGCTTTCCGTGACGTCAATAACAATGACGAGAATCGGGAAGCCGAGTGCGGTGGCAACCATGATCTTCAGAAACTCACTGAAGACATAGCGGTCGAGTGGGTGGAGCAGGCGTCGGGCCGTCATGCGACCCCCTTGCGCCGACGGAACGTGTCGCGGATGCGTTCGATCCATTCGGTGGCTTCGCTGCCGCGGCTCGTGCTCCCTTCATTTCCCAGTCGTGCGGTCAGAAAGAGGCCCACGCCAAGCAAGAGCAGATTGGTGGTCCACATGGCCCACGCCGGCGACAGGAAATTCCGCCGTGCCAGCTCTTCGCCTACGATGAGTCCCACGTAGTACAGCGCGAACACGCCAAGACTCACGCCAATCGTGAGGCCCACGCCGCCGCGCGGAAAGCGCAGGGCGATCGGCATGCCGAGCAAGCAGAAGATGACACAGGCGGACGCGATCGCGAACTTCTTTTCGATCTCGACTTGGTTGCCGTCGAGCACACGCTGCGACTCGGTGAGCACCATCTTGAGCGTTGAGGCTTGGATGGCAGCTTGCACGGAATCTGTGGCGCGGCTCTGCTCCTGTGCCTGCAGTGTGACGTTGCGGTTCGGGTTGGTGTCGCGCGGCCGAACCGGTGCCTGCTGCGGCACCTGCGGCGGCACCTGCTGCGGCACCTGAGGCGGACGCTCGGCGGCCGTTGCTGATCGGACCCCGGTACGGGCGAGCAGTGCCTGGAAGGCGCAGTAGCGACCGCCAATGCCCGGTGAGCGGGCGTGCGGGGCCAGTGAATCGGCGGTCTTGGGCGCGATGCGCGCCAGTTCGCGGTAGGCGCTGTCTTGCTCGCGACCGGCTTTCACGACTTTGCGTTGCAGTTCGCAGACCGTCATTTCGCGATCGCTCTTTTCGAGGTCCTGCGACTGCCGTTCGAGCGAGTTGCCGATGTTGCGCACTTTCACGAAGTCGGTGTGAAAGAACACGCGCTGCAGGCGTGTGGGCTCACCGCCGGTCAGCTCTGCCATTGAGCCATCGAACAGGGTGAGCAGCAGGTCATGCCCGTCCGCCGAGAGTTCCAGCAGGCCGCTGTCGGCAACAATCGTGCGTCGACGTTGCGGGTCGCCCATATCCCAAATCGTGACGTCCTTCATGGTGTTGGACAGCGACGCCAGATGCGAGGTGCGCAGAAACAGCTTGCCCGTCGACACTTCGTTGATCACTTGCTCACGGAGCGCGAACGTCGGTTTTACGCGCGCAATATCGTTCGTGAGCGTGGCCAGTCGGTGGTTCGACCGCGGGAGCACTTGGTCGTTGAACCACACCATGAACAGCGTGATGATTGCGCCGGAAACGATGACGGGAACCATCAACCGCTGCATCGAGAAGCCGCTCGCCTTGAATGCGGTAATCTCGTTCTCTGAGGCCATCCGGCTAAAGGCGTGCAACGTGGCCACGAGCACGGCCATCGGCATGGTCATCGCCACGGTAAACGGCACGGAGAGGATCAGGAACTCCGCGATAACCGTCCAGTGCAATCCCTTACCCACGAGCTGCCCCAGCTGCTTGGCGACGTACTGCAACAGCAGTAGCGACGTCAGCGCGGAGAGCGAGAAGGCGAGGGGCGCGAAGTGCTCACGCAGGACATACTTGGTGACGATCTTCACGCGATGGGGTCGGGACGCTCGGTCAGGGCAAGGGAACGTACGGGGGACCCAAACAGCAGGAACCCCGTGCGCCACAAAGGGTTGTAGAGATTTGTAGCTCTCGTATATTCCACCCGACGACAGCGTTCGGGCAAGGTCGTGATACCCTGTTCCGCTCATGGGGTTGCCGGCAACATCGCCCGTTTCAGTCGTCTGACGCGCCTATCTCCCTCCCCGACTCCCATGTCGCCACTCCTTTCGCGCCGCGTTCGACGTGCCGTTCTGGCTCCTAGCGCCCTCGTGGCGATGCTCGCCCTGTTGGCCTGTCCGGCCGCCGGCGACAAGGGGAAGGCGAGTGCGGCCACGGCCCCGGGCGAGTTCAACACCGATTCGGCCATGAGCTACATCCGCCAGCAGGTGGGCTTCGGCCCCCGCATTCCGGGGACCGCCGGTTCCCAGAAGACAGGCGATTGGATCGTCGCCCATCTCAAGGCGACGTCCGATGTCGTGGTCGAGCAGAACTGGACTCACACGACGGCAACGGGCGCCAAGATTCCGCTGCGCAACATCTTTGCGCGCTACAAGCCAGACGCCACCGAGCGGATTCTCTACGTGACCCACTGGGACACCCGTCCCGAGGCAAACGAAGAGACGGACCCGGCCAAGAAGACGCTGCCCATCGACGGCGCGAACGATGGGGCGAGCGGCGTGGCACTCTTGCTCGCTATCGCTGACGCGCTCAAAAAGACCCCCCCCAACGTTGGCGTCGACCTGCTCTTTGTTGACGGCGAAGACTACGGCACCTTCACCCCGGACATCGACGTACTCCTGGGGTCGAGCTATTTCGCCGAGCACCTCCCGAATCCGCAGTACAAGCCAATGATCGGGGTGCTGTGGGACATGATCGGCGATGCGGATTTGCAGATTTATCAGGAGATCAACTCGGTGAATGCCGCTCCTGAGATCGTGCAGCGCGTCTGGGGAAAGGCCAAGGAGCTTGGCTACGAGAGTTCGTTTATTCCGCAGGCAAAAGTACCGATTACCGACGACCACATTCCGCTGATCAAGGCCGGCTTGCGTGTCGTCGATGTGATCGACATCGACTACGACTACCACCACAAAATTTCCGACACCATCGACAAGGTCTCGGCCAAGTCCATGCGGATTGTCGGTGACGTCGCGCTGGCGCTGTTGCGGCCCTAGTAGTAGGCGATTGCAGTCGGCGATAAATAGCTACGGCGCGCACTGGAATGGTGCGCGCCGTTCGTCGTTACAGGGCTATTCTGGCGTATGCCGACACCTGGAGAGAAACGCGCGCTGATCTTCCTTGCTAGCGTAGCCGCCCTTGGCGTGGCCGTCCGCGGGTGGCAAACGCGCGAGGGGAGTGCCACGTCGACCGATGCCGCTCGGGCGGGGTTGGCGCGACAGATTGGCCTCGTGGATTCCGCGATCGCCCGTGGCGGGAGCCGTACCCGTGCAGGCGGAAAACCCCGCCCCGAACGCCCTGCGCGCCCTGAACGCCCTGCACGACCGACCCGCCCCGACCGCGCAACGCCCGCGAGTTCCGAAGAGCCCTTGGATAATCGCGAACGGTATGTCGCGCGGCGTGCCCATGAAGATTCCCTCCGCGCGCACCTGCTGGCGGCGTCGCGGGCCCACGGGCGATTGCAGGCGCTCGCCGAGGGAAAGAGCGCCGCCCGGAGCTCGGGACGCCTCCACGAACTCCCGCCGGTGGATGTCGATGTCGCGACCGAGGAAGAGCTCGCTGCCGTTCCGGGAATCGGACCCGCGTTCGCCAGGCGCATCGTCACGGACCGGATTGCGCATGGCCCCTTTGGCTCGCTGGACGAGCTCCAGCGGGTACGCGGCATCACCGCTCCGCTGGCGCGGCGCATGGCATCGTGGATCACCTTCTCCCGGGCGCCCGCGCCCGATGGAGGAGGCGCAACAGGGCCGCGCCCGCCCCAAGGGCGGCGCCCACGCACACCGCGTTGGCAATAACCTTGACACCTCCCCACACGAGGGCCAGCTTCCCCAAACGAGGCGCGGCGCTCTATAGTTGGCGTTGCAGCCTCCGTGCGACCTGATCCCCCGTTTCCGAGGACTTACGCTCCCGATGGCCTCCCCTACCGCAAGCGGTACTGAACGCATCGGCGACCTCCTCGTCCGTGAGGGGCTGATCACGAAAGACCAGCTCGACAAAGCGCTCCAAGAGCAGAAGCAGAGCGGGACTCGCGTGGGCTACAACCTCGTGAAGCTCGGCTTCGTGCAAGAAATCGAACTGACCAAGACGCTGGCTCGGCAGTACAAGATGCCCGCTGTCGATTTGTCGCGGTTCGAAGTGGACCCCAAGGTGGTCAGGCTGATTCCCGGTGACTTGGCCCTCAAGAACTTGGTGCTCCCCCTCAAGCGCGAAGGGCGAACCCTGACCGTCGCCATGGCGGACCCAACGAACATCGCGGTCATCGACGACCTCAAGTTCATCACGCGCTACGACATCTTTCCGGTGATTGCGGGTGAGTTCACCCTGCGCAACGCCCTCGAAAAGGTGTTCGAGTCGTCCGACGAGCACATGAATCAACTCCTCGGCACGATTGCCGACATGGAGACGGACGACGAGCTCGAAGTGATGGACCCGAAGGAAGACGAGCACAACGCCAATGCGCTCACGGCCGTCGACGATGCGCCGGTGGTCAAACTCCTGAATGCCATCCTGACCGACGCGGTGAAGCGCGGCGCGAGCGATATCCACTTTGAGTGTTTCGAAGCGGACATCCGAGTGCGGTATCGCATTGACGGCGAGTTGCAGGAAATCATGAAGCCGCCCAAGAAAATGCAGGCGGCACTCGTCTCCCGCTTCAAGATCATGAGCTCGCTCAATATCGCCGAGCGTCGCGTGCCACAGGACGGCCGCATCAAGCTCAAGATGGGCAAGAAAGTTATCGATTTCCGCGTCTCCACCCTCCCGACGATCTTCGGCGAGAAAGTGGTGCTCCGAATCCTCGACAAGGGGAATCTGACGCTCGATCTCGAGAAGTTCGGTATTGAGCCTGCGGCCGAGAAGGAGTTGATGGATGCGGTGCAGAACCCGTATGGGATGGTGCTTGTCACTGGCCCGACCGGCTCGGGTAAGACGACGACGCTCTATTCCTGCTTGAGCAAGGTCAACACGATCGACACGAACATCATGACCGCCGAAGATCCCGTGGAGTACAATCTCTACGGGGTCAATCAGGTGCTGGTGCGCAATGAGATCGGCATGACCTTTGCCGCCGCGCTGCGCGCGTTCTTGCGTCAGGATCCGAACATCATCATGGTGGGCGAGATCCGCGATCTTGAGACCGGCGGTATTGCCATCAAGGCGGCGCTCACGGGACACATGGTGTTGAGCACGCTGCACACCAACTCGGCGCCGGAGACTGTCACACGACTCATGGACATGGGGCTTGAGCCCTTCAACGTGAGTTCGGCGCTCAATCTCGTGCTGGCCCAGCGTCTCGTGCGCCGCGTCTGCAGCAACTGCAAGGTCAAGTATCAGCCCGATGCGCTCGAGCTGGACATTGCCAAGGTCAAGCCGGACACACGGCTCGGGGACATGCGCTTTACGCAGGTGGCGCTCGATGGCGCTCGGACGCGCGCCCCAAAGGACGCGGCACCGTTTCTGACCAATCTGTCGCTCGACACGAAGATCAAGGATTTGCCGTTCTTCAAGGGCACTGGGTGTGACCAGTGCAGCGGGAGCGGGACCAAGGGACGCCAAGGGTTGTACGAGGTCATGTTCATGACGCCGGTGCTACGCAAGCTGATTCTCCAGAACGTGGGTGCCGTTGAGATTCGCGACGCGGCGGTCGATGGCGGTATGCTCACCCTGCGCATGGACGGGTGGCTGAAGGTGATGAAGGGTGTGACGAATCTTGAGCAGGTTGTTCGCGAAACCAGCGTATAGGGCAAAGCCACATGACCGCTCCGACCCCACACGGACCCCCTGGATCTCCTGCTGGCGCTCTGCCGGCGGTGAACCTGCGTGCGCTCCTCGAAGAGATGATCGAACGCGGCGCCTCGGATCTGCACATCACCGCCGGCGAGAAGGCGAAGCTGCGCATTGATGGCGAGATGCAAAGCTCACGCAACGAGTACGTGCTGACGCCGAAGGACACCCTGCAGGTGGCCTACTCCGTGCTCACCGAACAGCAGAAGAAGCGCTTCGAGACGGAAAACGAACTCGATTTTTCTTTTGGGATTCAGGGGCTGGCGCGCTTCCGTGGCAACTGCTTCAAGCAGCGTGGCTGCGTCGCCATGGTGATGCGGCAGATCCCCATCAACGTCAAAACATTCGACGAGCTCAAGCTGCCGCCGGTGATCGCGCGACTCGCGGAAAAGCCGCGCGGCTTGGTGCTCGTAACGGGCCCGACGGGCTCCGGCAAAAGCACGACACTCGCCGCGATGATCGACAAGATCAACAAGGAACGCCGAGGGCATATCATTACGGTGGAGGATCCGATCGAGTTCATTCATCGCCATCAGGGCTGCATTATCAACCAGCGCGAGGTAGGGACCGACACGAACTCGTTCGCGTCCGCGCTCAAGTACGCCCTCCGTGAAGACCCGGATGTGATTTTGGTGGGCGAGATGCGCGATCTCGAGACGATCTCGGCGGCGCTGACTATCGCCGAGACGGGGCATCTGTGCTTTGCGACGCTGCACACGAATTCCGCCGCGGAAGCGATCAATCGCATCATCGACGTGTTCCCGAGCCATCAGCAGTCCCAGGTGCGCGCGCAGCTGTCGTTTGTGCTCGAGGGGATTGTGACGCAGACCTTGCTCCCGAAGCGCGAAGGCAAAGGGCGCGCGATGGCGGCCGAGATTCTTGTGGTGACGCAGGCCATTCGGGCGTTGATCCGCGACGACAAAATCCACCAAGTGTATTCGAGCATGCAGAGCGGAAAGAAATTCGGCATGCAAACGATGAACGATGCGCTCTATCAGCTGTACACGGCGCGCCAGGTACACGAGGAAGATTGCCTGCGCGTCTCATCCGACCCGGGCGAATTCCTGCGCATGATTGGAAAGCAACCGGTGGACGGGGACACGTCGCCGCGTGAATCGGGGCGTCACTAATGCCGGTGTTCTCCTACACCGCCCGCGATGTCAAAGGCGCGCTGAAGTCGGCGACCATCGACGCGAGAGATCCCGCGGACGTCGCCGCGCAACTTCGGAAGTTGCGGATGACGGTGGTCAAGATTGAGGCAGCGGGTACGGGCAGGCCGAGTACGAAGGGCAATATCCCGATGCGCGACATCGTGATTTTTACTCGGCAGTTCTCCACGATGATTAACTCCGGCCTGCCGCTCGTGCAGTCGCTCGACATTCTGAGCAAGCAGAGCGAGAACAAGGTGCTGCAGGAAGTCACCAAGCAGGTGGTGTTCGACGTCGAGTCAGGGAACACCGTGGCTGACGCGCTGGCGAAGCATCCGAACGCCTTTACCGATCTCTACGTCAATTTGGTGGCGGCGGGTGAGGCCGGCGGCATTCTCGACACGATCCTGCTGCGCTTGGCAGGCTTTATGGAAAAGAACGACGCCCTCGTCCGGAAGGTGAAGGGTGCCATGATTTATCCCGCGGTCATCATGAGCGTGGCCGGTATTGCGATTTGCGTCTTGCTGATTTTCGTGATTCCCGTGTTCAAGGGCATGTTTGCCGAGGCGGGACAAGCGCTGCCGTTGCCGACGCAGATTGTGATTGCGATGTCCGAGTTTCTCACGGGCTACTGGTATCTCGTGCTCGGTGGGGTCGTTGGGCTCTTTTACGGGATCAAGAACTACTACAAAACATCCGAAGGGCAGCTGGTGCTCGATCGCGCGATGCTCAACACGCCCGTTTTGGGTGACGTGCTCAAAAAGTCGGCGGTGAGTCGCTTCACGCGGACCCTCGGCACCTTGATTAGTTCGGGGGTCAGCATTCTTGAGGGGCTCGAGATCACGGCGAAGACCGCGGGCAATCGCGTGATCAGCGATGCCATTATGGCGAGCCGTGCGAGCATCGCGGGTGGCGATACCATCAGCGCGCCGCTGGCCAAGAGCAATGTGTTCCCGCCAATGGTGATCTCGATGATCTCGGTGGGCGAGCAGACCGGTGGGCTCGACGAAATGCTCACCAAGATCGCCGACTTTTACGACGAAGAGGTAGACGCCGCGGTGGGCGGGCTCCTGTCGCTGCTCGAGCCGGTGATGATCGTGTTCCTCGGCGTCGTCGTCGGCGGCATGGTCGTGGCGATGTATCTGCCGATCTTCGATATGGTCAACAACGTCCAGTAAGGGTCGCCGCGATAGCGCCGCACCGTTGTCGCACCGTTGTCGCACCGTTGTCGCACCGTTGTTGCACCGTTGTTGCGCCGCTCTCGAGTCGACTCAGTCGGCGTAGGGCGACTCTTCGCGATACGGGTCGACGTCGTCGTCCTTGGCGGCCCAGATCTCGTGGGCTTTCTTCCGTTCGACTTTTGGAGCGGCCACGACCGGCGCTAGCGTGTGCCCAGCACCCTGCACAAGCTGGACCACCATCTCCACGAGCATCGGGCTCAAGTGTTGCCCGTACTTGTAGAGGTTCAGCGCGCGGGTGCGGTTGCCGAGGAGAAAGGCGAGAATCGACTTGTCGGCCTTCGCCGTGTTGCAGGTCTTGCAGCACAGGACAAGGTTATCGCGCCGATCGTACGCGGTCTGACCGCGGCGCGGTGTCACGTGGTCGAGCGTTACCGCTCCCGGGTGCACACGCTTTTCGCAGTAGGCGCAAATCGGGCCATGCGTTTTCAGCAACCACTGACGCGTATCGTCGTAGGCGGCGCGCCCCGTGGGGACCGACGTAAGAGTCGGTCGGGCTGGGCCGGGGCCGCCGCGGCGGCCGCGGCGAGGGGATCGAGAGGTGCGCTTCGGGGGCATCGATTCGTGGAAGGTGAACGGCGGTAACCCTTTAGCATACCACAGCCGCGTCGAAATTCCGAATCTGGGGGCCTTCGCTGGGGGTTCGCCTGGGCCTTCGCGGGGGAGTCGCTGGGGGGTTCGCCCGGCGCGTGCCGGGGTTATGATTGAGCCAATTACCCCCTCTCACGGGAAGGTTGTTCCATGGATCGTCGCACATTCGTAGGTGCCGCGAGTGCTGTCGCAGGTGCTGTCGCAGGTGCTGTCGCAGGTGCTGGTGCCTTGGGCGTGCTACGCCCACGTTCGGCACTCGGCGCTCCGTACCGCGCGGGACGCGTTGTCCCCTCCAAGGCGCAGGCCGCCTGGCAGCGGCGCGAACGCGCGATCTTCCTGCACTTCGGCGTGAACACCTTCACCGGAAAAGAGTGGGGGGAAGGGAAGGAGGATCCGGCGATCTTCAATCCGGCCGCCCTCGATGCGCGGCAGTGGGTCCGTGCCGCCAAGCAGGCAGGATTTTCCTCGGTGGTGCTCACGGCGAAACACCACGACGGCTTCTGCCTCTGGCCGAGTGCCGCCACCACGCACAGCGTGGCGTCGAGCCCGTTTCGTGGCGGCAGGGGCGATGTGGTCCGCGAGTTCACCGATGCCTGCCGCGCCGAGGGCGTTGGCGCTGGGCTCTATCTCTCGCCGTGGGATCGGCATGAGCCCAGCTACGGCGATACGCCCCGGTACAACGACTTCTACGAACGCCAGCTCACGGAACTCCTCACGACATACGGGCCCCTGACCGAAGTCTGGTTCGACGGCGCGAATGGCGAGGGCCCCAACGGCCGCCGCCAGCAGTACGACTGGCCGCGCGTGCACGCCACCGTGCGTCGCTTGCAGCCAAACGCGTTGATGTTCTCCGATGCCGGTCCCGACATTCGGTGGATCGGGAACGAACGTGGCGTGGCAGGCGATCCCAACTGGTGCACGGTCGATCCTGCCGCGGTGCCCTATCCGGGTGCTGATGGGC
>Ga0214919_10002280_pt1 | contig 30358 bp, 23 predicted proteins | sample LL1503_MetaG_FD_177994 | JGI IMG/M metagenome (GOLD analysis project Ga0214919, IMG submission 177994) | Freshwater microbial communities from Lake Lanier, Atlanta, Georgia, United States - LL-1503 | ecosystem: Environmental > Aquatic > Freshwater > Lake | place: USA: Georgia | collected... | reverse complement strand
GAGCTACAGGAGCCCAAGGTGCTACAGGTGCACAAGGAGCTACAGGAGCCCAAGGAGCTACAGGAGCCCAAGGTGCTACAGGTGCACAAGGAGCTACAGGAGCTCAGGGAGCAACAGGTGCTACAGGTGCCCAGGGTGCAACAGGTGCCCAAGGTGCAACAGGTGCCCAAGGTGCAACAGGCGCTCAGGGAGCAACAGGTGCCCAAGGCGCTACAGGTGCACAAGGAGCAACAGGTGCCCAAGGTGCAACGGGCGCACAAGGCGCAACAGGCGCCCAAGGCGCTACAGGTGCACAAGGAGCAACAGGTGCCCAAGGTGCAACGGGCGCACAAGGTGCAACAGGTGCTCAAGGAGCCACGGGTGCCCAAGGTGCAACAGGCGCTCAGGGAGCAACAGGTGCCCAAGGCGCTACAGGAGCACAAGGCGCAACAGGCGCCCAAGGCGCTACAGGTGCACAAGGAGCCACAGGTGCCCAAGGAGCCACTGGTGCCCAAGGTGCTACAGGTGCCCAAGGTGCTACAGGAGCACAAGGTGCTACAGGTGCCCAAGGTGCAACAGGCGCTCAGGGAGCAACAGGTGCCCAAGGTGCAACGGGCGCACAAGGTTCTACTGGCGCACAAGGTTCTACTGGCGCACAAGGTGCAACGGGAGCTCAGGGAGCCACAGGCGCACAAGGTTCTACAGGTGCACAAGGAGCTACAGGAGCCCAAGGTGCTACAGGTGCACAAGGAGCTACAGGAGCCCAAGGAGCTACAGGAGCCCAAGGTGCTACAGGTGCACAAGGAGCTACAGGAGCTCAGGGAGCAACAGGTGCTACAGGCGCTCAAGGAGCCACGGGTGCACAAGGTGCAACAGGTGCTCAGGGAGCAACAGGTGCTCAGGGAGCAACAGGTGCCCAGGGCGCAACAGGAGCCCAAGGTTCTACTGGTGCACAAGGTTCTACTGGCGCACAAGGTGCAACGGGAGCTCAGGGAGCCACAGGCGCACAAGGTTCTACAGGAGCCCAAGGTGCTACAGGTGCACAAGGTGCTACAGGTGCACAAGGAGCTACAGGAGCCCAAGGAGCTACAGGAGCACAAGGTGCAACAGGAGCCCAAGGCGCCACAGGTGCTCAAGGAGCTACAGGTGCCCAGGGCTCAACAGGAGCACAAGGAGCAACAGGTTCTACAGGTGCACAAGGAGCTACAGGAGCCCAAGGAGCTACAGGAGCTCAGGGAGCAACAGGTGCTACAGGCGCTCAAGGTGCAACAGGTGCTCAGGGAGCAACAGGTGCTCAGGGAGCAACAGGTGCTCAGGGAGCAACAGGTGCCCAAGGTTCTACTGGTGCACAAGGTGCTACAGGAGCACAAGGTGCTACAGGAGCCCAAGGTGCTACAGGTGCTACAGGAGCACAAGGTGCTACAGGAGCCCAAGGTGCTACAGGTGCTCAAGGAGCCACAGGCGCTCAAGGAGCAACAGGAGCCCAAGGAGCTACGGGTTCACAGGGCGCTACAGGTGCACAAGGAGTCCAAGGTGCCACAGGTGCCCAAGGTGCCCAGGGCGCAACAGGAGCACAAGGTGCAACAGGTGCCCAGGGCGCAACAGGAGCACAAGGTGCCACAGGTGCTCAAGGAGCAACAGGCGCTCAAGGAGCAACAGGCGCACAAGGTGCCACAGGCGCACAAGGTGCCACAGGTGCACAGGGGGCTACAGGAGCACAAGGTGCTACAGGAGCCCAAGGAGCTACAGGTGCACAAGGTGCAACAGGATCCCAAGGTGCAACAGGAGCACAAGGTGCTACAGGAGCCCAAGGTGCAACAGGAGCACAAGGTGCAACAGGAGCACAAGGTGCAACAGGAGCACAAGGTGCTACAGGAGCCCAAGGAGCTACAGGTGCACAAGGTGCAACAGGATCCCAAGGTGCAACAGGAGCACAAGGTGCTACAGGAGCCCAAGGAGCTACAGGTGCTCAAGGAGCTACAGGTGCCCAGGGCGCAACAGGCGCTCAAGGTGCAACAGGCGCTCAAGGTGCAACAGGCGCTCAAGGTGCAACAGGAGCCCAAGGTGCAACAGGTGCTCAAGGAGCCACAGGCGCTCAAGGAGCAACAGGAGCCCAAGGAGCTACGGGTTCACAGGGCGCTACAGGTGCACAAGGAGTCCAAGGTGCCACAGGTGCCCAAGGTGCAACAGGTGCTCAAGGAGCTACAGGTGCTCAAGGAGCAACAGGCGCACAAGGTGCTACAGGTGCTCAAGGTGCTACTGGAGCCATAGGAACACAGGGTGCCACTGGAGCCGTAGGAGCACAAGGTGCCACTGGAGCCGTAGGAGCACAAGGTGCAACAGGAGTTCAGGGAGCAACAGGAGTTCAGGGAGCAACAGGCGCACAAGGTTCCACAGGCGCCCAAGGTTCTACTGGCACATTCTCATTCGTCAATAATCTTATTAACACTCAAGCAATTCCTTTTTTTCCATTCAGTAATCCGGGGGGTCCCATTGTTCTGAATTACTCTATTGCTTTTTCACAACCAAATAGATATCTGGGAGGATCATCTCTTTGTGCAGAAAATAATTATAGTTATGTTTTATATGAATGTACTACTGGCGGCATTTATACTAATATTGCGACACATGACTATAGTGATGGTGTTTGTAAAAATCAAACTCCTGCAGTACCAAATCTGCTACATTGCCCGATATCATACATGTGCACTATTTTAAACTACAACGGCATCACTTCAACAACTCCATTTGAGGATGCATTCATAGAATGGTATTACTCAGAGAAAAACGCAGCGGGTGGGCATATTACAGGGAAACTTACATTTGTAGCATCGGTGGAATATTTAGTAGCCCAATTTGATCCCACTGGTGTTAGTAACTATAATGGACCAAACAACAATGGTGCGCAGGGATTACCAATGTTGAATTGTACAAATCATTCACGATAAAAAATGTAAAATTAACCCATTAAAAGTACATTTTTTTGATATAAACAAATTAATAAATGTTAATATCAATATCAAGAGCTATATTTTGATAACTTATTATGTAAAACGAAAAGAAATATTGTATTTGCATATCGGTCATTTTTAAATTAATTTTGTTAAAATTATCATAAAATAAAAAATAAAGATAATGATTTATTATCAATAAGATTAAATATATTTTAAAATAGTTTAAAACTTTACCAAATATATAATTATATAAAAAAATGGATTCAATATATAAAAAATATACAAATGGTAAAGATGTCCAAAAAATAAATCCAGAAATTGAAGAACAAATAAAAAAAGAAATGGAAAAACTGACCAGATATAAAAAGTTGTTTGATGATATACAAGTTCGCGGTCCGTCGTGCGGATTAATTGTGATTGATAATTTTTATAAAAATCCGCATGAAACTAGAAAATACGTTTTAACCCAGGAGTTTTCTGTTCGCGGAAATTATCCAGGACAAAGAACCGCGTCATATGCAACCCAGCATTTGAAAGACATTATTCAAGGATATGTCATGCCGTTTGGTGGAAAGATTACTGATTTCCCGATGCCAGATGAAACCAAGGATGATAAATCAAATGCAAGTATTTACAATGGGTCTTTTCAATACACTACTTCTCGAGACAGGTCTTGGGTTCACATTGACAGTTTTAATAACTGGGGCGGAGTTTTATACATGACTCCAAATGCGCCGCTGTCATCGGGAACGGCATTTTATAAATTCAACGATGGATCAGAGTGTCAGCGAGACAAAGATATTTTAGAGAATAGCGTGGAAACGGACACGTACAGCCAAGACATGACAAAGTGGCAACAGGTCGACAAAGTAGGAAATGTATTCAATAGGCTGATATTATTCAATTCCAAGCGATTTCACATGTCGATGGATTACTTTGGTGATTCAAAAGAAAATGGGAGACTTTTTCAAGTATTTTTCTTTTCAACCGAGAAATAAAAATGATTACTCATATATATTTAATTACTTGAAAAAACATATTAATGACATAACAATGTTATAAATTATAATTTACGATTTACGATATGAATTTTATTATTCCAAATTCTTTAAAAAAAAATATAAATGCGGTGACAACTGCGAACAAACTGGTGAATGTGGATGCGAGTGTTCCAAACATGCAGCCAAGTCCACCAAAAGTAATTGAAAAAACAACACAAAAAACAACAAATGCAACAACAGCAAACGCAACCCCAACACTGTGTTTTATTTCAATGTGTAAAAATGAAGAACATTGCATTAAACAAACGTTGGAGTCTGTGTACAAGTACATTGATTATTGGGTTGTTTGTGATACCGGTTCAACAGACAAAACGTGTGACATTGTAAAAAGTTTTTTCAAAGAAAAAAATATACCCGGCGAATTATTTATAGATGAGTGGATTGGTTTTGATAAAAATAAGACACTAATGTTTGAAAGGGCTTATAAAAAAACCGATTATGTCTTATATTTAGATGCAGACGATTTTTTGGTTGGCGATTTCAAAAAAGAATTAATATCTGGTGCTGAAAGTGACAAGTTTGATTTCAAAACAAAAAGAGGAAATTCTCAATTCACAACGAGTTACTTATACAACAATTCATTACAATGGGTCTATGCGGGTGTAGCACACAATATAATTGTGTGTTTGAATAAAAATGATATTGTGTCATCAAATATTTTTGTAAATCAAGATGGATTATACATCGATGCGAATGAAAAAAGGGGGGGGTCTAGAAAATTAGACCCGAATAAGTATTTAAACGATGCTTTAAAATTAAAGGACCAGTTTTTCGAAACGTTACATGAAGACCCATATGGATTGAATAGCAGGTCCGTTTTTTATACGGCTCAGAGTTATTATGATTCAAAAATGTTCAAGGAAGCGTACCAATGGTATAATTTATACACAAAGTTAAAAGACACTTGGCTTGAAGAGGAATTTGAGTCACAAATGAGGATGGGACATTGCATGATTCAGTTGAAATATAATGTTGACAACGTAATAAACCAATTTGAAAAGGCAATTCAAATATTTCCGGATAGAGCCGAACCATATTATGCACTGGGAAAGTTTTTGAACGTGGAGCCGCACAACGAGCTAGCATATAAGTATTTGAAAGAAGCAAAAACAAAAAATGTGGAAGAAGTATTGAAAAAATATAGATTATTTGTCGACGTATTCGTGTATGGAAAATATGTTAATGACGAACTATCGGTTGCGTGTTATTGGACAAATCGGGGGAATGAAGGTTTCAAGTTATTGAATGAAGTAATAAACGACGATGACTGTTATTTCACGGAACATAAAGAAAGGTTTGAAATGAATAAACAACACTTTATGAATAAGTATAGAATGTTACACCTGTAACATGTCATCGTGTTTAAATTATTTCATATTTTTCGCACGATAAATAACACATTTTAAAATAGTTGATTAAAACGTCCTCTCTTTCATTGTGAAGTGCGAAACATTTCATTCTACCAAATCCGCATTTGTCAAGTTCGCTGAATAAATAATCTAAAGTTCGCGTGCCATCAATTACAAAGAAATCATTTGTTGGATCCTGGTATAGTTTGGTTATTCTTTCAATATTTTGAAACAGCTGGTTCAAGCCAACGATGCAATACTGTTTCTTGTAGTCGGAGTTTATTATTAAATTACAGTACTTGTGTTGATACGTGGTTGTGTTTCGCTTCCAAATGTTACTGTGTTCATATGTATATTTTTCATCTTCGTGCGCATTTTGTTTCTTCATTACATTATTTATATCTAAAACGTCATAATATTGTTGTTTAATGTAATTTGGACCGATTCGGTTAATTTCGGCATTTCTAATGAGTGAAAAGTTATTATTTCCATCATTCATATATTGAACGTATCCCATTTTATGAATTTTTGCAATTTTTGTATTTACGGCAGTTCTCAGCAATATTTCATAATCATCACAAATTGGCAAGTATTCGCAATAGTTTCCAATTGTTAAAAGCAAATCTTTTCTCCAGATTCGCGGGTGGTTGGGACAACAAACCAAATGACTCAGCGTAATGTTATTTATATTTGGCGTGTTGTAGACATATACCCACGCATTGTTGTGTTTTTGGCAATAGTATGACCCGTATCCCTTGCAAATAATTCCATCCCCGTACCAATAATTTTTGCCGTTTTCATAAATATTGATAAAATCCATGTAAATAAATCCCACTTCTTCTTTTTCTTCAAATAATTTAGCCGAATCTTCTAATACAAATGGTAAAATTTCATCGTCGTGGTCTAGTTCCAGCACATATTTTCCTCGGCATAAACTAACAGCTTCATTTTTCACATTACCAATGTAACCATTATTTTCAAATCGTTTATATAATCGCACCCGACGGTCTTGTGACAACTGGCTAACCAAGTATTTGAAATTTTTGTCGTCGGGTGAATCATCCATGATTACCCATTCCCAATTTTGCAACGTTTGCGATTTTAAACTGTTGAATGCTCTGATTATTTTATCGAAAGAATTGAATGTTGTTGTAAAAACGGAAAATGTGGGTCTCGTTTTTTCGCGAGGTAAACTGCAAATGGTGATGAAAGTTTCGTTTACAAATTTGTTGAATTCTGTTACCCAGTTGTTTGTAAATTCGGTGAAATGAAAAATTCGATTTGAAAAATTGGAATCAAATGTAGAGACTATATCTTGAAATTTTTCCTTATTTTTTTCAAAAATAATTAGTATAGGATAAGTTTGCTTGTAAAAATTATTCAGCTGTTTTTTTGAATGAATCACATGTATTGTGAATTGCAGGTCGTTTGAACTGCGTTCGATGATGGAGTCGACATATTCATACTCGTTGTCGCGATAAAATAGAATAAAAGGATATTTCATTAGTATTATTTGTTAATTTATATTTTTAAGTAAATATAAACTATAATATTTTTTATAATAGTTGTTACATTATATTTTAGCCACATTTATGATATAATTCAGTAAAATATAATGTAACAACTAATATAGAAATATATGCATATATAATATAGACAATAAATATAGACTACGTAACGAACGTAACGAATACGCTATTCAATAATTAAATGACAAAAATAATTATTAGAAAAAAAAAAAAAAATAAAGAAAAAGAAGGGCAACAAGGACAAGAATGTAATACGGTTATAAAACCGTCCCTTTTAAAATCGAAGTTAGCAGTAAAATCATTGAAACAATTACCAGAAGTAATATCAATAAATAATTATGCGTTATTATTGTGTAATGAATATGATTACAAAGTTATTGATTTGAATTACATGTGCACTAAAATCCAGAGAGAATATGAGTATAAAAAAATGAAAACAACAGGAACAAAGGTTGAAATGAAACAAAATATATACAACTTTTATAACCAGACGTTTCATTCTATAAAAATCCAATTGAAATTTAAAAGTCACTTGCGTAGAAAAATGATAATGTTGCGAGGTCCTGCATTGAAAAATAGAGAAATGTGTATAAATGAGACAGATTTTTATACACTGGATCCGATTCGAGATATTCCAGATGCTCAATTTTACAGTTATGAAGAAATGTGCGGGGAAAAGGCGTGTTGTTACGGATTTGATATTGCATCTATATGCAACTTGATATTAAATGATAATGGAGTAGACAGTGTAGCAAATTTAAATCATCGGTTAATTTGGACGGCGTCTAGTAATCCATATAATAGAAGCACAATTCCACACAATATAACACGAGATATTTTGAAAATTATAAAACTCGACAGACTTCTCAATAATAAAGATAAAAAAAATGAAAATAAAAATAAGAATAAAAATAGTAAAAATAAAAATAACAATAACAATAACAATAACAATCACAATAGTTGGAATGAAACTGGTGGTGTAAATGGTAACATTGTGTTGGATAATAGTGATATGAACCATAATTCCGGTGGAAGCGGAAGCGGAAGCGGAAGCGGAAACATTGTTATAACCTTGCCGCAAGATACATTAACACCTCAACAAAGGCACCGTCAAAATGTTCTACAGTTGTTTCAAAATATTAATTCACTTGGACACTATTCCGACGCGGACTGGTTTTTGCATTTAACATATCAACAGCACATTACATTTTTGAGAGAATTGATAGACATTTGGAATTACAGGGCAGAATTATCGTACAATGCAAGAGAGGCCATTTATCCGCCCAACGGCAATCCTTTTCCGCAACATATAATGGGCTGGCTAACCCATCAATTTTATTCATATTTAACAATGGAAAATATTGTAAGTATCAACATGACAATAATAGAACGCATTACAGTGTCGGCAATATTAGAATCGGATAGGTGTTTAGGGGCAAATTTTGTATTGTGCGCGCTAACGCTTGTAAGCATCCCGGCTCGCGAAGCTCTACCCTGGTTATACCAGTCTGTAATGTACGCATAGTATAACATAGGTATGTGGACCGATAGTTTTTTAATATTTTCCTTTTCAAATTGGAGATTTAGTATTTTTCCCAAAAAGCATTTATTTCATAGGTTTTAGTTGGTTTTATATATTATTAAAATTATTATATATAAAACATATAAACATATAGAATAAAATATGAATACTTTTGGAAAAAATACAACAGCAACAGCAACAGCAACAACAACAACAACTGCTGTGACGACGATGACGGCAAATGCAAATATGATTTCTGCGTTTGACAAACAAATTCAAAAATGGATTGAACTAGATAATAGGTTAAAAAAAATATATAATGAAATCAAAATAACGAGAGAAATGAAAAATGATTTAGAAGCATCCATTATGGAAACCGTAAATAATAAAAAATTGTTAAACACAACTCTTTCAACAACGGACGGGCGATTGCGATTTATTGAAACAAAAACGTCAAATCCTATATCTTTAACATTTATAGAAAAATGTCTACATGAAATAATACCGAATAGTTCCCAAGTTCAGCATATTTTACGTTATATAAAAGAAAAACGAGAGATTAAAATTAATTCAGAAATTAAGCGGTATTATAATAATTAATTATTAATTAATTAAAAAGGATTAGATATAATATATTTTATATATTTAATAGGGAGGTTAGTTAAATATATAAAATATATTATTATATAATTTGAATAATTTGAATAATTTACATAATTTACATAACTTGAATATGTTTGATGCAGCAAAAGACTTTGTGTTTACAAATTCGGCGGATGGAAAGACAATTACTAGCGGCGGTTATAGAATAAGCAAAATACTCGGTGGTACAAAAAAAAAACAAAGAGGTGGTAGAAAAAAAAAAGAAGGAGATGAAGAAGAAGAAATTGAAAACTTTTATAATGAAGAGTCTGGAATTCCGATGGGTTTATTGCATTTTGGTCCGAAATTTTTTGTAGAGCAAGAGCGCGTACAGTCGCCTCGAAGAAAAGAAGATGTTGAACACAATGAACACAATGTTATCAATCTCGAACTTGTAATGCCAATGCCGTCGTCGTCACCGTCACATTATAATGTTAATAATGTTAATAACTGTGGATTAGAAGATGCTAAAGATGTGGTAGACGATGATTTATTTTGTAAATTATTAGAAAATGCATCTTTAGCCGACTGTGCTAGTTATCATTCAGAGAGAAAAATGTCTAGAAAACGAACTCTGAACAATATAAATTTAAAAAATTTAAAGGTGGACAAGGTGTACGCACGAAGAAAAACGAGAAAACATTAAATAATACAATCAATCAATTAATTTATAAGTTGGTTTATACATTTAGATTCTGGATGCTGTGTTTCTTGCTGTGTTTGTATTTGTTACTCTAATAATGCTGAATTTATAAAATTATCAATGTCAATATTGCACAACAGCGGCACATATTCATTAACTTTTACATCGTCCCAATTCCACCATTTAATTTGTAACAATTTTTCTATTTGTTCTGGTTTAAATCTATATTTTATAAATTTTGCGGGATTTCCTCCGATTAAACTATATGGTTCTGCATTCTTAACAACATGACTATTATTTGCCACCACAACACCATCGCCAAGTGTAACTCCTGACATAATTGTAGTGTTGGCTCCTAACCACACATCATTTCCTATAATTACATCTCCTTTTGTTGATGGGTGTCCAGCGCCATTGTAACTATCAAAAGTATTTTGGTGTATGTGGCCGAAAGGATATGTTGTAACCCAATCATGCCTATGATTTCCTCCTAAATATATACTTACGCCACTAGCTATCGAACAAAAATTTCCCACTACTAATTTGGCATCAGGATTTGAGTAATGTATAACAGGGGACCCGTATGTGTATTTCCCAAATGACATTATCAATATTAAGTATTTGTATATTGATAATATTTGATTATATCTTTTTATATTTTAAATAATTAATTAAATAATCGACCAAGATGAACGATTAAATGGCGACAATAGAATTTCTGGAATTCGTTTTTTCCAATATTCAATTCGGTTTTGTTTTTCAATATCCTTCATCGTTAGAGGATATACGGATGAAGTTTGCATTTTTTGTGTTTCTGCAGCTGTAATAAGCGGTTTATAACCGTAACAGTTTACACCAAATTGGACATCTTTATTGTCGATGAATCCGCCGTTTATGCCGGGTCTTCCGCAATCATGTTCGTGACCTTTGATTTTTTGCAACTTGTCCCACGTTTCTTTTTGGGTGGGAAAAAGCGCCATCTGGTTATCGGACCAGCCGTAGTTGCACCACTCTCCTCCAGTTTGATAAGATGACTCTACTTCATCGTAGTTTGCAAGTTTTGCGCCATATGCCGCACAAATCGCCTTTGCGTCATCATACGTGTATTTATTATCCGGAATATTGAAAACTTCCTTTTTAATTTTCATTTCTTGGACCGGTTCATCTTCAGGCACCTGCATTGTAATTTCTAATTTTGGCTTATCTGTAAAAAAACTCACAAATTTTGTCGTAAGATTAACGTTGAAAAAATATTGAAATCCGTTCAACAAAACCAACATGATAAATACTGACCATAACAAAACTTCAAAAAATCGCAGTCCCAGACTTTTTGTTCCAGCTGAACCTGATTCAGTTACGGAAGTTGACTCGCTTCCACCACCACCACCACCACCTAAAGCTGCAAAAAGTATTCCATATATAATAATAATAACTACGAGAGCAATGAGCATGAATATTTTAGTATCAGCCGTTATTCGATTGTCTTGCTTTCCATTTTTTGTAATAAATTCTTTTAAATATACAGTTGGGTCTGTATTTATTCCGCTTATAGAGTTGTAAGTTAAATCCATTTATTTATTTTTATTTATATTTATTAAATATTAAATAATATTAAAATATTTGTTATATTATAATATTACATTACATTAGTTTTTTTTTATATTTTTTTCTATTTTTTTCTATTTTTTTCTATTTTTTTCTATAGAATAAGCAATATGGGCTATTTCCAATAATCTCGGAACCTTTTATAGAAATTTCTTTGACTACAGAATCGTTGAAATTAAACCATCTCGAGTCTGCCGTTTTTATAGTTGAAGTGTAGTGTCCGAATTTTTCATCCCCGTGATGATTGCAAATTCCATAAAGGTCGTAGACATAACTATCCTTATTGTATCCTTCTACATATTTTGAAAAACTCACATTTTCAATCGGTATTTTTATATTCGATTGATTTTTAACAAATGAATCCGTCTCGGGATTATATTCAAATCTTTTTATATCAATCACCATAATTTCTGGCAAGCTCCAATATACCAGTCGCTTATACACATTTTGTTTTTTCCCTAAAGTTTCATTGAACCACGCATTGTCGCCTTCCATCAACTCACTTTCACAATTCAAGTCAAAACAATCCGTTAAAGAAATGTGGTCTGAGTGCAATGGTGCATCTGCAGGAATGGGTAAACTTATTACCATAAATGGTTCGGGGCGAATGCTAAGATATTCATCATTTAATTTTCCAGATTCAGCGCCTGTTAGTGTTGACACATGAATCCCATAAAACATGTTTAATATTTCAGAGTAATTTTCAGTATATCCCTTTTGCATCATTTCATAACACATTTTTGCCATTTTATCTCGTTTATTTTTTGGGTGACCGCCAATCGTCATTGTGACTTTTCTTTTTAGAGCAGTGTGAAAAATGTCAAATAAAAATGTCAAAAATTCTGGCATGTCATTTTGAGAAATGGTTGAAAACATGTTATTTTTTTTTATTTTTGATATTTTACGAATGGCGTGTATAAAACCTCCCGGAGATATTGTGCAATTTTCACTCCACATTAGCAACCTTAATTCATCCCAAGATGCCAATAATTCCGATTCAACGCATTTATTTAATTTAGACTTGTATTCACCATTTAATAACTCATTCAACTCGTACGTGTGCGAAATAATCTGCAGTAGTGCATTAATAAAACAAGTGTCTCCTAAATTTGCAAGTCCCGATATTCCTTTATTTTTATATTTTTCTAATTTACCCTCAGTCAACTTTTGTTGTTGAAGTGTCGGTTGTACTATTTTTTTAGCTACCGGGCTCATATTTTATACTTTTTAAGTCTAATAACTATCACACTGTGCCTTTAATACAGTTACCTGCATTACATTTAAAAAATGCCTTTGAATGCTATTGCTGTATAATATAGTATTAATAATAATATTAATAATAATAATAATAATAATATTAATAATAATAATAATATTAATAATAATAATAATATTAATAATAATAATAATATTAATAATAATAAAAACATTAATAATATTATTATTAATATAATAATAAAAAATACTAATAAAATGAATGGCCGCATTTTAGATTCATTAAATAATGACCCAGATTTGATTTATTACGATTTAGTAGAATCGTATATGTCATCAACGAGAGAAATATTAAATGGATTTATGACATTTGAACGCGGATTAATCAGAATCCTGAATAATCGGATTATTTTTAGACATTTAGCACCTGCAGTGGCGCCAACTCCAGTAGTGGCACCTGCACCTTCAGTGGCGCCAACTCCAGTAGTGGCACCTGTACCTGCAGTGGCGCCTGCACCTGCATCAATACCCGCAGCACCCACAGGTCCTCCAACTGCAACTTTTGTTAGATATAGGTTGCCACTACCTTCAGTTACAACAAGGGCAGCAAGAGGCATTGCAACACCCAACTTATCTGTTTCATTATCTTCATCGCCCCCTCATTCGCCTCCGCCTCCGCCACCTCTACAGTCACTGTCGCCAATTTATCCCATTAATTCAAGAATAAGTGGCTATGAGTGGTTGAATTTTATTGAAACAAACAATATAAATTCTTTAAATTCCATCAACTCTTTGAATGGAAGAGATGCAAATTTAAGCGATTTTCAACAACGAGTGCAACAGCAGCAACGAATGCAACAGCAGCAACGAATGCAACAGCAACAACGAGTGCAGCAGCAACAACGAGTGCAGCAGCAACAACAAGTGCAACAGCAGCAACAAGTGCAACAGCAACAACAAGTGCAACAGCAGCAACGAGTGCAACAACAGCAAAATGAAAGCGACATGAATCATGTAAGTTATGACACAATTCAAAATGCAACAAAGTTAATTCCTTTTTGCACAATAATTGACCCAAAAAATGAAATTTGTCCCATATCGCAAATTCAATTTGAAGAAATCGACTGCATAATGCAAATCAAATATTGTAAACATAACTTTAACCCATATAGTTTATTTCGATGGCTTGATTCAAATTCAACATGTCCAATGTGTAGGTATAATTTAAATCTTTATTCTAATAATAATAATGCAAATGCAAGGATAGACATTGTAAGTCGCGAACATCATCTAGACATTATAAATCGTGAACATTATCCTCAGCACCATTCAGATCATGAAATGTCAGAATCGGAATCTGAATCTGAATTTGATTGATTCATTACCAAGTAAGTGAATAATACTAATAAAAAAATTAGTTAATTATATATTATTATATATTTGTATATCTCCATGTCAAATACAAATATAAATATAAATTATAATTATTTTGATGATTACCAGAATAAAGAATGTGATGATGATGCAATAACTCCAAATACAACTTCTCAATTTAAAGAATTGTATACAAATACAAATTATACAAACCATAAAAATTGTGCAAATTCAGCAAATCGCGTACAACAGCAACAATTCGTAAAAGATGTTACAAAACCATTCACATATTATACAGTTGCGGAGAATGAAACATACTATAACCCTGATGAAAATGATTGCTGTGATGGGCGCAACTGTGCTCACTGTTCACATTATCGCAATGAAAATACTAAACCCAGTTTTGAAGATGATGGATGTCTAAAATTATATTTTTGTGGATTAATCGGGTGTTGTTTACTGTGCATGTTTGGATGCAGCAAACATGTCTAAAAAAAATCCTTTTTTAATAATGGAGGGGGTCATAGGAGGGTGCTCGTCGCCTCCCTACTTACTTGAAGAATTTCTTGATGCTCTGGTTTTTATTAATGGCATTGTTTGCTTGTATTAAAAACTCATCAAATAGCAGCGCTTTTACTTCTTTTTGCCGCAAATCTGTAATCTTTTTTTGCAAGGCTTCTTTATTTTCAGCTCCAATCTTATTTGTTTCAAGTTCTATTCTGTCTTTAAACGCTTCTTGACGTCGTTTAAATCCAGGAATATTTTCCAACACCAGCGCAAATAGCTGCTGCACCGGTTTCATAATTTGATTCGTAATGTAAAACGTATAGTTGGGGCGTATATTATTTTCTCGAATGTATGCAGGATGCTCGATTCTTTCACCCTGTAGCGCCTTTTTATCCGGATTGTGAATGTATATAAATGGGATTCTGTCACCGACGCTAGGCTTATTTCCAGAATCGCGCTGTCCCATTCGGTCCGCAAGCACCTTGTGCGCAATTTGCTGCGGGTTTTTATAATTAGAATTCAGCGACTTGGTAATGATGAGCTTTTCCAATGGAATTTTCTCATTCACCAGGTTTTGCAAATAGTCTTTGAGAAATGAAATGGCGCGTCCAGTGTCTTGTTCCTTCATAAGTATATCTATAATTCCACCGTACACGTCTTTTACAATTGGCGCATTGTCTCTGCGCTTCAAAACAATTCCCATACTTTTTCTTGTTCCTTTGTTTGCATTCGTCTCATAGTATATGCCGACATATCCCTTTTTGCGAAGCAGACAAAACGGCATGATTGATTTTTCGTACACCAGCGAATGCGGCGCTTTCAAAAATGACGAAGCCAGCTCCCCCACTTGCTGCGCAAGCTCAATCGTGATTTCCAGCGCTTGCTTGCCGCGAATCGGTGTTCCATCTTTGTCAGCCAAATTAAATGTAAAGAATGCACTGTCCGTATCCCCATACACGGTCTCCGCCCGCGTGTTTACGACACCATATTTGGTCTGGCATTCAGCATTCCCGTATGTTTCTTCAACCACACGCTTGGCATACAGCAGCAGCTTTCTGCCTGTTGCCGTTGTGGATGCCGCCACATCAATCTCATAAAATGAGCTCGTTTTGGCGCCGCATTGACCGTACAGCGAATTTGCCGTTACTTTATAACCCAGCTGACGTTTGTCCAAAATATTCTTCATGAAATCGTCCGTCTGCTTCGGAATGAGTTTGCGCGTGGCGCTTCGAGCTTCAAGCAGTTCCTCCAAAATCGAAGGCATGATTGCCTTTTCGCCGATAATGCCGCTTACATCATCCATCTTTGGTTGCGCAAATCGACACACCTTTTTCCCATTGACTGTCTTTATCGCCTTTCCCCTTGCATTGTGTTTCCACACGTATGTGTCATACTCCACATCGACATATTCGTATCCAGGCAAGTTGTCGTATATGAACACGCCATCACCATCCGTTTCACCCGTAGAACAAACCAGTATTCCGTCCAAATTATACTCCTTTGTCCATACTTTGCTGTCGTGTGACAAATTCTCGCTAATCATTGAAGATGGATACAATGACGAATAATCGACGCATGCAACCGGATTATCTAAATACAAATCGCACTTTGGCGGAAGCACGATTGCCCCGTCGTAACTTTCATTTCCGAATCTTCGGTCCAGCACAGGAATAAGCGTTTTCTTTTCGCTGCACTTTTTTGCAATAAAACTGGTGAGTTTAATTCCCTGTCCGCGAAACACCAGAAAACTGACTGGAACGCTGCAAATGTTTGCCATTTCAATGAAACCTGTTAAAACGTCGATTTTACGCATCAAGTGGTGCACAAGGTTGCAATCCTGAATACAGTATTTTGCAATGATTGCTCGTTCTGCCGGACCTTCATTCGTCATTCTGAAAATATCTTGCGGCGTAACGTCGTCTTTTGCTAGCCCCCAACGCACCTTCTTTTCCATATTGGGCATTTCCTTTCCCGCAATTTCAAATACTTTTTTAATAGCATCTAGCCGAATTACTTTGAATTTTTCGCCGCCCTTGTATGAGTCTGTTGAATTGCTCGTTTCTTCAAAGCTGATGTAACTTCCAACGTCTAGTCCCATGACATTACCCGTGTAAACTGCAGTGACATCTTGTCCGTCTTCTTCGTTAATCTTGTGCTCGATTTTTGTAACTGCGTCGCCTATAAAATATCCCGAAACATAATCCAGCTTATAAGACGACATGTTGTAGTCTCGTCGCAAATAATTGTACATGTCAATTTGCAACCTGCCTGGCATTTTAATGTACTGCAAGTCATGCTGCCCGCTCGCGATGACAATGGTGCTTTCCTCGATTGCAAGTTTTTGCGTCTTGGGGTCGACTTGGCCGCACACTTTGCCTTTATTTCTCGACAGTTTCAAAAACTCTGTAGCGCAGTCATTTTCTAAAGCGCGATGAAACATGAAGTTATAATCAAAACCGAAAATATTATACCCGATTATAATATCGGGGTCTTCGCGCTGAATCAATTTCGTCCATTCCAACAACATATCGCGCTCGCCACCTTCACACACCTGGATTTCCGAATTATGCACGTCGCGAAGATTGTCGCACGTGTCAATTGTTAAACAGTGATTTAAATATGGACGCTCTTCACCCGATTTCAAAAAGGTTGACCCAATGAATGTGACTTTATCACCTTCAACTTCTGGAAAAATGCTGGACAGCGCGGAATTCAAATGAGTTATTTTGACTTCTCGGCTGTGTGTGGGTGAGCACGATTGCAGAAGTTGCAATACAGTCATATCTTTATCAACTGGTGCCAACGACATCTTTGTCGTCTTGACATTCGATTTTTTCACCTCTTCCACAATATTCATTGTGACACCATTTTCAGAAGGTTCGTCTTCGCCGTCGCTATCGTCATCACTGTCACCATCGCCGTCGCCATTGCCACTTTCCTTTGCTGATGCTGCAGCCGACAATGCAAGTTTTTTTCCGATGGATTCAAACATGGCTTCAATTGTATTTGCATAATTTACACCACTTTCAACTGTTAAATTTTTAATTTTTTCTGTGATGAACTTTTCCACCATTGAATTAACTTGGCTTTTTGATAATCTTCGTTTTGAATATATTCTCTGAATGTGTCCATCAATGTATTCATTTTCACTCTTCGTGTTTAAAAATGCAACGTGAATCATTTCTCGTAACAATTCATCATTAATAATTCCACCATCGTCTTGAATGCACCGACACACATCGACAATATTTGTCGCGAGCTTTTTGTGCGTTTTGATTGCAAGCGGAAAATCTCCGTGACTGCTGCTTGCCTCAATATCAAAACTGCATATTTTGTACGGAACGCGAGTTTCTTTGGCGGGTTGCGCGTGAATGTTTTGCATGCCAACTACAAATTCGTTGGTGCAAGTTGTCGTTTTCTTTTCTTCTTCTGAAATTTTGGTAGCATTTTCTTTTGAAAATTCTACCCACCCAGATGGGCTGATTTCGTTGATGTGGAAAAACCGCAACAGCGGAGGAATGTTTGATTCATAAATTCTGAGACACGTCCCGTTGTAATTGAACCCCTCCGGATTCAAATCATACAAGTTTGTTTCTGGACAAGAAACGTACCACAAATTTTTCACCCTGTTCATAATTGCCAGATTTTTAAAATATAATACTACAAAGTTGTGCATTTTTCCGCCATCAAACCCATAAAGCTTTTTCCGCTTTACAAGCGCGCATTTTTCCTTGATAATCAAACCTTCCGCAAATCCCAGTTTTTTTATAATGTCAATGACAAATTGTTTTTTAGTGCGTTCAGTCCAATCAGAAGAAACCATCACATAGAAGAATGGATTCATGTCTTCAACAAAAAGAGCGTACGTTTCCCCCTGTTCGTTTATTCCAAACATTTGAATTATCATGTTTTTTTTGTAGTTTGAATGTTGAAATTGTTCATATTGTTGATTCTCGCTTGTTGAATCATTTGCTGCAGATTCAGTTGCATTTGCATCATATATATTGAAATCTAAAAGACGAATCGATACATTGTTGTCGGGTTCTTTTGACGGTTGTTGTTGTTGTCCTGGCTTTCGTTTAATTACAATTTTTCTCTTCTTATCGTCTGCTGCTGCTTCTCTTGCTGTTGACATTATCCAATCCAATCAAAATTATGTTACCGTTAAAGGTTTATTATTGCTTGGATATATATCTATGTCTACTTGTCTTTAACTTTTATAAAATTCAATTTTATATTAAGAAAAGTTTTCAAAATTTTAATATAAAAAATAAATTAAGTCCTTTTTACTACTCTTTTTGTCTTTTTTACTACTCTTTTTGTCTTTTTTGACCTTTTTACTACTCTCTTTGACCTTTTTATCTTTTTGGAACCACCACCGTTCATAACACGCATACCACGCTTATTGTGTCTGCGTTTATGTTTTTTTTTGTTTACATCACGTTTTACAACGGTATTTATCCATTCGGTAATGGCTTTAGCCTGATTAGGAATATTTGTTGCATCCATTTTCATAATGGCTCCATTATTGTCTTTCAGCGGTTTTCCGCTTTGGTCATCAAATGTAATGTATCGAATTGTCGGGTATCCGTCAATTTCGCCGAATAAATCCTTTGCATTTGAATATTCTTTTTCTTCGACGGATGACAGCGTTAATAAGTCTTTTAATTCTTCATCGAAATTATTCGACGGTACAATTTCATTTTTATACACCGGCATAAAGTCTTTGCAGTGACCACACCATTCGGCGTGTATAACTATAACGCACGGGCCCTTCAAGTTTTTTACATTTTTTTCAGGTTCATATTTCAATATAACCATTTTTTATAAAAATATTATATATATATTATAATTATAATTAATATATATAAATGATATATTTTATTCTTTACTTATAATAATAAACAAATAAACAAAAATAAATATTTATTTATTATAACCATGCAAATTCCTCACATTTCAAACCAACTCGCATTTTCAATTGTCGTTTTTCTTCTCGGACTGTATTTTGTTCTCAACTACTCGTCGTTACACGCAGCCGAAGGATTCGCTATAACCGAACAACATCGGTGTCCTAACCTTTTAATCCAAAAAGGAACTGAAATTTTCTTGTATAATTCAAAAGTAGCTAAAGTTCCAGGAGTAAATCCGATAAGATTTAATAATTTAGAAGATTATGTCGAATTTATGGATTGGCAAAAAAGTCAGGGCATTATCTGCCCGGTTTTATATTTGCAACACATGAATGATGCGCAAGGAAAAAACGTTTATAAAATCAGGCCATCCCCCGTTGATTTACAGGGCGGACTGCCGCCCATGGTTGACACAACAGCAGGCATTCAGATGCCCACCGTGACCAAACTTATGGATTCAAATCGAAATGACCCACCGTATAATTCAAATACTTATCCGGGATTTGACGCATCTGGATTTAATATGGGCGATTTTACGCCGCTGGATGCGCTTAATTTCATACAGCAAGATTCCGGTTTAAGCCCGAATCCAATGGATTCAAATTGGGGAGGTCCAAAATTTACGCAGCATTTAGTTGATGCCGGATATTATGAAGGCGACGAGGTTAGTTTATACGTCCCCTAGTAAATAATTTCGAATATTTTCTATGCATTGCGAACTAATTTTTCGCTTTTTACCATTTGTCTCCATGTAAATATTATTCAAACAATGCGCATCATTTTCGAGCGACTTTATTAAACCATTTATAGTTTTAAACTCCTTCATAATTACTATCGCCGTTTTAGAACTTATTCCTGGAATGGTGCAAAGCATTATCTCTCCAATGTTACCTGGAGTAATATTGCCATTTTTTTCTTTTTTTATCTTGAACACGTCGCAATAATGCGACTCGCGTACATCTTGGGATTGGAGCTGATTTTTCTCGTGATCTGGTTCTGGTTCTTGTGATTCTTGTTTTTCCATATTTGCACTACTGTAATACGGCTTTTTCGCACCCTTTTCTCGCTGAAGTTTGTCTGCCCAATTCAATATCAACTCACACGTCTCTGTCATATTCATGGTTCTTATTACCGAAAACCCCTTGTAATAAAGCATTGAACACATTGAAGATAATAGTGTTTTTTTATTCACCCTGTTCTTGCAGCCATATTTCGCATTTTCTTTCCACTTTGATAAATCGCCCTCAATAATATAAACAATGTTATGGTTCGGAACGGACTCGTAGCCACCTAAACGAAATGACTGTTCCGCATACCTGCCGTCTTTTATGCTCGACGCCAAATCATTCAAACTTTTTCGTTCAAATAAAAGCAATTCATTTCCACCAACAACATCATCATGACTTATAACAATATCGCCCAATTTTAAATTTTCTACGTTTATTTTTATTTTTATTTGTTCTAATCCCTTTTCCTTTTTTTTACCTTTAACTTCTTCCGTTTCTGGTTCCGATTCTGTTTCAAGCAATTTAAGCTGAATCATTTCAATCAGATCTTTTTCTCGGTAATCAATGGTAATAAGCATGATTATACTATGTGTATGTGTGTGATAATGATAACGCGTGTAATAATTATCATTATCTCTCTAAATATGTATTCAAAATGTTATTCGATTTATCCGAGATTTGCGCCGTATGCGAGCTTGCCAGCATTGATGTATGGCGTCCAGTTGAACAAGTAGTTTGCATTCAATGCAGGAACAGCTATCATATGCCTTCGTGAAGAAGGAATCATAAACCCAGTGCCTGATGGCTGTGCCCCCCCCTTTTTCATTCCTCCGCCATTTTTAATATTCGTATAAAAACCATCCGTTTTGCCGGTTGCGCTAAATATCGCCCTTCGTGCCATTGCTGACCTCCCGTTTTGACTTCTTGGTGTATTGCGTGCCATTATAATATGATAATATGATTATAATATATACGAACATTATATTATATTTTAATTTTATTTGTTTTATATTTTTTTACATTTTACTAAAACAAATAAAACAAATAAACTATTAAAAATAATAAATAATATTAATATTAATTTTAATTATTTATTAATATTTTTATAAATTGCACATTTAAGTATTTAAAGAAAATAATAATGTTATCTATATAACAATAATTATATGAGTCAAAATTCTGGAAGAAATCAGCCGCCTCCCTCAGAGAGCAGTGGCGGCGGTTCAAGCGCAACATCAGCAGTAACAGCAGCATCGGGAACTAGCAGTTCATCGTCGGGTTCATCAGGTTCATCTTTTCGCATGCCATCACACTTGTGTATGCAACATGCTGCAAAATTGGGCATCGTTGAAGACCGTCCCATTATGCTCGATTACTGGACGCTTTCGCTTGAAAAGAAGGTCATTATTGGAGTCAAAGAAAATGGTGAAAAACTTCTCGTTAAAAGCGAGGATGAATATACAAGTCCCGTTTCAAAAATATTTAAAATTGAATCCGAGTACATTATTCTCACCGAAAATTCAATCTACATTGTTTCTTCCGACATTCAATCCAATCGCATCAACTAAATTATTATTAAGCAATTAAGTATTAAATAACTACAAATACAAATAAATAATGTAAAGTTTAATTTTGAAATGAATGAATAAGTTTTATTTTATTCATTCATTTATTTTTCATTAGATTTCATTCGAATTTATTTATAGTGTTTTTTTTTGGATTTTGCCATATACTTTATTATGTTTGTTCTTTTAGTTTTTTTTTTACCACCTCCACCTCCAGGTATTATTGGCGGAATAAAAGAGGCTTTAATTGCCCGTAAATTTGTCATATATGCAACAAGTTGTAACATACGCTGAATATTTGGGTCTGACATATTCGAAGGTAGAACTTGTGCTGCCGCTAATGCCACTTCTCTTTGAATTACTCTATACTTATTTGTAAAATTTATGACTGTTGTCAAATCGCCGCCTGGTGGAAGAATATAATATGAACCAAGTGGAAAATTTGATTCCAGAGTTTGTGTTACTGTATTATAATACATAATTATTCCATCGGCTCTCTCTACCAAATTATAACCAGATGGAAAAACATATTTTGACGAATCGTAAGGAAACCACGTTCCTGGATAAAGTTTTATCCAAAACTCCATAGAATTTTTATCATCGTAAAATTTGAACACATATTTTGCCTCTTCGGTTCCATGAACTTTGAATAACATTTCTCCTAATAAAAAATTAGGAAATGAGTATTTTGTCTTTAGTTCTTTAACATCCGTACCACCCGTAAGCTTTCTTTTATTACTTATAGCCACTTGTGTTAAGTTATTGTAATCATAACTCCCGGCGTATACATATGGTGATGCGCCAGTTACTAAGACGCCATTTACATCAAACTTATTAAGACTACCAGAAGGACCTAATACAACGTTACCAATATTATCTCCAGCATTAGCAGTAAATAAAATTACTGGCATTGCATATTTATCATATACAGTGTTGTCGAGTGCTTCAGCGTCTATAATATATTCTAAAGCATCATTTATCTGAAATTGTGAGCCTGTAAAAAAATATTGAATAAACTGAGGAATCGTTTGGGTTTGCGGAGCTTGAGGATTGCCGGCAGCATTTAGAGTCACTACCCGCGTATGACCATTATGATTAACAGCTATTGGATCATACGTACAAAAAATTCTAAAGTAAGCACTAATACTTAATTTATCTTGTTTGAAATCATCTGGTATTCCCTCTATGACGCCCTTCGGCAACGGTTCTCCAGTTCTTATCCTTTCTTGATTGGCAGATATTTCAATGTTTTTTAAGAGATTATTATTAAAATATTTTAAAAATTTTGATAATCGCAAACATACCTCGGGTGTATAAATGGCTACGTTAGCGGGTGCGTTAAATTCTATATCTGCAAGTGTTCTTTGCATAACATCATTTGAAGCTGATGCATTAATCAGCTGCTCCAAAAATTCCAAGTTTACAGCAGCCATAACTATATTTTATATTTTATACTTATATATTATATATATTATATATATAATATATAAGTATAAAAAATAAAATATAAAAAAGTATAAATATAAAATATAAAAGTAATTATATTATTTTATTTCAACTTAATTAATTAATTCGAGTAAAGTAAATATTTTCCAACGAGAGTATTTGATTCTAAAACTTGTTCCGGTGAAAGTCGAATAAACCATCCAAAAGCAACACGTTTTAATAATTCGCGTTCTGGAATGTATAATCCGACGGCATTTTTATCTAAATCAATATCTTGGTCGCCCATTAAATCGTCGATAAGAATGGCGTTTCCGCTTTGGGATTGAATTCCAAATAGAGTGGAAGTAATTGCGCTCATATTTCCGGAAATGATTTCAGAATAGCACCATCGTCCGCATTCACCTAAAAAGTCCATTTCGTTGGTATAATCTTTGGAAATCAAAATTTCTAAATACGAAACGTATTTCTGCATAACCGGACTGTTTCGACTACATCCCATAATTTCCGTGTTGGGAAAAAACTCTGCAACGGTGGAAACGGAAGATGTTGCCAGCATTTCACCCACAAATGCGCTAGCCGGAAGCAGAGCCGTATTATAAATAGAAAATAAATTCTGAAAACAAATAAAAGATGGAGGAATCCGCATTCCGCCGTACATTTCAAGCACTTTTGCAAATGCAAGTTCTCTTAAATGGGGACGAAGAGGGTTGGGTAAATTCTGCGCGCTCAGCGTCCAATTCGGCAGCAGTTTATTGAACGATGAATCGTCGATTAAACAAATGTGGAACGATTCGCTGCATTTTTGTATAATGCTTCGAATAGTTAAATACAAGTAAGATTGGTTGAGTTCGGTCGTGTTCCTGGAACCATAATTCAGCCACTTGCGCGAATTCACATCATATTCAATGTGTATCCATAAAATTGGTTTTGCATTCTTCTTATTGAAAATGGTATCATAATCCTGGTCGTGCAGCAAGTATTTCCGAATGAGGTCATGTTCGTCTAAAATTTCCCCGTTTCTAGCCGTTTGTTTGTATTGCGTGCACATGAATGCGATAAACAATATCATAATGTAAAAAAGAATATTTTTTGTGAAATAATTATAATTGGAACTTGCAGAAGATAAAATGGACATGATTTAATTTAATTTAAATATTTTTAAATATTGATATTATATATTATATTATATATATACAATTATTTATTATATATAATATTTGTCTATATTTGTATAAATATTTGTATAAATATTTGTATAAATATTTGTATAAATATTTGTATTTATAACCTGAATAAATGAAATATGAATTTATAAATTGGGGTTGGGGTATCCGCCAGTCAAGTATTGTTCTTGGGAAAGAGACGGCGCCATCATCCGACTTTGCAATTCATAACGCGACAAGTACAAATTTTTCAAATCGCTAGATTCGTATCCAAACGGCTGGCTTTGGTCCCACGGGGATGAAAAAAGAAATGGCGTTATACTGCCATTGTTTCCATTTCCATTATTATCGTTGCTTATCAGATTCAGGTTGAAACCGCAAGCGTCGCATGCGCCAACAAGGTTGGCTTGCATGACTTCTGTGGCATTGTGAGTTAAATATTGTCGATACTGCGAGTTGCTGGTAATGTTATTTTTTTCCCGGATAATTTCATTTACGACGGCTCCAGGTTGCCATGTTGCATAATTTCGCCCATCCGTCATAATAGGAGGAAAGTTGAAATGAATATTGTTAGACCCAGAATAGCAAGTTCCCCAGCTCATTTTATTTTAAAAAATATTGGTGGTAATAATGATATAATATATAGTATAGTATATTGGTATATAATATTATTAAATAATTATTTAATTATTGAATAATTATTTAATTGTTGCATAATTATTGAATAACTCTAAATTTAAATAATTAAATTATTTAATTATCGAGTGCTTTAAGAATTTCTTTTTTCGACATTTTATTAATAGCAGGCTGTTCTAAATGGGCGAGTTTCGTTTTTGCTAAATCTCTCAACATGTTGACTGGCATATTTTTAAGAGGAAGCGTGCCGTCTAATGAAATGGTATTTTTTCCATTTTCATGTTTTTTTACTCCCTTATTTATTTTTTCATATTTTTTCTTTTTATCATTGTCATCATCATTTACGTCATTTTCAAAATTGTTTTTTGTTTTATTGGCTCTGGATGTGGATGTGGAATCGCTGGGTCCGTCGGCGTCGCCGTCACTTTCGCTGTCGCTCTCGCTGTCGCTCTCGCTGTCATCACTACCATTATCGCTTTCGCTGTCGCTATCATTTCTGAGACAATATTCAACGACGCCGTCATCATTTCCGCCATTAAAACAGTGTTTAAGTTCAATTACTTTAATTTCTGTGTTGCCACTACAACCGTTGCCACCGTTTTCAAAAAAAGCAGAAGGCACTGTTGAAGTTAGAGCCGATAAATCAATTAATTTTGAATGATGAGCATTCACGTCGGAATCATCAGAATCATCAGAATCATCAGAATCATCGGAATCATCAGAATCATCAGAATCATCGGAATCATCGGAATCATCGGAATCATCGGAATCATCGGAAACTTCAATTAACTCTTGTCGAAGTTGTAGTTGGTCTTTTTCCCCAGTTGCTCCACTGCCATCGCCGCCGCCATTGACACTTGCAGCCATAACCATTGATTGCTGTTGCTGTTGTTGTTGCTGTTGTTGCAGTTGATTTTGCGATTGTCTTAGAACCTGTTGAAGCAATTGTGCTTGTTCCATCACAGATTGCTCGAGCATATTGATGCGAGTTCGAAGGTAATAAAATATGATTCCGCTCAATAGCATACAAATTGCTAAACTTGCCATGGTAAATAAATCTGAAATATTGCTCAACATGATTTTATTTTTATTTAATGTATTAAACAATCTATATAAATAAAAACAAAATAATAAACGAAATGAATAATAATGAAATAGTAAAATAGTAAATATATTTAAATATACACAACTTTACTACTACAACTTTACTCGGAATTGATTATTACTCTTGTTGAATTTATAATTTCGGCTGGATAGTCAAGATCTTCAAGAACTTTAATTCCACCTTTTATTGACGATATTCCTTTATCTAATTTGTACAAGTATTTTATTTGACCACTTTCACACAATTCAATTTTCATGTGCATATTTTGAACATTTTCGGCTTGCAGTAGTTCGCACAGTTTCGTGTAGTGCGTCGTTAGCAACAAGTCGAGGTTCTCATATTTATTCAAGTATTTAATAAAACCGAATGCGCTTGCGACGGCTTCATATGGATTTGTTCCAGAGTACAATTCATCAAATATACAAAAGTGTCGTTTTGTTTTATTTTCAAGAAGACATGTTAATATCTCTCTGCATCTGCGAGATTCAGCTTGAAACAGGCTGTCTCGCCCGGACGTGTCGGGAATATTCAAATAACTGTGAACGTAATGGTACGGCAACAATTTTGCTTTTTTATAAAATCCGTAACCAAGTTGCTGAGAGAGAATTACATTGAGAAGCGTTGATTTAATGAGCGTGGTTTTTCCGGCGGCATTCGGTCCGGTAATGGTTGTTTTTTTATGCAATAAAATTTTATTTTTAACGGGGTTTTGGTTCATGAGTGGTGCATAATAAGATGATTCAAGGTATGTTTTTGTTGCCGCCGATTTTACAAATGTGCATGGTGCAATTTTTTTGGTCAAAACAAGGCTTTTTAATCCGGACAAGTGTTCAAAATAAGAATTAAATCCGAAACTGTAGCTAATTGCATTTTTCACACTTTCATTTGCAAAAATTTGATAGTAGTATTTCATGATGGTTCCAATATTTGAAATGTTTGCAAGTGTCAATTTGAACGGCATTACGGTTTTGATATCAGAGTGAAGCGCGGATAAAACTTGTGCGTGCACAGCGCTCTCTTCGCGGAACTGTTTATAAGAAGACAAATTTTCTGTGATGGAATGAATGTATGTAATGTTGCGAATGCTATGTTCAATGTAGCTTGAAAATTTGTGTATATTATTGTGAATTAAAAACATGTTTTTGTAAAATCGATGACATGAAACAACATTTTGGTATATTTGGAGAAAATAGAATGCAATGGATACAAACATGTAAATTCGTTTATCCCATGGAATAGAACTAAAATTTTCAAATACTTTTCCAATTGGATGGTATTGCGCGATTCGTTTGAGTGAGGATACATAGGAAGAAAATGATACGGGCATTTGTTGTATTTTAAGCAAAAAGAAGGGTATAATGAGAATGATGAGGGGAGTAAGCAGGGAAATAACAGGTGATGCTAAATTTTGCAAAGAAAGTATTTGAAGAAAAAATGAGGATGAATTCAGCGGTTCTAATAGCCCAATGTCAATGTATCCGAATTTATCTTTAAAGTTTTTATCATTTTGTATTGAGTTCCAAATAGCGTGAATGTCTGAATATTGCTCGATATTATTGCTTGTTGGATCTTCTGATTCCGATTCATTATTTGGCGGCGGCGGTGGAGAGAAATGTTTAATAAGCTTTTGTGTTTGTTTTAAAAATGTGACATCAGATGTATAATAAGTCGCCCAATTCGATAAAAATTGTTTTCCGTATATTGTTTTTGGATTAAAAACGTGTTCATACATGGTTTTAGTTTTAGTTTCAGGTTCTTTGAGTGCTTCTACTACTTCTGCATTGGGCGAATTTGTGGGTGAATCAGAAGAATTATTATTATTACTACTACTACATTCGATTAGCTCTAAATCTGTAAGAATGTGTTCATCCAATTTATGCAACTTGTTTACTTCAACAAACGTAATGGGTAATTTGAATAGGGTTGTTGGAGTTACAATGTTGACACTTTTTTTTTCGCCATTATTTTTCTTTGGTTCTTCATTGTTGTTGTTCATTATTATTATTATTATTATGAAAAATAGAATAATAATAATAAATTGATACGAATTATAAAATTTATAAACTATAAACCATCATCGAAAATAACAATCGCACGCATGAACACATCCACATCCATCATCGCAATATATTAAGAAAAACAATGTTGACATTTTACAAGAGCTGTCGGTTTTGGTAGAACTGTAACTGTTGAACCAGATACATATGGAGATTTAAAATCAACAGGAGGAGCATCCACCCGTATTTCTGTTGCCATTGTAAGTTACTGTGTATTTTACTACAGTCCATATTGCATAAAGTATCAAATTACCATTAACTATATATTTTTTACCGGGAGTATATTTTATTCCTAAACCGGTTGCAAGAGTATTCCAACCAGAAAAGGTATAATTTTTTCTTACAAGATCTGCCGGTTTTGGTAGAACTGTAACTGTTGAACCAGATACATATGGAGATTTAATATCAACAGGAGCATTTCCACCCGTATTTCCGTTGCCATTGTAAGTTACTGTGTATTTTACTACAGTCCATATTGCATAAAGTATCAAATTACCATTAACTATATATTTTTTACCGGGAGTATATTTTATTCCTAAACCGGTTGCAAGAGTATTCCAACTATTAAAAACAAAACCTGATTTTACAAGAGCTGCCGGTTTTGGTAGAACTGTAACTGTTGAACCAGATACATATGAATTAGAATCAACAGGAACACTTCCACCCGTATTTCCGTTGCCATTGTAAGTTACCTTGTAAGTTACTACAGAAGTCCATTTCGCATAAAGCGTTACATGATTGTCACTAATTGTAAATGTGTTACCTGGAGAAGTAACACTATAAGTTATTCCTGAACCATCTGCAAGAGTATTCCAACCACTAAAAACAAAACCCGTTTTTACAAGAATTCCAGAGTTTTCTTTGACTGTAACTGTTGAACCAGATACATATGAATTAGAATCAACAGGAACACTTCCACCCGTATTTCCGTTGCCACTGTAAGTTACTGTTATTACTATAGGAATCCATTTCGCATAAAGTATTACATGATTGTCACGAATTGTAAATGTGTTACCTGGAGAAGTAACACTATAAGTTATTCCTGAACCATCTGCAAGAGTATTCCAACCTCTAAAAACAAAACCCGTTTTTACAAGTATTCCGGTGTTTGCTAGAACTGTAACTGTTGAACCAACGACATATCCTGACATATATGATATATCATCAAGAGGAACAGTTCCACCCGTATTTCCGTTGCCATCGTAAGTTACTGTGTAAGTTCTTTGAATCCAAGTTGCATAAAGTATTAAATCTTCAGTAATTTGATATCCTTCACCGGAAATATAAGTTATTCCTGAACCATCTGGAGCAGTATTCCAATCATCATAATCAAAACCATTTTTCACAAGATCTCCCGTATTTTCTAGAACTGTAAATGTTGCACCAGAGACATATGGAGATAAAGCATCAACGGGAGCATCTCCACTATCATGTCCGTTGCCATCGTATATCACCGTGTTCATGTTCATCCATACTGCATAAAGTACTGTATTGGCACTAACTGGAAATGTGCCACCGACAGTATAACTTGTTCCTAAGCCATTTGCAGCAGTATTCCAATCAGAAAAAATATAATTTGTTTTTACAAGTATTCCGGTGTTTGCTTTAACTGTAACTGTTGCACCAGATGCATATGGAGATAAAGCATCAACAGGGACAGTCCCACTTGTATTTCCATTTCCATCGTATATCACCGTGTTCTTCCATACTGCATAAAGTACTGTATTGGCACTAACTGAAAATGTGCCGCCGACAGTATAACTTGTTCCTAAGCCATTTGCAGCAGTATTCCAATCAGAAAAAATATAATTTGTTTTTACAAGTATTCCGGTGTTTGCTTTAACTGTAACTTGTGCACCAGAGACATATGGAGATAAAGCATCAACAGGGACAGTCCCACTTGTATTTCCATTTCCATCGTATATCACCGTGTTCTTCCATACTGCATAAAGTACTGTGTTGGCACTAACTGGAAATGTGCCACCGACAGTATAACTTGTTCCTAAGCCATTTGCAAGAGTATTCCAACCACCAAAAATATAATTTGTTTTTACAAGTATTCCGGTGTTTGCTTTAACTGTAACTG
>Ga0214919_10002279_pt1 | contig 30360 bp, 32 predicted proteins | sample LL1503_MetaG_FD_177994 | JGI IMG/M metagenome (GOLD analysis project Ga0214919, IMG submission 177994) | Freshwater microbial communities from Lake Lanier, Atlanta, Georgia, United States - LL-1503 | ecosystem: Environmental > Aquatic > Freshwater > Lake | place: USA: Georgia | collected... | reverse complement strand
CATTCATATTGAGATGGATCTGCTTGGCACTGTTTTTTTAGAAGTTTTACTTTCATTTATTACTAATTTATTTTTTACTAATTTATTTTTTACTTACGCTTGGTTGACTTACGCTTGGTTGACTTACGCTTGGTTGACTTACGTCTGGTTGACTTACGTCTAGTTGACTTACGTCTGGTTGACTTACGTCTGGTTGACTTACGTCTGGTTGACTTACGCTTAGTTGAAGGCGGAGATCCTCCGCCGACTTTTACCCATCTATAAACTCCATTTACTGTGGCTTTAGAAATCCAGTCTTTTCCGTCGTTTCCAACGTGTATTTGACCCCTACACCCCGCAGAGTTTGCTGGTCGCGGAGGAGATGGTCGCGACGTATATTTTGACAGTGAAGATACTGAGCAAGACATTTATTATTAATAATTTTTTATAAAAAGTTTAACAATTTGTTTTTGAGAGATTTCATTGTCCTACTCCCTTTTATGGCGTCTATGATCCACGCATTTGCGCGCATATCAATTGCATATGCCATCAACGCATCAAGTTTGATTTTTCCCAATACGCGAAAATCCCACTGCTTTATAAATCCCGTGTAGTTAGACTTGTAGTGGATGGCAGAAACAGATCCGCACGCAGTCTTTTTCGTTTTTAAAAACTCGTTGGGGAGATACTTTGTTAGGTTGCGTCCGAGATTTGTTTTCCACGGCGCGATCTGGTAGAAAATATTTTTTGACGAGCAGCAACTAAGCGCGTCCGTTATACTCTGGTCGCCCGTCAGGAGGATGTCGTCAACAGAATGCTGCATGAGAACCAGCATCTCCGCGTTTGGGACAGGAAGGATGTCGCACCGGATGTGGAGAGTATCTCCGCCGTTATTCTCGATCTCGGCAATGCCATTCTTCGTGTACAGCAATATAGTTTTATAATTTCCCCTAACATTTTTTAAAAATAGATTATGGTCAAGTTCCCCAATCCAGTTCGGGGCAACAATACTGAACGACTTCGACGAGTACTTTTCGGTCACCATGCCCACAAAATTCATGAAGCACATCTCGGACCCGGCGATCGTTTCGGCGATATATGCGAGCGCGTACATGCCAAGTTTTTTGAAAGAGTTTGTTGATTTTACTACACGGGTCAGAAACACGCCGTCGCGACCGTTCCCAACGCCGGTATTAAAATCGAATCCCTTCGTAAGTATGTCGTTATACTCCGAGAAGAAGAAAGTGTTGAACTTGTCGGCGTACGGAACGATTGCCGTGATGTCGGACTGGATGATGGAGCTGTCGGCGATAAGCGGCGCGACAAGAATAAGATTGAACGGTTTCTGTGTTTTAAGATTGGACGCGTTTAAATACCTGAATCTCCGGCACTGCGAAACAGATTTCACACCCAGAGAAATAATATCCGAGTCTTTGACGCCGAGTTTTTCGAACATTTCAGGCGTCGTCGTCCCGATCTTCACGGCGCACCCGTACCAGTCTTTGATGTAGGTCATGAGTTTTATGGCGAACACGACGTCGCCGAACCCGTTGCACGGATTACAGAGCAAGAGGATGCGGAGTTTTGTGGTGCGGGACTTGGAGTACTTTATATGTAACCCACAGTACGTTTTCCATATTAGTTTCTCGATATTTTTATAATTGCGTTTACTTACAAGTTGTGAAATTATTTCTTTTTCCATTTATAAATGTCAAATCTAAATAAGTTTTTTGATAAAATATATGTTATAAATCTGTTTGACAAGACAGAACGATGGAAAAAGGTCCAAAAGCAGTTCAAAAACCGGAAAATTGATGTCGAGCGATTTATTGCGGTCGATGGCAGATGCAAAAATCAGGGCGAGAAGGGCTGTCTCGCCAAACTCAAGACATTTGAACTATTATACGACATTAAGATCTCAAACAAAAAAGGATTTCCTCTCAACGAGATTGTGCCCGCCGCAAGTCTTACGATCGGGACGGTTTTAATACTCAGGCACATGGTTAAATACAAACTTAAACGCATTCTTATATGCGAGGACGACATAGAACTCTGCCGCGGTTTCGAAGATAAATTTATGCAGGGTATTGATGAGATCAATAAGACCCCCTATAAGAATAAGTGGGACCTTCTATATCTGGGATGCGGAAACAGATGCGGAGACCGCGATATATCATATAAAAAATCACGGTCTAATAAACATGCTAGTACTCTTAACCAGTTTATGGGTGGACACGAAGCGTATGTCAAGTACCCAAACGATTTAAGGTCTCCGTGTCTAGACGGTTGCGCTGAAATATCAGAGCATATCTCGATCCCCGAAAAGGCGGGCGGCAGTTGGTGCTATGGAATTTCGCTGAGCGGCGCTAAAAAAATGCTTAAGTTAGTAGGCAATGACGCGGGCGCACACCACATAGATCACATATATCAGCAACAGAAAAATAATGGAGGCGTCCGCCCACTCTCGTTTAATCCGCCCATAGCATGGCACGAGGGAGGAGCGATCCGGAGCGATACCGATATACCGTGGGAATATTAAACCCTGGGAATTAAAAAAAAATAATAATAAATGCCCAGTGAATACACCAAATTCGTCAAGAAACATTTCGCATCCGTCCAGAGAACGGGATTGACCGCGCCGCAGACAATTTCCGCGATCGCAAAGATGTGGAGAGCGCAGTCGGGGAGTCCGCGCTCAAGTTCGCGCAAATCGCCCGTCTATCGCCGATGCTCCGCCAAGAAGGTCTCGGCGTGCCACAAGAAAAAGCGCATCTGCTCGCAGAACACGAAGAGAACTCGGTGCCGCCGGTCCGCCAGTTACAGAAAAAGAAAGTAAGTAAATATTATTAAGTAATAATATTTAATAAATGAAAACTGTAATAGTTATTATACTTCTAATAATTATTACATTTATATATTACCGCGTATCGGATTCCAATATAATCGACATCGTCTATACGTGGGTGGACGAGTACGATCCAGAGCGAGAGGAGTATAAGAAGTTATACAAACTGCCAGAAAGTGATGGTAACACAGATAGTACTCGGTACGATTGTTCCCAGGAATTGCTGTACTCAATAAGAAGCGTGTACGAGTATTGTAGTCATTGGCTGGGAACTATATATATTGTTGTCAAGGACGGGCAGTGTCCCGAGTTCCTAGACTTTTCGAACCCAAACATTGTTCTTGTAAAACACAGCGAGATTATGCCGAAGAACGCACTCCCAACATTCAATTCTAATGCCATCGAACTATGTATCCATAAAATAAAAAATCTGAGAAATACATATGTATATTTCAACGACGACATGTTTTTGGGGGCGCAGTTCAATCCAGTAAATAATAATGGGAGCATCTGTGTCAATAAGATTAGGAGCGTTAACAAATACGAAAAAGGATCCAATACAGAACCATACTCTTTTTTAAAGTCCCTCTATAACACGAATTATTACGGAAAAAAATTGCTTGACGCAGACATCAACATAACCTTCGTACACACCCCATCAGTCTGTTATAAACCCTGGGAACAGGAAATGGAGACCATACTGCGGGAAAATGGACTGTGGGAAGAGACCGTAACGAGTAAATTCAGGCAGAATACAAACATAATAACAAGCAATTGCTTCCGAACATTTTTTTATCTTACTAAGAAAGACCGGGTCAGTGTTGTCAACTGGGGCGATGTTGTTGTATACCTAAAACCGGGCGAGTGCGACATCAAATTTGTTCCGCATTTTGATGTGGGAGCGGTGCCAAAAGAGTGTAGAGAGTCTTTTTGGGACCAGATGGAAAATCGATATCCCACGCTATCCCCCGTAGAAAAAATATATTAATAATGATTTAATATATATTTGGATGTTCAAATGTCAGTAAATGTGCCAATCTCTTTGTTCTCACAAGAGGAACTCGAGCAGATCTGCAAGGATCTCCAACTGAAACTAGACGGCGGGAACAAGTACAGTAAGTTTAAGAAGGTCGAGTATTTCGACGCATATGAACTCGACGACAATAACGGCGTCTTCCTCCCTCTCGCGTACGCCATTGGCGCGTTCCGAGAAAAGATAAAGAGTTTTAAACCAGAGACGTTTAGAAAACTAAACTTATTTTTTACTGGTGTGCTGCGCGACGAGCAAGTCAAAGTCAAGGACGAGGCGATTAAGAATCTCAATAAGAACAAGGCGTGCCTGATCTCGTGTTTTCCGGGATTCGGGAAAACACTGACATCGATCTATATAAGTTTGAAGATAAATCTCAAGACGCTAATCATCGTTAATAAACTCACACTGATTAGTCAGTGGGTCGAGTCGATAAATAAACTGACAGACAATAAGGCGAAGGTCAAGGTCCTCTCTGTTGGTAAGTTTATCGAGGATGAGGACGATTTCGTGATTGTCAACTGTATAAACATTCCAAAATTTGAGAGGATGAAGCAGTTCGGCACCCTCATTGTCGACGAGTGCCATCTCATAACAAGCAAGATCTTGAGTCAGAGTATTTTTAGGGTGACGCCGCGGTATGTCATCGGGTTGTCGGCAACGCCGTACCGCCCCGACGGACTGAACAAGTTGCTTGACTTCTTCTTCACCGATATTAAAATCGTGAGGAACCTGTACTGCCCGCATACGGTGTATAAGGTAGTGACGGGATTTAAACCGATTGTCGAGTACGGTGTCGACGGAAAGGTAAACTGGAACAAGATTCTGGAAGGGCAGTGTGGAGACGAGACAAGGAACAACCTGATTATCGACATTGTCGTAAAGCACAAAAAACGGAACTTTATGATCCTGTCGAAGCGCGTCGAGCAGTCGACCTTCCTCCACGCGAAATTGCTTGAGAGGGGAGAGAGGGTGGCAATTCTTGTTGGGAGCGCAAAAGAGTTTGACAAGGACTGCAGGATATTGATCGGAACAAGTAGCAAGTTGGGAACGGGGTTCGATTTTGTCAAGTTGAACGCTCTGATACTTGCGTCCGACATGGAAGAGTATTTCATCCAGTATCTGGGGCGCATTTTCCGCGTATCGCAAACATCAAAAGACTTTGTGAAACCGATCGTGTTCGATCTGCTGGATGAGAACCCGATTCTCAAGCGCCATTTCGCCACGCGGAAAAAGGTCTATAATGAAGCGGGGGGAACGATTGAAAATTATTTAATATGAGTCTCCGATATTTCCCATTCCAATAAAATTTGTTTTTAAGATGTTGAACGAGGGGGTAATATATAAAGTTGGTGTTGGTGTTGGTGTTGGTGTTGGTGTTGGTGTTGGTGTCGGGAAGGGAGATGAACGAAATTCAAATACAAATTGTATATTAGTACCATAATCAGTACCTATGTTTGATATTGGCGGAGAATAATCACCATACAAAGTAAAAAATGTAGGAGTAGGAATAGTATGATTAGGAATAGTACTTAAATACGGAAAACTAGTTATGGCACAACCATTATCATCAAAACAGAGCCATCCGCTTTTGTATGTATAATCTGGACCTCCTTCGTTTGTTGTAGAAAGAATATCTACAGTAGGATTTGTAGAATCGTAAAAAGTAGTCACAGTGTTTGTTAAACCATTCACATCAAAAAAACCGTCAAATGCAATTGTAGTTGTATTACGTACTGTTAATCTAATATAATATCTAGTCATTTAATAATAAAAATATTTTTATAATTTTCCTAAAGACGTTTTACAAAATTTATCGGTTTGTCAAAAGGTAGTTCGGAAATTTCTTGCCCATATGGTCAACTTAATATAACTCAATTATAATTGAGTTATTAATTGGTAACGATAACTGGTGTCCGATCTGCTGGACGAGAACCCGATCCTCAAGCGCCATTTCGCCACGCGGAAAAAGGTCTATCAGGAAGCGGGGGGAACGATTGAAAATTATTTACAAATAATTAATTGGACAAACGGCGGAACTTCAATGCGAGATGAAATTAAACAGATCGGCAACTGGTTCTTCCTTTAGTTTTTCCTTTATTTTTCGGTTGTATCCACAACAAGGACAACAGTCTTCTTCTTCCTCGGTGTCTCCCGCGTCATTCTCTCCCGCGTCATTCTCTCCCGCGTCATTCTCTTTGTCGGTCTCTTCTTCATTCTCTCCCTCGGTCTCTCCATCGTTATCCTCTTCCTCGTTATCCTCTCCATCGTTATTCTCTCCATCGTTATCCTCTTCCTCATTCTCTCCATCGTTATCCTCTTCCTCATTCTCTTCTTCGTTCTCTTCGTGGTCACCCTCTTCCTCGTTTTCAAGATGATTTTTCTTCCAGAAAGTTTCTTCTTCGTCCTCAATAATAGTAGCAATGTGTGTGAATATATCGGGAGATAACGTATCCGCGTCAAGTGCGTTATTGCTTACATGTGAGATACTAAAAAGAGCGGGGTCAAGCGAGATGTAGAAATAACTATTTGGAAGGGCGACGATTTTCTCGAGTACGGCTTGGAAATAAATATCGGATTTAACAGATTCGTCAAACAGCGTGTAATCTACCTCGCCCCCTTTAATAATATCGGAGAAGAATTTCCGATAGTCCATTACACCGCACAGAGGAAAAACATAATTTTTACTTGTTTCTGACTCCGGAGAGATTAGTGGATTGAAGTCAATAAAGCCGAACGACTCGGGAGGATTAAAATAATTGTGTATTTTGGTGTGGAAGTAACTAAGAATTCCCGACATTTTATTACAATATGACTCTTTAATTAATTAATTTGTTTCTCAAAAATAATATTGATTTAATCACAAACTACTAAGTATAAAGAAATGTCCAACAAGAACACCCAGCTCTCAGATTGTATCAACTATGACGTCGCTTCGATGATCTTCGCCGAGGCGAAGGAGTCGGAGTTCAAGCCCCCCGGCGGTGGAACAACAATGAAAAATTTCCGTATCAGCGTAATGACAAAGAATGTAGATGGGACCACGGGTGAACTCGTTTTTGGACTTGACGAGAGTTATTGTTTTGGAATCAGCACCAACACTGGCAAGAAGGACGACACCGCAGGCGCCGCGCCCGTAGTCGACGCAGGAGAAACATTCGGACACTCTCTCGCACTCTGCCTTACCAACAAGGAAAACCCGACGCCCAACCAAGTGGGATTTGTGAAGACCCTCGAGCGCCTCATCGAACATTCCAAGGCGCATCTCGTCAAGGCTCGCCGGTCGATCCGGGAGTTTGAACTTGAGGTTACCGACCTGAAAGCAATGAACAAACTGATTTACCGCAAGCGCGACAAGGAGACGGGCGAGGTCATTGACAAGTACGGTCCGATGATCTACCCAAAACTAATTGAGACGCGCAAGGATGGAGGCAAGATTTACACCGAGTTTTATGACATGGACGACGAGTACCAGCGCCTGATTGATCCCCGCACACTCATCGGCACCAGTTGCTATGTGCGCCCCGCAATCAAGGTCGAGGGCATCTGGATTGGCAGCGGGAAGCACGCTCTTCAACTTAAGTTGTACGAGTGCGGCATTCGCCTGCCTTCACGATCGACTCGCAGTCTTTTGCGCCAAAATATCTCAGTACGTCCCCAGGCGGATGTGAGAGTTGATATACAACAAGTACAAGCGAAAGAAAGCGACGAATCGGAGGATGGTAGCGACAATGAGATTCAAGATGCGCCAGCACAAGCGGTCGCTAAACCGCGCACTCCATCTCCCGTAGTCCAGGTTCCGGCAAAGAAGCCGGGTATCAAGCGAATTCCTGCTAAGAAGTAATTGATAAAATTAATTTTATCAAGGTTATACGAGGTTATACGAGTTTATACGGAGTTTATACGAGGTTATACGGAGTTTATACACGAGATACTTCAAACGTAAATGATATTTGTAGCATGGGGTTAGGTCGTTGTCCGTTGGTATTATCGGACTGGTGTGTAGTAAAAAGGGATCCGTCGGGAAGTTTTACATTCACGCGCATATCCGAGTTGATTTTAAAGGGAATGGTTTGAGTCATTCCATTTCCGGTGAGTTTGACGAACGGCGCAGACTTGGGGTGGTTGAGATCGGTGATTGGAACCTTGAATATCGCCTTGTATGTATTTGGGTTGTTTGAATATATGGTATTTATATTGCTGCTCGAACTTCCAATGTTCTCTATCTCGACATATACGAAGGGATAGTACGAGATTCTGCCGCCGGTCGACAGGACGACATTGGGAAGAATAAGACTGTTGAGACAGACCTCGTACGCCACCGTTTGGTTTTGTGACGAGAGACTTCCATTGTAAACAAACGGACTAAAATTATCGGTAGAATAGGGCATGATCTCGAGTATACGCGAAGGAGGAATTAAATCGGCAGTTGCGATCCATTGTGTTGGTGTTATTGTAAACGGGGGATTTTTGCCAGCATATTGTGTATAGAGAGACCCAGTTGTGTCGACCGAATAATGGTTTGCCATACCGCCTCCACTTATTTCTACAACAACTCCAACAATGCGCGTTACGAGACATTCTGATGTAAGGGGGGCTGTTTCGGGATAATACCGGACAAATGAGTTTATATATGATCCATTACTAGTTATATATGCCGCGGGAGCTGACCCTAGTATTTTTAGAGTGCATATATTATAATTTTGTATGACAGGTTGACTAGGTGAAGAAGAAGGATTAATTAGTTCATATGTTCCGTTATATATATTTGGCAGCGACTTTCTCAAGACAAGGATATCGCTGCCAGTCCAAGAGGAGATATCTGACTGAGCAACCGCAAGATGTGTATCCATATCAAAATTTGAAATTTTTGTATATAGAGGATCAGCAGTTCTTGTTTGGTTGAACACATAATAATTATTGTATAAATTGGGACAATTTCCAGCACTTGGAATAAATATCTGTTGGGGTCCGGTTACGCCAATAAAGGACATTTGTCCAATAGAAAAACTAGTATTGTTATAAAAACTTGAGGTTGAAATAGGTGGAGTATCTATGAGCACACAAAACGTATATGATGTTGCTGTTTGCGCTAAATATGTCCATTCCAGGATTCGGCCGACAGAAGATGTTTCGGGCGAAGTTGCAATTGTTGTCTGATAGATAACTGCCCCAACATAATAATTTTTATTAAATATATTAGATTTTGGGTTGGTGATACTAGCTGTTGGTATATTAAAAATAAATTTTGTTGGTGAACTCACATTAAGAGCTGCGGATGGAGTAAAAACACCAACCGACCCGGTGATACTCTCGTCGCTGATTCTGAAGGTTTTTACGGGATAGGCGTAGGTAATGGGATCTACGGCGTTGCCCTGTGCGTGTACTCCAGACTGCGAGATCTGGACGTCAAAACACGCCTGGTTGGGAAACAAGTTCCTGTTTCTATACGTACTTTCTAATTCTAAATATTTTTTTGGCATTTATTTAATAAAAACTTTAATCTTAAAATATTATTAATCTTCCGTCGAATACTCGCAGTAGTCTTTGATGAGGGGTTTTGTTCTGTCGTATACCCCGCACGCGACACCTCTGTCGAGAAGTTCGTTGAAGATGGTGTAGAACATGTCCGTGTGCCCGACTTCGGGGCATTTGACATGTGCGAGTTCATGGATGGTGACATAGATCAGCATATTTTGGTCGTAATAGTCGCCTTTTTCGTCCTTTAGACAGATGTGTATGCGCTTCTTATTGATGGTGTATGACTTCTTGCCCTTGAGAAGAATGGTGTTGTTGATTTCGGGAAAGCAGGTCTTCAGTTTTTCTTTGATCTGTACAAGGATGGGGTCGTCCTCGAGAAACTTCTCGTGGATGCGCCCACAGAGGATGCTTATGACAATGACAACAATTATTATTAGGGAAACGAGGATGTACACATCTCCGCGAGGTTTCCAACCCTGTTTGTTCTTATACACGGACACTGATATAGAAACGATGATTAATAGTACGAATATAATAATCCAAAAATTTTTATTCATTTATTATTGAGTATTAATAAAAATGAATAATTCAATAAATCAATGAATTAAAATGGCGCTGGAAAACCTATGTGTACGCTTGCTCGGGCGAGATGTCTACCAAGAACTCTCTAAAATTACAAATGACGAGCAGCAACTCAAGAATATTATCTACGAGTTGCTGACCGTGGAAGACACGCAGACGAAGCAAATCATCAAGGACCGGGCGTATGGCTTTGGACATGCGATGTTTGACGAGACGCGGAAAAACCAGGAAGAGCAGGACGGATTCATTGAGAATCCGTTCGACGTTGCCGAGGGAATTTTCAAGTGTGGAAAATGCGGCGGGACACGCACGTATTCATACTCGAAGCAGGTCAGATCGTGCGACGAGGGAATGAGCGTATTTGTCACGTGCGTCAAGTGTAAGAACAAGTGGATGCACAGCGGATAATAATAAAACTGAAAAACTGGATAAATAAATAAGAACTATAGATGTTTCCGGTCGAGATCTTCTTTCGCAAACTGTACGACTATTTCCGCGTCTTTTCATGCGATAAGACGATTATAACCGCGCCGATACGCTTAAAGTCGATGGACATCTATATTGCGTGTAGAGATGGAAACTTAAAGAATTTTAAGCGGCGCGTCAAGTCTCTGGCATTTGAGGTCCTTAAAATGTATACAGACTGTTTCGTTATCAAGCACGAGGATCTTGACGGTGTGTACGACGATGGCGAAGAAGACATTATCTGGGAGAGATTCGACCATGAAGACTACGAGTCGTTAAAGACCGGGATTTATGGCATATATTGCTCTGAATTTAACCTGTGTAAGAAAGGTAAACCTAAAAATGATTTTATACAGCAGAATTATATGACATCACGATGAAGACCGAGTTTGTCAGACTCCTTGTCCTTCAACAGGCCGTCGAAACATATCGCCTGTATAACCACCGCAATGTAGATCGTGTCGGGAACGAGTTTCTGTATATGATGATGCGGTATCTCGATACGAACAAAACAACCGTTCACCTTCTTAACGACTACCCGTGGATCGCCGACATTACAGAGGTAAATCTTGATAAACTTACATCTCGTCTTTCCATCGAACTATCCAGAGTGATGGAAGCACTCCGCGCCATACATCCAAAAATCCAGCACTACACGTTACTCGACGGCACGGTGGAGTATGATATGGACGAGGATGAGGACTGCTTCAATATCTGGACGAGCGGTCTTATCCACCAACCGGATAATTACGAAGTGGTGTTCAAGGGTGGTGTTTAAGTGATAGTTTTCATGAATGAAAACTATTTAATGAAAACTATTTAATGAAACTATATTGATTTTTTAGACTACCTTTACAATATAACTACTTATATTCAATGGACTGTTCAATCTGCGCTCTCAAGGTGACCGCCAAGAAAATAGTGTCGTGCCCCACGTGTGAGTACAAGGCGTGCCACGGGTGTCTCAGGCGCTACTTTGAGTCAATCCCAGAACCGGCGTGTGCAAACTGCTCGACGATCCTCACGCGCGAATTCATTTCTGAACACTTCAAGACATTCTTCAAGGACTACAAGACGATGCGTGAGCGTTTATTGATTGAGCGCGAAAAGATGCTTCTGCCCGAGACGCAAGAACTCGCAGAGCGGGAGAAGCGTGCGCGCGTTCTTGAAGAAGAGCAAAAAACTAACTCTACGAAACTTTCTGCCCTGATGAAGAAAGTTTCCGAGTTGAAAGAAAAGATGACCGAACTTAATCACCGGATTTTGTACACGCGCAATCCCGGTGATCACCGCGTTCGTCGTGGCGCCGCTGCAGCTACTCCCTCAGGACCGAAGACACTTTTCGGGTGCCCTGTTGACGGCTGTCGAGGTTTCATCACATCTGACGGGCATAAGTGTGGTCTGTGTGGCACAAAACTCTGCAAGAAGTGCGAACAGATTATTCCCGAGGTTTCTCCATCGGATCCCTCAGTTGCTCCCGAGACAAAAGCACCTCCCCATGAGTGCAAGGAGTCTGATGTCCAAACAGTGGCGACTGTTCGGAAAGAGACGAAACCGTGCCCCAAGTGCTTTGTCTCTATCTACAAGATAGACGGGTGCGACCAGATGTGGTGTACGGAGTGCAAGACACCGTTTTCGTGGCGGACGGGCCTTGAAGTGCATGAGCGCGTTCACAATCCCCACTTCTACGAGTGGCAGCGAAAGAACGGTGGTGGCGTGGCACCGCGCGTTCCGGGAGATGGGGGGGTGCGTCCCTATGATATGTGTCCCGGCAATGTCCCGTATTATGACCTCATGAGAGCACTTGGCGGCAGCGGTGGTGGAAAGGCGGGCAGCTTTACATCTATCCATCAGTTTGTTGGACACTTGATGGCTATAGTCCCGCGCCCAACCCCCACAAACAATGTGGATCTTCGGATTGAATATCTCCTCGGCAGTTTTTCCGAGGAGATATTTGCTCGCAAGGTACAGCAGCGAGACAAGCGGCGAGAGAAGGAGACGGAGATACGGCAGATTGTGGAAGTTTTTTGCCAGGCCACCAACGATATTTTCAGGAAAATTGTCACCGGAGTGGATGCGAACTTGGGCAATAAAATCTCTGACGCATCCAAACAAAAATACATGGGTGAGTTTGAGGATCTTAGGGTCTTTGTCAACGGGCAACTCTCTATTGTGGCGAAGAAGTATGCGTCACTGAAAAAACAGATTGTCATCGAGGGGAGTGTAAACTCTGCGGACTATGAGATTTTGTTTACATAGAATATATTTTATTAAGTTATAATAATAGTTGTAATTAATTACAACTATTAATAAATAGATTAATAAATAGTATTGTATTATAAATGTCTAAAGATTTTGTAAAGGACTTTGTAAAGGACTTTTATGTGATTGCGGTAATTACGAATCCCGAGAGGTTTCAGAAGCGCCCAAAATTATTTAAGGAGTTCATGGCGCGCATGGAAAAATATGGCGTCAATCTCTACGTTGTTGAAGCAGCATATGGAGACAGAGGGTTTGAGGTGACAGATACGTCCAACCCGCGGCATATCCAGCTGCGCTCAGATTATGAATTGTGGCATAAAGAAAACCTAATTAATATCGGAATAAGTCGCCTGCCGGCGAACTGGAAATATGTGGCGTGGATCGACGGCGATATCGATTTTATCCGCCCCGATTGGGTCGAGGAAACCGTGCACGAACTGCAGCACCACCCCGTTGTACAGCTCTTCGAGGACGCGATTGATCTTGGACCGGACCATGAAATTATACAGACGCACAAGAGTTTCGCATACTGCTATAAAAACGCCGTCCCGTCGAAGCATATTATCGACGGGGGCGGAAAAATACCGTACCTTGTTAAATTTAAAAAGACGGCGGGATCGTACTGGCATCCCGGGTATGCGTGGGCGGCAACTCGCGATGCTATAAACACGATGGGCGGTCTACTTGATTTCGCCATTCTTGGATCTGGCGACCACCATATGGCGCACTCGTTAATTGGACGCGGAAAAGAAAGTTGCCACAAGGATATTACCGACAACTACAAAAAAATGATTCTGGCGTGGGAAGAGCGGGCAGCCAGACTACATAAAAACATGGGTTACATCAAAGGCAGTATCTACCATTTCTGGCACGGAAAGAAGAAGGACCGGCAGTATTCCGACAGAACTAACATCCTCGTTGAAAACAAGTTTGATCCTTCTATTCATATCCATAAAGACTGGCAGGGCCTGTGGGCGCTATATGAAGGGCACGACAGTCTGCGCGACCAGATCCGCGCCTATTTCCAGTGTCGCAATGAAGATAGCATTGATTTATAACGACGTGATTTGATTTATAACGACGTGATTTGATTTATAACGACGTGATTTAGTTGTAATTAATTACAACTAAGATAATATTTCAATGATTGTTGCCGGATTAACTTGGTATCTTGCGACGCGCTGGGATACGGCGCTGTGAAGGACCGGGTCCCGGGTCAGTTTCGGCTTTAAACGGGCAAGGCGTTTTTCTTCGAGGATAGTAATTATCTTCCGGACTGACTCGGGGTATGGCATCTCGATAAAAAAGGTGATCGAGTAGACAGTAAAGTCCCTTGAAGGAAGTTCAAAAATAAGATCTGCCGATCCGCCGATCCGACACCCCTGCCAGTTAAACGCCGAGAAGAAGAACTCGGCAGTTTGTTTGATCACTGGATGATTTTCTGCGCATGTTGATTTGAACTCAACGGTGAACGGAACAATTGTTTTTTCGGAGAAACTGGGGATTGAATCAAGAAGTGCGCGCTCCATATATGCAAGATGGTACTTGATCGATTGGTTGACAATATTCTCGACAGAGTTAAATGCTGTAGACATTGTTTTTATACTTATTCTTTCCATATTAATCAAAATAAAATAAATAATAATAATAATAAATGTTAAAATATGTATCTGACTGTAAAAACATTTATTCTGGAATAAAACCGGGCGGAATGCTCCAAAATCTGTTTCAAGTAAGCGATTACGCAACCCCCGATGAAGCATGCCAAAATTGTAGTCTGGGTTCTGACGTGTTGACTAACAATCTGGGGTACACTTATGGCGGATCTTGTGCAACCGCATCATCCGTACAGGATGGCAATGGCTACATATCCGAAGACGGGATAAGCTATTATCAAGACAGCAGTCTTAACGCAAACTTCCCAATAAACGACCACTATAGTCCTATGGGAGCGTGTAATAATCCAAAGAGTCTAGGCGAGAGATTTGCGGAAAACAACATGACTAGAGTTTCTTCGTGTACCGGAGGTTCTACTGGAGGTTCTAGTGGAGGTTCTAGTGGCGGAAATTGGTGGACTAAGTATCTAAGTACACAGGATTACGGAAGTTCTTCAGCCGATCAAGGGATGATTAACTCGGCGATTGTGGGGGGCTATGCCGGGATAAACTCAGAGGAGTATTATGGGTCTACCGACAAAAAGCACAGTTATGTAATGATAATAGTTGTGTTGCTTATTCTAGCGGCAGCTGGATTCTTTATCTACAAGTCCCAGACAAAACCAAAAATGATGATGATGGGTTGCGGTATGAATTTCTTTTAAAATGTACATTTAAAAGCTTTTACCGAAAAGAAATGTCCAAAGAACAACTAACGAAAGAATCTTCGAAAGAACTAACGAAAGAACTAACGAAAGAACTCCCGAAAACTCCCTCCGCTCTTCGAACATATATTGAGACAGAATCAGCGAAGGTTTTCTATAAAGATGTTGCGATGATCTGCGACGACTATCTTCCCGAGTGGAAGAAGTCACTTGAAGATAATGTCGTGAGATTCGGCGCGCCGTTTATCCATCTGTTCGTGTTTTCGATGAAGGACTCTGTGTACATAATCAAGCAAAAAAGCGAAAACAAGGGCGAAGGCGATGCGAAATCATATGACATAAGCGAAAAGTTTAACAACGACCGAACTCGCAAGATATGCCGAGAATATAAAGCATATACCTTCTTTACCAGTAAAAATTTTTCAAAGTACATAAAAGAGGTGTTTGACACATGTGCGCATAAGATACTTAATATCGATGCTAATACGTTTGTTGTCCAGTTAGATCTAATGGCGCAGTTATACTAAGTATCCGCTCCCCATCCCGTATACATGGGTAAGAGTTCGTCGCTGGTCGCGCTGCATTCTATCTTCCGGATCATTTTCCATGTAATCATCTTTGGCTGACAGTTTAAATGCGATGATCATCGCGAGTAAAGCAACAACTGCAATACATATATAAACAGTGTTCATTTATTATTCATAATAAATTATCTGCTGGTGTCCGATTTGGGGTCGATTGACAACTTCGCGTTTTCGGGGGTGATGATAGAGGGGTTGAACTCGTTTTCCAGGTATTTCTTGACTGTCGTCTGCGTAGGGAGTTTGTAGATGTCGTTTGGCATTATGTATTGGGAAGTGTCGGTTATAATATAGTTACTGTACTTTTTCGGCGCGAGTCCAATAGGTTTTGCGAATCCGAGTCCGTAATTCCATCGGTCACGTGACGAACCGCGGTCGATGTCAATATTTGAGAAAGAAATGCCTTCATTATTGGGGAGTTGCGAATATCGCGTTGTTGTGCGGTGATGTTCGTTTGATCTATTGGCGTATTCTGTATCCATTTATATATTAATTTATTTTGTTTGACATTTAATAATAACGAAGTATAAGAAAGAATAAATAATGGACAGATGCTCTTACTTTATTGAAGACATTTCTCTGTTCGGGAGTTACCCGACGCAGGAATTCGCAGATGATCTCGAAGGAATGGGAATCGAATACTTCATCGACCTGACGGAGGACAGCGACAAAAATATTGTCAAATACCAAGTCAGTGGCGATACAAAAAAAATAAACTATCCGATCCGGGATAAGGACATCCCTGATAATACCCGGACATTTTCCGGTTTCATACTCACACTAATGGAAATTATAAGAAATAAAAAAAAGATGTATGTCCACTGCCGCGGCGGGCACGGGCGATCCGGCATTGTTGTCGCGTGCCTCATCAAACTATATTATGACATTGATGCCGGCAAGGCGCTCGACCTAACATATGAATGCCACCAGAAACGGCGCGTTATGCGAGACAGGTGGCGACAAATCGGGTCGCCACAGACACTGGCACAAAAAAAATTTGTAAAGGACCTCTTTGACCAAGTATATTACAACAACTACAACATTGACAACAACTATATGAGCAATTTCTACACTGCTCCCTTCCTTGTAGATATCGGCGGAAAGCGTGTCCAGTTTTATAACGTAGAAGCGTGCTATCAGGCGTTTAAAACCGAAACAGATAGCGAGTATGTAAATATGATGGCGAACGAAATAAACCCCAGGCGCGCCAAGATGGCGGGACTCAAGAACATCGGATTAGAGTGGTATTCCAGGCGCGAGCTTATAATGGATAAGATAATGTTTGAGAAGTTTAAACAGAATCCAGAATTGCGCTCGAAACTGCTAACTACGGGACTCGGAGAAATAGTCAAAATATCCAAACGTACCTCCTTCTGGAACTCGATCCATTACAACAGAACAGGAGTTATATTAACAAAGATACGGAATAAACTTTATTTAACTGAAAGCAGTTGTGCGTCATAAAATAATTTTGATTTAAAGATGTTTCTTTAAGTATAAAATGACTTACCAAAGCGCTATTGTTACTGCAGTTGAATCGGCGGTTCACTCGTTCATCCATTCTGTTTCTGAGAAGTTTGGAGTTTCCGAGGATGAACTGTTGAGCATGTGGAACGGGGCATCTTCCGGGACTACGAAGGAGACTACGAAGGAGACTACGAAGGAAAAGACAGCGACAAAGAAGGAAAAACCTACGAAGGGAAAGACCAGCAATGCGCCGGAGGTAGAGGGAAATGCGATGTCTGCCGGCGTCCTTGCTGGAATGAAGAAAGACGAGCTTGTTGCCCTGGCAAAGTCCCGAGGACTCAGTCATACCGGAACGAAGGACGTCATTATAGCCAGATTGACCGGCAGCAAGGAAGCGGTTCAAGTCAAGACTCCTGCTGTTCCGGCAAAGAAACCCGCCGAAGAAAAGGTCGCGCCAAAGGTGACGCCGATCATCAAGCAGTCTGCCGAGATCCGCATAGGACAAAACAAGTTCAAGAACTACGAGCATAGCGAGTCGGGTCTTGTGTTTGACAATATCAACGGCAAGGTCATCGGGAAACAAAATGTGGACGGCACTATTTCCACGCTCTCAGATGCGGATATTGAACAGTGTAAGAAGTACGGCTTCACTTTTATTATGCCATCAAATCTCAACAAGAAGGAGGTTGTTGATGAGGAAGAGCCCGAAGATATGGTTGACGAGAAGGATCCAGACGTACTCGATGATGAAGATGCCGACGAGAATGTCGAAGATTTCATCGAAGAAGACGGGGGGGACGATTATGACGAGTAATCAATACGAGTAATCAATACGAGTAAAGAATCTTATAACATTATAAGATTATTGTTGTTTAGAAATTAGATAGATTATTACAACTGTTAGAATAATTATAAAAATGCTCTGGTAATATGTCATCGCGAAATTCAAATATGAAATCGAGCCATTTGCCATGTCTGTATCCACATTGGGGCAGTTGAGGCATGTCGTCTGTATATTCGAGACGTGTAATTCCTGTCCGCATATCCCGGCGATGTCGTATGCCGGGATACCGTATATTCGTATCATAAAACTCATATAAGAGTCTAGTTGTACCTCGACCGGAAATGCCCGGGACAATAACACAATCATCGCCGCGTCAGTAATAACATATGCATGCGTGCCAAAAAACCTGGAGACCTCTGCAACATCGGTCCGGGACCCGCCATCCTGCACGGGGGTTGACGTGAGCCTATACGAGCCCATGAGCAGAATCTGGAAATCTTTTGGCACATTCGCAATATCCTTTTCAAGTTTTTTATCAAAACTATCGCGGAAAACAACATCGTCTTCAAACACGGCGATCTTCTTGTATCCTTTCTTTAGGGCGTCTTTCCAGATGTCGCAGTGACTCAGGTAGCACCCGAGTCCGCCCCAGGTCGTGAACTGTTCGTGGTTATGGCGGGTTTCTTCGAAATTAAGGATGTATTCTTGCCATACAGAGAGGATGCTGCTTGTGTCTGTGTCCTTGTATGTGGAACCGAGAATGCCCTCGAAAATCTCACATGAAGGAAATCCGCGCTGGTGGATCTTATCAAGGATCTGAGGCCATTTAGATTCCTGCTTTTTTAGACTGATACAGTAACTTTTGTCTATATCAAGCAAGTCTTTGTTCGAATCTTCCATATTTTTATCATTCATTTATATATTGAATAATTATTAATAATGATTTTACACTAATTTGTAAATAAAAATGGCGTTATATGATACATTTACCAAAGGAGTTGTTGCCAAGGAATTAACGGCGCACCGGAAAGACGAGTTCCTGAAACTTGTAAAGACCCTTGACCATGAAGGTATAAAAACTTTTTTGCTGATCATAAAGTTCCACGAACTCAAGGATATGCCAGACCCGCACACGGCAATCCCCTATGCCGGCACATCAGATGAAGAAGGCATCACGTTCGATCTGGACAAGATGCCCCTGTTGCTGCAGAACATCCTCTACAAGTTCATGGAGATGTACGCAAAAAACAAACAGGTTGAGATGGAACGGCACATGGTAAGTTTATAAAGACTTTATAAACGAATTTATAAATAATACATTAAATAAAACATTAATAAATGAATATTAGTTTGGGTGATTTTTTCCCGAAATATCCAGAGGTAAGAGACAGCGCCAATCCGCTCTTAAATCCGTACACAGACCCGTTCAACCAGTCCATATACAACAAGCGCGAGTTTAACGACCTCAAACTCCCAAGATTTGAAGAGAGACCCGATGCCGGAGAGTTATACAAGCACCAAAAAATTATAAGTAGATTTTTTAGTTCACACACCCCATACACGGGTCTTCTTCTTCTCCACGAAATGGGCACCGGAAAAACATGCTCGATGTTCGGCGCGACCGAGCAGATAAAGAAAGAGGGCATGTATAAGCGCGCGTATATCCTCACGCGTAACCCCCGACTGCTAAAAAATCTTAGGGCGGAACTCGCTTATGTGTGTACAAAAAATATATACTCTCCCGATGAACCGGGTCTCACAGATCTTGAAACACAACACCGCATACGGAAACTGGAACATGTGTTTTATAGTTTCATTACATTTGATTCAATGAAGAAGGAGTTGATGGATAAACGGATGACAGACGCGCGAATAATTGAAGAATACTCAAACTGTGTCTTCGGGATCGACGAGGTTCACAACCTAAAGTTGTACGACGACGGAAATAACAAATCGTCCGATGATTACAACCAGATCCACCGACTGCTACATGTCGCGAAGAATATAAAGGTGTTGCTGTTATCCGGCACTCCGATGACCGACCACCCGAACGAGATCGCGCAAATAATGAATCTTATTCTTCCTCTCAACGAACAACTTCCGACAGGGAAACATTTTACAGAAAAATTTTTATATGAAAAGGACGGGATTAATTATGTCAAGGAGGGCGCAAAGAGTGTGTTGAAGAATGCAATGAAAGGCCGCGTGTCGTATCTGAAGACAATGATGTCCGATGTCAATGTGGGCTATGTCGGAGAGGTTTACCAGGGTCTTCAACTCTTCCGGGTTGTTCCGGGTATAATGAGTCAGTTTCAGACCAATGTGTATAAAGATTCCTTGGCGAAAGATCTCGCGACCGGCGCCGAGGACAATGTGCAGAGCGAAGACGAAGATGATATAGAAGAAACACATATAACTAAAAAAAAGAAAAAGGAGGGTATCTACTCAAATTCTCGCCAGAGCACCCTGTTCGTGTTTCCAGACGGGACATATGGCAATGCCGGGTTCAAAAAGTATGTGGTGAGGAAGGAAAACAAGTCAAAAATTGGAAAAGGATCAAAGACGATTTCATATGTATTGACCGACGAGTTAAAAGCGGCATTACAAGGCGCGACACCCGCCGACACGATAAATAATATCCGCAGATGCTCGGCGACCTACGCAGATACGATCGAGTCCATTCTCAAGAACCGGGACAAACTCCACTTCGTGTATGGAAAACTGATCGAGGGTTCGGGCAATATCCTCTTCGGGTGTCTGCTCTCTCTCGTCGGGTATTCGCGGGGAGATACGGGCAACAACCAGAAGAAACTAAGCTATTTTAATGTGACAAAAAGTATATATTCAGAGGACCAGATGAAAAAAATACTCACGTATTACTCGTCGCCCGCGAACAAGAACGGCGCCCTATCGAATGTGCTCATCTCGAGCAAGATTCTGTCGGAAGGATTCACGATAAAAAACATCCAGCAGATCCACGTTCTTACGCCGCACTGGAACTTTTCCGAACTCGCCCAGGCGATTGCGCGGGGTATCCGTCTGAACGCCCACGTCGATCTCGCGGGACAGAACCCCGCGATCCAAATCTATCTCCATGTCGCGATTCCCGACGACGGCACGAAATCGCTCGATCTGGACAAGTACATCATTTCCGAGCGAAAGGATGTGGCGATGAAGGATGTCGAGCGGTTAATAAAAGAGGCGGCATTTGACTGCGCCCTATTCCGCGACAGAAATAATGTTGCGAATACTATGGAAAACTCGAGAGAATGCGAGTACCAGAAGTGCGCATACACGTGCGACGGAATCTCAACATTTAACGACGAGATGGACTACACAACCTATAATCTGTACTATTCAGACAAGGATGTCGATGCGGTCATTAAGAGTCTCGCGGTATTCTTCGGCACGCACTTCTCGGCGTACATCGAAGACATAATTGCGATGTACGCCGACGAGTTCCAGCCGTTTATTGTTTTGCGCGCCATCAATACAATGATAAATAAAAACTACGAGATTTATAATAGATATAATATAATCTCGTATGTGCGCGAAGATAATAATGTCGTGTATCTTATCGACAACATCTCGATTTCTAATGTCTTTTCGCAGTGCAGCTATACCAAATTCCCCGCCGTCAAGAACAGCATGACATACAACGAGGCGCTCAACGATCTGTGTATCGGCGAGATATGCACAAAACAGGATATAGACAAGTACCTTGACAATCTCTCGTTTACCGTCAAGCAGTATCTGTGCGAGACTGTCATGGGCACGCAGATGAACGGCATAGCAGAAAAGGTAAAAGCATATTTCGGAATTACTGCCACTACATATACGATCGATGGAGAGATGTATTCGCGCGGGGGGGTGAGGGTTGAACCTGAAAAACTGCCGCCGCCAGTAAAGAAAACAATAATAGAGGCGGCGCACGGGTATTCAGGCAAGTACAACGGCGATCTCTTCTGTATACTCAAAAGCAGACCCGGCGTCAAGGACGCCAGAGAAAAACCGACTGGGAGAATATGCACGTCGTGGCTGGTTCCCCAACTGTGCAAGATCGCAGTCGAGCTGAACATTCCATACGAAACCAGCAATAGGGCGTACACTAATATTAAAAAGATGACTCGAGACGAGGTGCTGGATGCGTTTAAGACAACGAAGATACGAGAGGTTATCGGTGAGTTCTCGATGCTTTCCGACGATAATCTGCGGAGAGTGTTGTACTTTGCGAGCTCTCCCAAGGAAGTCTGCTGTACGGCGATCCGAAAACATTTCGACGAGGCGGGATTGCTGGTAGAAGACGAGATGTGCGGCAAGACGGGTGTGAAACGCAAAGATAATATTGAATAAATAATTGAATAATAATATTACTAGCTTTAGTAATAAATGTCCAAAAAGACGGAACAGCTTATTTCGCAGATATGTACCAACTTTGATGGCGCGATTCTCAAATCATTGCCAGACAGTATTATAGAGGTATTTATTAAGTATTCATATGTATGTCTCTTTTATAAATATGGACGTCAGTCCCTTGCTCGCGAAATTCTTGAATACATGGGCGAAATACAGTCGGTGAATTTCGGCGGAAATCAATACACGATATATAAAAATAACATCCGCCTATCTCCATTCGAATCGCTCATGCGAACGGGAGTGACTACATTGAAGGTATTGAATATAGATGAAATACCGAAATATAGAGCAGAATTTTTAAAGACGATGCGGACTTTTCCCGAATATAAACGCAGTGTGGGAAACGCCGATCTGGATGCCGATGGCAATCCGATGGTATATGTGCTGGGGGGGTTCGGCGCGCTAGGAAATCCCGCATCGTTCCATAATCCATTCGTGCGGCAGTTGCGCCACAGGATAAAAAAGACTGCTCTTTTGTTATTCAAAGAAGTCATTGGCAATAGTCCTTACGGAGCCGTAAATCTGGAAATGCTTATTGACAGAATGATGTTCCGCTCCGAATCGCAAGCGCCGTCGGCAGAAGCATGGCACAGAGATGTAGTACCGCCAGAAAAGATTGGTGTTAATGACGAGATTTACGGCGGGTGGATTAATCTGGATGCCAAGAGTCAGTTTTTTTCGTGCATCCCAGGCTCGCATCTCGGCGTGTCGTTAAAGAAGCTGAAAAAAGGATTTTCAAAAATCCCCGCCGAGCATATTGAGCATATTTGCACAGGTAACAAACAGCGCTATGAAATCCCGCCAGGGCATGTCGTTATTTTCCCCCAGTATATCATACACGAAGTCGTGGCTAAAAAGGCCGACCACGATATGATGCGCGTCTTTACTGGATGGCGAACGACCTCGGAAACAACGTTCCTGCATTCAGATATGCGAGATCGGTTTCTTTATCAGGCGATTATTCCGCTGGCGTCAGGACAGTTGCCGCCAATGTACTCGGCGAACCACATCTCGTTTCTAAAAAACAAACCATTCAAACCAATCCCAAAAAATGATGTTAAAGTTACGGTTGAGACATGGTCCCGCGCATCCATCAAAGATGTCTTTGTTGCTGATAAGATCGCAGAGCGGTTTATGGAAAGTTTGAAAACGAGCGGGGTGGCAATGTATGCTCCCTATACAGAATCCGAGATCCGAGAGTACATGCCATCTCCCGTAGTATAATTGATAATAATATTATCAATAAATGAGCATGTGTATTTCTTTTTACGATACCGTCTATGATCACAAAGGAATGCTCGCCGATATTCCAGATTATGTGGAAGACATTGGGTCGGACGGGCATGTCCTAACTGCAATTGTCAACAGTAAATACGAAGGCAATATTCTGATATGGTGCCAGAAGCACTTTAAACCGACGGAGGAGCGAGACTGTTTTCTTGTTCCGACACGCGATGTCATATTTACATTCGAGACCGAGGACGAGAAGAACGAGATCCTTAATAATAGACAGACGATCGTGGGAGCGGGAAAGTCGTGGACCTTTTTTGAGGAGGATAACCGCATCGTGTTTCAGATGCCTTATTAATCTTGTTATTAATAACAAGACATATAGAATGACATATAGAATGACATATAGAATGACATATAGAATGACATATAGAATGACCATGGCGGGGGTCGAACCCGCAACCTTTCGATTAGAAGTCGAACGCGCTATCCAATTGCGCCACACGGCCTTTTATACCAGATAGTATTTTTAAATCATATTAAACTTCAGTAATAAGAGTGCCGTCGACAATCTCGGTGTTGATCAGCAAGTCGGGCCACTTGGACACGATCTGCCAGCATTTATCAGCACCATTAACGACTTTCTTAACACATACCTTGCACGTCTTGTCATAGTAGAACACAACATCTTTGTCAAAAAAGTCTTTGTCGGATTGCGAGATGATGAGGTGGCACCCGCTGACCATAATTACGCGGTTCTGGTAGATGCGTTTAACGCTGTCGTAGAGTTTTTGGGCGTCATCGGAAATCACACCCATGTAGACGCCTTCCGTTGTTGTGGTGATTGTAACGTTTCCGTCGAACATAACGCTCTTAACTTTTTCTGAGCGGAACCGCATTATCGAGATTGTTCTGTATCCGATAGGATGTGGTTCCGCGAACTCTTGCAGGATAGCAGTCGACGTATCATTGGGGTCGATAAAGTATCTGTATTTTCCGAGGTGGGCGCCATTTGAGAAGGGCATTTATTAATTAATTATAACGTAAAATCACTATTAATAATGATTTTTTCAAGCAGCTTCTTAGCATAATATCAAAATGGCAGGGATTGTGTCCAAACCCTGGTCTGTCGCCGATTTTGAAGTTAACCGTCCCCATCTTACCAAGTTTGTACACACATCTGTTCTCCCATTGCTTGAAGACTCTGAGTGCCGTCGCATTGTCATCCGAGCTCCTGTCAAGTCTGGCAAGCGCGAGATGGTAGAGTACACTGCCATGCGAGACTTCACTACAACACCACACCGTTATCATGTATTCATCTCGGCGTGGCATCGTCGTGCAGAAGATGAACAGCGAGATGAGCTCAGCAAACACAACATGAGGGTCTTCTCCATTATCAACACCGCGAGGGTAGCAGAATGCTTGAAGTGGATGACAGATCTGATTTCCAAGGGCAAGCGTATTGTGGTCCACCTCGACGAGTGCGATCATGGATCTGGAAAGAAGCAGATGCTCAGCAAGGTCTGGTCTTACCTACGTGCCACCGTTCAGATTACGACAATCTTGTATAGCGCAACTCCACAGGAAGTCCTCTTCTCGAGCGAGGTTGAAGATGAGGAGTACAACTCTATGATCGACGAGATCAAGGAGGGTTACCTCGTCCGCTATAATCCGCCTATTGGCTATTGTGGACCCAACCGCTTTCTTGACGAGGGACTTGTAGTTGACGCGACGCCGTTTTTCTACAATGAACCGACTGGATTCGTCCTTTCAGAACAGGCCAAGGATATCATCAAGAAGCTACTTTTAAACATTCGTGAAAACCCTGACCGCAACATTGTGTTGCTTCGCCTCTCGTATTCGGAAATCGGAGGCAAAGCTTCTGATAGGATGAAGAACAAGGCCATCTATCAGTTTTTGAACAACATCGAGTCGTTTCCCGATCTCGCGTCCTTCGATATTATTGTGGACAAGGGTGATGATTCAGGAATTAAATCACAGCGTTTTGGCGTCGAGAAGATTAAGTGGTCCGATCCCGGGCACTGGAGTCGCAGCCACCCCGTTGGACGCCCTCGCCTGATTATCATCGATCAGACATGCTCGAGATCTACAGAGTTGGCCTGTCACAACCGCATCTTCGCAACGCACGACTTTCGAAATGTCGTTCAATTTAGCACAATCTCGCAGGCACAGGAGCGCGTTAACCATTATGAGCAGCGGTATGGAGGGTTCCAGTCTATCCTAGTCTATGGACACAAGAAGACCTTTCTCCTCTCTGCTGATAAGATTGACTACAGTGTATACTTGAGCAATATGTGGTGTAAGCGTAAGGTTGACAAGGTTGACAAGCGTAAGGTTGACAAGAACACCACAAACGGCGACGTGTACTCTATCAAGAGTATTCCTGTTAGAGCCGGTCCGTCTATAATTCACCCCGAGTTTCCCGATCCCCTTTCGTCGCTTGCCGCGGATAAGGTACTCCAGGAGCTTGGATGCTATGCCAATGTCTCAGTCTCTGTTCGTGTGGCGGGTCGAATCGTCGATAAGCCCGTTTTTACTTCAAAATGGCGCCCTGCTACTATGGAGACTTGGCAAGACACGTTGACGACCTGGCAACAGGATCCTGAGAACACTGCGCCTGTTGCAGATGGGAGACGGACAGTGGTCGAGAACCCTTTTATCAAGGCTGCGCCTCACCGACTGCCAAACGGCGACTGGCAGGGTTACCATCGTGGATGGAGTCGTCTAGACTATGATACAGACATTGTGGGAGACGAGGGATGGGGTGTGATCGAGACTGGGTCCCGTCGGAAGATCTGCTACAAGAACGGTGTATTGGGTGTCGCAATTTGTTGGCGCAAGGGTGTTGAGCGTGTAAACTCTTTATCTGCTGTAAATTCTATGTATCACACTGACTAAATACAAAAAGTAATTAAAAGATAAAGTGCTTTTAGATATATGCGCTTATACTGTATCTCTGGCGAAATGTAAATTCAGTAGAGTAGGCAAATATCGAGTGTAACAACTATGGGGTAGGACCATAACTAAAGTGGATGAAAAAATAACAATAACAATAAAGATATTAGATATTTTAAATATCTAATATTGGATACAATATCAAAAACCGAAAAATTTGTTTAATTCTAAAAACGATTCATTAACTATATAGCAGAGACAGATTCTGTGTTGTAGCGCTGGAGATTAAAGTCCCAGTAGTCGGTGCTGCCGATCTTAAAACTCTTTATCTTCGATTGGTCGGCCTTGTACCAGAAAATGCGGTCCTGCCACGACCCCGTATCGATCATGTTGTCGATGACGAGCGCCGTGCGGTCGCCGGTCACGCTGTCCATAATAGTACAGAAGGTCTCAAAATCGGGGACGCATCCGGCGTAGTTTTCCCACAATTTTTTTCTATTGGAAAGTTGGGTTTCGCGCAGGATAAATGTCATGTCGATAGAGTTGCGGATGACTGGAAGAAGGTCCATGCAATACTGGAGGGAGATGATGAGGTTCATTTTCCACTGCCTGCCGTTCTTGAAGATGTCCTGCATGAAGGGTTTGCGGAAAACCTTCGGGTCGTCGGTACAGTCGTCGACAATGAGGAACGCCCACGGATTCTTGATATACTTGCGCGCAAGGATCTGGCGCTTCTTGAAGTCCTTGAAGCGCTCCTCGTCGAGTTTCGAGTAGATGAACGCCTCGGGAAAAATGCGCGAGTAAAACGAGTTGGCGTCCTCGGTGCCGTTGAAGACCATGCCGCACGGAAAGATGTGTTTCTTGTGGTAGAGAAGCGACTCGATGAGCGTTGTTTTTCCAGTGCCAGGTTTGCCGATGACGACGATTTTACACCCGCCCTGCGTCTCTGTCCACATATTTTTTATATTGGGGGGAATGCTATCTAGATTTAATTGTTTGACGCGAATGTTGAGCAACTCGTCCACATCCTTTTTTGGGGGCATTTAAAAAAACGCGCGTGCTTTTAAATTAAAAAAATAATAATAAATGAAAATAGATGCCACACATCAAATCATCGTGTTGAATCTGCGAAACCCCCGTGAACGGCAGCTTGCCGGTAGAATAGAACACTTTATTATCCACCACCGCCAAGCGGCAAATACAGGTTGTGGATCTGCTTCTCCTGGTGCGGCAGTCTACGGGTTCATAAATAATACAATGACTGATTTTGTTATTATGGTTAATCCCGGTTTCAAAGTTAATTATAGAAATGCGGACGGAAACTTTGAATCTCCACATACCGAAGCGCAAATTATAGACAATATTATTGCATACTGTATTATTAAAGAATCGGCGACACATTATGAGATATGGGACGTATGCGTTATTGGTCCAAGAGGTACTGGGATCGGGGCGATCTTTATAAACCTTTTGTGTACAAATATACCGGCATTATTAGATATCCCGCGAGGTCCGAAACCTTTTTGGTTGATAGTTGTCCCTGGAAATACGCCCGCGGCAAAAACATACCTGAGACGCGGTTTTTCTATTGGTGGTATTACGCTGCTTGACTCTTCGAATATGTTGTCTGGGTTCGCAACGCCGAATATTGTAATGACGTGCCCTAATCCGCCACCACGGATAAACAATGATGCTCAAGTGCCGATGTTTACAAGTATTTCAGATATATTACAGACTAGACTACGCGCACAGAATCTTAATATATACCTGGCTGCGAACATATTATCAAATATGGAGGCTCTCGTATCAGTCCTCCCACTGGAAACATGTGGTTCTCTATTTGTGACTGGTATAGTTGACAATCCAGACCAGCGGCTTCTCAGGCTTGGCATGTCTAAAACAATTATAAAAGGGACCATTGCCAATCCTCCTAATCCTCAATCGTGTGCCGTTCCCAATACCGATTTTGGATATCACGTCCACGTTGATGCGCTTGGAGAAGCGAATCTACACATTGTACAAATACCTTCTGGCGGAGATATAACAGCATCAATAGTTAGTGCAATAAACTCCGCGGCAAGGCATGTCACAATGTGCGCACAGTTTATTTTTCTGCGGCATGGGATATTCACTGTAACAATTTCTCCGGCGTTTGCCGAATTCTTATTTATTATGTTTGGAACGCTCGTACAAGAAGCAACATTTTTAGATGGAATAGCACTTATTGGTAATTCTGTAAACGGGTTTGTAGCTGGAAGATATGATATGGAGGCGGGCCAATATTCACGAAACCGAATGTTGCCTCACCCTCACGCGGACAGTCGTGTGTACGCGGACGCAGAGAGAGACGCGCACGCTACCCAGATATGCCAATTTATAAATACTATTACTGTGCAAGAGGTAATAGCTGGCGATCGAACGGGCAGGTTAATCGCAACTATCCTTCAATATCAGGCGACGGTTAAAAATGCCGTAAATCTTTCAACGATGCAATTAGTAACCGCCACCTACCATCCCGTAACCGACGCAAACCGCATAAATGGTATTAATATTATTTGCCCAAATGTATTACTAACCGATATTGCGAGAGTTCAAGTCCATGATCCCACACATCCAGAATTTGAGAATGGATTAATTTCGAATTTTAGACTTGAACAACAGTTCCAACAAACGCCAGACGGAGGAACATTTCTATTATAATGATTTTATTAATAATTTATTAGTAAAAAATGGAAACCAGAATCGTCTTTCTCGGCGAGAACGGATCAGAGCAGACCTTTGTCGGAAAAGCGGACCGCGAGCGGACGAATGTCGAGACCACGCTTTTTGAGATGCTCGACCAGCGCGGATACAAGGTCGTGTCTGAAACATCTGAATTCCTGCTCGCAAAACGCAATTTGCGCGACTCGGTGATGGTGTTCTTCGAGCAGGCGTCGGGTCTGACGACAGATAGGATCTACAAGATCCTGTCGAAGATCAACGAGAACGGGTGCAACCACTGTATCATCATCTACAAGGACGGCGTGACGACCTACGTCAAGAATCTTATCAAAAACGATATTTTTGAGAAACCGCGCGGCGGGCGCGACAAACTCGCCTACGACATCAACGAGTTTGATATTGAGATCTTCAACGAGGACGAACTGCGCGTCAATATAACGCGCCACCGCCTCCAACCAAAAAGTCTAACTCGGTTATCGGACGCCGAGTCGATTGCATTTAAGAGCAAGTACGGCGCGAAGATCCCTATTTTTGCGATTACGGATCCGCTCGTCCGATTCTACAATTTCAAGCGCGGCGACATCATTGCCATTATCCGCGCCGACGGCACACACACATACAGAATTGTTCGGTAGATTTATTTATAAATAAATCTTTTATAAAATAAATGGGTATTAAAGAATTTGCTGTAGGAGAACATTCTTGGTCATCTCCGGCTAATGTAAATAAAGTATCATTTATTTGTGCGGGAGGAGGCGGAGGCGGAGGCGGGCACGGAAATGGCGGAGGTGGAGATTATTATTCTGGAGATATTAATGTAACTCCAAATACAACGATTACTGTAGTCGTGGGAGATTTTGGGAAACAAAACACTGGCATAACAGGTGGTGCTGGTGGTATTGGAACTATTGGCAATAGTGGGGGCGGTGGTGGTAATGGAGCATTTTATGGTGGAGGCGGGGGCGGTGCTTTTTCGGCTATTGCTGCCAATAATTCAGTATTTATTATTTCCGGTGGGGGGGGCGGTGGTGGGGGAGGAGAATTTTCCGGAGGATTTGGAGGAGGGGGAGATGGTGATGGTGATGGCATAATATTGGGAGGACTTGGTGCTAATGGTGGCGGTAATGGAGGAAATTCATTCGTTCCTGGTATTGCAGGAGCAGCGGGCAATCTTACTAACAGTAGTGGTTCTATTAGCGGTGGTGGTGGTGGTGGCAGTGGTAGCGTAGATAATGGTGGAGGGGGCGGAGGCGGAGGCGGGACGGTATTGGGAGGCGGGGG
>Ga0214919_10002278_pt1 | contig 30364 bp, 44 predicted proteins | sample LL1503_MetaG_FD_177994 | JGI IMG/M metagenome (GOLD analysis project Ga0214919, IMG submission 177994) | Freshwater microbial communities from Lake Lanier, Atlanta, Georgia, United States - LL-1503 | ecosystem: Environmental > Aquatic > Freshwater > Lake | place: USA: Georgia | collected... | reverse complement strand
CGTTCATATTATAATTGATTTACTATTAATAACAATTTGATTTTTATTTTTTGTTATTTTTGGGTTAATTTAATCTTTTATTTGTGTCTAATAAGTTATAATACTCATTATATAATTCTTTGTTTTTATATTCCAAATACCTTGTCAATGCGAGTAAGTATTCATTTTCATGCTTCAAATCCTCATTTTCATCTTCACATAACTCTAACATTATTTCTAATATCGCGGTATCTTCATTCATATATTATGAGTTATTTATGATAAACCATCCTACTGTATCTGAATCACCATTATGATTAGATGTTATAGTAAAACTACCATTAGTCTTTGCACTTACAACTACCGGCCCCGCATTAGTATTTGTATTAGTTTGTTTAGTTAACATAATGATTGAGTTTGCAGTTACCAATGAGTTAGATACTGTCACAGTTCCTGGATTACCACCATTAAGTGTTGCAGTTCCTGCTTGCTGATTAGAACCAGTTGTAAAGTTAACTGCTCTTTGGAATTTAACCGGAGGTATTGTTACACCATCGTTAGGTGCTATTGTTAAGAAACTTGTATAATCGTTTAATGTATTATCAAAATCTTTTAATGCTATACCTGTTGTATCTACTAATAATTTTAATTCATTTTGATAGGTAGCAGCATCTGTTACAGCTAAAGTATATTCTGCTGAAGTTACTGCCTGTAATCTATTTGCCAAAGCCGGTCCAGTTGAATTAATACCACCTGCTGTGTAATCAGAAGTAGTATTACCTCTTAGTATAGTAATTGCTGCTGGTCTAATAGTCATTGAACCACTTCTTGCACCATATGTAGTTCCTTGCGTTGGACCAGAAAGATTAATTTGTGGTTGAACCGTTGCTCCAGATGCAAATAAGTTTGAACTACTAATCCATAATTGTCCTTCAACTAATACATCTTTTTGTATAGATGAACTAATAGATAAACTACCTGTTATAGTTTGATTACCTACAAATGTATTACTACCCGTTGTTGCAAAACTGCCAGTATTAATTGTTGCACTACTTGTTATTGCATTAATTCTACTACTAACACTAGCACTATATGTTGCTAAACTTCCAGTTAATTCACTAAAATTTGTAGAACCCGTCACATTTAAACTACCAGTCACTCTTAGGGATGAACTAACATTTAAATCTGTAATTGTTTCTCCTTTCTCCCAAACAGGGTCTACGAATATTTGTCTAACATACATATTCATTGGGTCTGTTTGCTCAAATGAAGCAACATAACCATATCTTAATACTCTTGAACCACTCGGATATCCTGTTGTTAATTGATAACCATTATCATCAACATAAATAGGTTGTCCGATATAAGGTTGTGTTGGGTTTCCACCTAATGGGAATATTCCAATTTTACTTAAACCTCTTTGTGTAATATAATTTACTGAGCCGCTTGTTACATAGTTACCATGTACTCCAAACGTATTATTAATATCATTCCATCCAGTAGATTGTTCAACTGATAATATACCAGTATGATTATCTCCCACACTTGCAGTTAAATTAAACCATTGCTGTGGAGTTACCTTAACTAAGTTATGATTATTTATTGTAGCGCTTGCACTAATAGTTGGTTGAACACCACCATTGTAATAATGTGGTAAATTTAATTCATCAATATATCCAATAGTATTTTGTATTGGCATTGCTAAACTATAATCTAAATTATATAATGAATTAAATATACCAACTTTTTTAGCATTTTGTATTTCAGCACTACTTCCAGTTAAAATAATATTACCATTGATTGTTTGAGAACCAGTAAATGAATTACTTCCTGTTGTTGCTCCTGTTCCACTTCCACCACTACCTGTAATTGCATTTATTCTACTATTGAAAGAAGAACTATCATTTTTATATTGAGAACCAGAGAATGTTTGTAGTAATCCAATTGAAGAACTATTAGTTGCTATATTAGCACTTTGAGTTGTATCAGTAAAATATAATGATTGAGATAATGCAGTTACACTACTTGTTGTTGCGAATGTTGTATTCTTAAAATCTTGTGATGAAGTGTACGAATTGAAAGATGCAGTTGTTAATAAACTACCTGTATCTATTGCGCTACCCGTTTGAATATAAGGTTGTAATGCTGTTGCTACATTTTGATAATCAGCATAAGTTAATACTCCACCACTTGTAAATGTTGCTATAAATGAGCCCGTTGTTCCTACAATACCACCTAATGATACATCTATTTGGTCTGCGTAAAATGTACCACTCTGATATATACTTCCAGTAAATTCTGAATCTTCTTTTACTTTTAATTTACCTGCACTTCCTACATATCCAATTATTACATCACCTTCACCACCATCATCATTTAAATGTAGTATACCACCATTCAATGCTGAGAAATATAAATTACCACTTACATTGTTTGTTGATATAAAAGAACTGCTAGGGAAAGTTACATTACCAACAATTGTTTGGTCACCTATGAATGTGTTACTACCCGTTGTTGCAAAAGATGCAGTATCAATATTAGCAACTGAATTTATTCTTTGTGAAAAACTTGCACTATCTGCTGTATATACATCTTGATTGACAGTTGAATCAATTGTTGCTGTGTTATATTGTCTTAATATATCAGGTGTAATTGCTCCCGCATTGTTATTAGGAAACGAATTATTATTTAGTGCTTCTAACTGTTGTTTTGTTAAGCTCATATCTTTTATTTATTTTAATATACAGGTGTACCAATATCGAATCCATCAGAGAAGCCAGTACTAAATCCACCTCTAGTTGCAAAATGTGCAGATGTTGAAATAACACCAACTCCTTGTTCCATCAATGCTCCATTACAACATTTTCTGCTGTAAGTATTTGAATGTAAACAAAGACATGCTCTTCTACTATTCTTAGGTGAACTTAATCCACGTGTAGGGCCAATGTAAATGCCTGAGTTAATTAATGCTCCAGCTCCTTTACCCCTAATCGTGCTCCAATCAATTCCCATTGTTAATCGTTTCTATTAATAACAAAGTAGTAAAGAAAAATTATTGACTTATTTTAGCCATCTGTTCTTTATGAATCATCTCAGATACATAGTTAGTATCTGCTTTAAACGCTAGGAGTAATAAACATTTCTCTAATGGTTGTTTGACTACTAAATCTATTTCATTAATATTACCATTAGCTAATTCAATTACTGCTGAATAGTTACCCCACTTTTTTCCAAAGTTGATTTGATATTGGGTGACATTTCCATTACTTTCTTCATCATAGAGTTCGGGATAGAGCTCAATAAGTCCATTGACAAATTGATAAAAAAAAACCATGCTCCAAAGTGAACATCCATTCCTAAATCTAAAAACCAATCCCATTCCTCATTACCATTATAGGATTTTACTTCATATCCTTTTGCTAACTTATTTGTAATAGGACGATATAGTATAGCCATTATCTTTGCCCAATCTTCGTTTATAGTTACTGAATTTAATTTAGCTATATCAATATAAGCACCATACTCAATCTTTGATAAGTTAGGATAAAAACCATACTCAACTCCATTTCTAAAGAATGTACGGACTAATGGTAATTCAATCTCTTGTACAAATGAGTTTAATTTATTTTTAATTTTAATAAACGTTTCAGTATCTAATTTTAACATTAGCTCAGGCGTTAATCCACATAAGTGATAAAATAAAGCGGCTTGAGTTGCTTCTGCTTCACCTTCATATGCTTTTAAATCTGCTGATAATTCTAAATATTTTCTTAATGTAATCGCTGACCAATCATTAGGTACTTCAATGGTAATTTCTTGTTTCATATATTATGCTTCGTATTTGTTTATAGTATCCATTTGTAATAACCACAATTTATATTGTAGGTCTTTAACTTTCTTTTCTTCATTTAATAATTTAGCATTCATTGCAATTATATTTGCATTAAGTGTTTCGTTTATTTCCAATAGATGATTAATTGCACCTCTTAATTGTACAATATCATCATCACTCCATTTTAATTCATTCATATCTTTATTTATCATAAAAATCCTATTGTATATGTTCCTTTATTAGTTGCTTTTAAACTTAACTTACTCATCGCTACATATCTTGCCGCATCTATTAGATGGTCTAATCCACCTTCAGGTGTATCAGTTGTCTGACCATACTTATCAGTTGCCCATTGATAACCATAGAACTCATTGATTAAGTTTTGTGAATCCTTATCTAAATGTATTTTATAGTTTAGTAATGTGTTAATACCAAACTTAATACTATCTGGTCCTTTCTTAACTGCTTTTGCATTAAATCCACTTCTACATAATTCTTCAATAGAGCGTGGTTCTGAACTATCGCACCATATCTCTTCTCTTTTAATTCCTAATGATTTTAATTTACTTATAATATCATTCATTACTAATCCTTTCTCATATATTAATTCGTTTATGTATATATGTTCACCATTCTTAAACACTGCTACTAACGCTAATTCATCACCTGCATATCCCCAATCTAATCCAAACGATACAAACTCTGCTTCGTATTCTTCTACTATATCAAATACAAATATTGCTTTATCATTTGCTGCGTATTCACCTTTACCATATATAGCCCAATACTTAGGATTCTTAAATTGTAAATCTTCAATTGCTTTTACCATATCCTCAGGTAAGAATGGATTATCTTTATAGCTCGTATTAAATCTATCACAATTATCCATTACTCTTAACCAATGATAAGGCGAGATAGTCGGGTTATAACTTAAAATAATTTGACCTTCTGTTCTGATACTTAATTGAAAGTAAGATTCCTCGTCTACCTCACTTGCCTCATCGATATACAGTGTGCTTGATTTTAAACCTCTTAGTTTATCTGCGTCGTCTGTGTTCACAAATTGAAAGATAGTTCCGTTATAGAGTTTATATACCCTATCAGCTATATTCATTGCCTCATCTTCCCATAGACCAATCTTTTCCATTATCTCTTTGAAATCTTTTATGACAGTTTTCTTAAGAGATGGAATTGTTTTACGGACAATGGTTATATCTTGCTTTGTTTCTAAACCCTTTGTAATTAGGTATTGTAGTATTGCAAATGTTTTACCACTTCTCGTACCACCAATATGATGTGATATTCTTTTAGTTGAGTTTAGTAAGTGCTCAAAACTAATCGTTGTTTCTATCGTCGCTGTTCTTGCCATTGTTTGTTTTAATCTCAATAACTAATTTATCTACCTTATGTCTTAACTCACCTTCTAAATCTATCTTAGTTTGTTTTGGTATAACATAATCTATAAACTTAGATGATAACCTCATTGCTTCTGCAGGGTCATTCTTTCTTATCTTTTCTAAATCAGCTTCTATATGTTCTAACTGATTACCAACAATACGAGTAATAATATCTTTTATCTCTGCAGTTGTTTTATTTGGTTTACCTTTTGGTCTACCTTTACCTATCTTATTTCCTTGTTCAAACTTCGCCATAATCGTTATTTGTCGTTATTATATTCTGTATATATGAATAACAACTTAATCTTTTTTTTCTATTGAACTACTTTGTTGTGACTTTAGTTTCTGATACATCTCATTATATTGTCTTTCTAATTCATCTAATTCTTCTAAGCTTAGACTAGCTTTAAACTTTTCTGCTATTTCTTTTAATTGTTCTTCATTCATATTATTTTAATTTATCTTTATATTCTTTCCAAAAATCATTTGTTCTTTTATCTCTTTTGTATAGTGTGTAAACTATTATCAATAACATTATTACTATTATCATATTATTCATTATCAAATGGATTTTTTAATTTATCTTTTAAATGTCCTTTCATCTTTTTAATATGTAAGAAGGCTGTACTATTACTTATACCAATCTTTTTACTTATACCTTCTAACGTTTCATCTGGTTCGTCTATCCAATACATCTTATACAATTTTGCACTTACCCACATACCTGTCTTTTCTACTGATTGTATTTCTCTTAGTACTTCATCATAACATTTTTCTAATCTTTCATCATATTCTATATCGTATTCATTATCCTTATACTCCTCAGTTATTATACCTTTGTATTGTATTCTCGCATCTCTCTTTACTTTGTTAATAAATCTACTTTGAATAAACTGAATACAATATAGAATGTTGAATGAATCTTTAGCCCATAGTTTAGGATTTACTTTTTCTCCTAAGTAACAATATAATTCACCGACTAAATCTTCTGCGAATTCTTGCTTTTTTGAAATGTTATAAGCTGTTCCTAATAACCATTGATGATGTTTAGTATATAATATACCTAATCGTTCTGTGTTTTCTTGCATACTTCCTGAATCAAACATTATGTTCTCTCTTTTACCCATTGTTTCAAATGCTCTACCGCTCTTTTCCAATGACCGCCGGCTGATGCACATCCACAAGGTTGATTTTCAGTTGCATTCCTTACTCTATTAAAGTTACTCCATATATAACTCATTTGGTTATCTGGTAGGTATGCTCCTATCTCATTTAAGACTCTATTTAATTCTATAAACTCGATTTCACTTAATGGTTCGTATTTGTTATCACTCATATTATTCTCCTAAATCATCTTTCTTTAATGGAACAAACTCTGCTTTAGTTGGTGGTTGTTGAACATCAATTGGATTGTCTAAGTTTAAGAATTGTTTGATGTGTGGTATAATTGGGTGATTGCCCGGGAATGTAATTCCTAATCCACTTAGGATTACTACTAAATCATTTACTGATTGTAACTTACTGAAATCTACCATATATGCTTTTGTTGGGTCTATTTCTTTTGTTTCACCATTTAAGGTACTTTGTACTTCTATCATATCATTTTGTTTTATTGTTTCTATATTCGTTCATTTGTTCTGCCAATGTTACTGAGTTTAGATACTTCATTAAATTATCATCTGCTAATATCCTATCCATTTGTTTTGATAAGAATTCTCTTATATCTGCTCTCTTTGTTAATGGTTTTATTTGTTTATTTATCCCTTTCCAAAATTCTGTTCTATTCTCAAATTTATAATCATTATATATTGCTACTCTATTTACTATTGCTCCTATCTCTGCTCGTTTATCCTTTTGTTTTTTACAAAGTGCTTGCAGTTCAGCTCTATAACATTCCTTACATAGTGCTCTCTTTGGTTGTTTATTACTTAAATCTTTATCAAATACTACACCACACGCTCCACACTTTTTGCTTAACTCTTTCTTTATTGGCATTAGAATAATTTTATTCTATTATCACACTTAAATAGTTTATCTAAAAAATCACGTCTCCTATCACATCCACAATCTGAATAGCCTAATTTATTAGCTATCCATCCCGCTATTTGTTTAGAGTGACCTAAACTGATTACATTTAATAATCCTTCTAACCATGTTCCAAAACGAAATATACACATAATTCTTTATTTTATAATGTTAAGATTTGCAAATTCACCCCATCTTTGTATTGCTATTTCATTGTATTTAATAGCAGCTTCTACTTCTGTTTTATATACACCATAATATTTATCAGCACACATCATTCTCCAACTTGCTTTGCCTGATTTATATACTCCTTTGTATTTATGTGGAGAATTAATGTTTTGTTCTCTATTTCCAGCATTTTGTTTAGGTGTTGCTAATCTTAAATTATCTAATCTATTATTAGAAGGATTTCTATCCATATGGTCTATATACATTCCGTTTTGTATATCTCCATAATGATACATCCATATTAAATTACTTTCTCTATAATTCTTACTATTAATCATCCCCTTTCGTCTGCCACCCGGTTCTTCAAATCCAAATCTCTTTCCCTTTAATTTTTTACCTCTAGGTTTATTCAATGCCCATATAAGATGACCTTCTACTGAATCATAGGTAAATAATTTCTTTAAATAATCTTGTGGTAAATTGTGTGTGTTTGACATCGCCATAATGTTTGTTTTTTCTTAATAAATTGTATTACTACTAATATATATCATTTTTTTTAATTTTCAAAATATTATTAGTATTATTTTTTATAGACATTAAAAAACCCTCACCGAGAACTGATGAGGGTTGGTAGAGTATTATTTTGCCTCTACATAATTTACTAAGGAGTCAGCCTAAATGGCAATAAAGAACTGACTGATTAATAACAAACTTTAATTTATTTTTTTATTTACTTTCTTTAGCTGCTGTCTGCTTTAGTCTTTCATTTGGGAAATGTTTTCAGTTGTCAGCCCCCCTGTGTCCCCCCAAACTATTTCATTCGGTGTAATGTATCAGCCGTCAGTTGCCCCAGTAGTCTACTACCATATTATTAAATATAAGAAAGAAAGTTCAAACCAACAAATTATTTAAGATTTATTTTTTAACTACCCATAAATACAATCAATGTTTTATCATATCCATAACTTTTAGATAATTTTACTTCCTCAATAAAGATATGATGATAATCTTTTGATTTCTTAACCATCTTATCTATTACTTTCCATAAATCTAACCAAGTTGTTCCTTCTTTTACCTTTGCAGTAATTACTTTATCTACACCCGGATGATTATTATCTGACCAATAGGTATTGTAATTATATTCTATTGTAGTTGCAGTAAATGGAATGATTGAGTTCAAATCCTCTACTTCATCCATACTAAAAAATGTAAGTAATTTGTGTTGTTCTCTTTCTTTTAATCTATCTTTTATATTCATTGTGTTTGGTTGTTACGGAAACCACCCGTTGTTTTATTTATATACTTGTAACATTACTCGCAGAAAAAGTAGTTAAATTATTTAAATCTTGTTCATAATAATTACTCCATATCCATTCACTTCCGAATATACCTCCAAATCCTAATTTAGAGTACCAATTTCGTAACTTCTCTATTCTAGTCCATAATGTATCCTTTTCAATTATTTCATCGGGATATGGGGTTAAAAATAGTGGTATATCTAACTTCTCCGAACAATCGTATAATTTATTTATTACTTTAGTACCAACTCCTTTACCTCTTTTATTTTGGTTTACTTTAATTGAATGTAACATTACACCATTACAATAAGGAACAAATATTAATTCATAATCTTTATGTGTAACTCTAACTGCTAAATCAGTCCATACTTTTATATTAAGTTGTTTATCGTATGGATTTTCTGGAACTGATATTATTTCATTATATGCAAATTCCTCTACTTCCAAATCTTTAAGTTTACCTAATTCCAATTCGTTCATAAATTTGTTATAGTTATCGGTTGCTGGATTTATAAACATAACACAATTATATATTTCACTATCAAACCCCGCAATAATATTTGAGTTTCGTTGTGCTTCAATCGGCCATTGTTCTCTTTTGTTAGTACCACCACCTAATTGATATTTACTTTGTACTTCTTCAAATTTCATAATTTATTTTTTAAGGTTAAATAACTTTAATAATTCTTTGATAAATTCTCTACGAGTCATAACTTATTTTTTATTTTGTTTTATATGTTGTTGTCTTAAATACTCAGCCATTCGCTCAACTTTGTCACTTAACTGATTGAACTCTTTTTTTAATTTAATGAGTGCTATGGCTAATTCCTCATTGGTTAATTTTCTAGTCATATGTTTGTAATTAAAAAGGGGAAAATTAATTCCCCTTATTTTATTTTAAGTTATTTAATTGTTTAATTTGATTAATACTTTCATTCATAGCTTTTTTAGTGGCACTTTCATCAAACATACCCCACTCAATTTCATATCCGTATTTATCTTGAATTGATACAACAAATCTAACTACGTCTATATCCCAATTTCTTAATGTAAATTCCTCGTCAGTAATTTCAATGTTTACATTTTTTCCATTGTATAAGCCATATTTCTTAAATCCTAACTTTTTTAATTCGGAAATGTAATACTGTTTTTTTTCTTTTAATTTGTTACTCATTAATTTTGTCATTTTTCTTAAATTTTAAGGTTTATTAATATATCTCACAATTGGGATATATACCCAAAGATACACCAATATTTTGGACTTTCCTACTGCTTTTGAAACTATTTTGAAAAGTCTTTTATTGAAAATCAATTATATACACATATATTTTTTTAATATGTAATAAAATCGTAATATTTGAGTATAAGTCGTTGATTTATAAGGTTTTATAAGTCACTGACGCTCAATTAGTTACAAAAAACCCACTTTTTAGGGTAAAAAACATAAAGACACAAAAAAACCCATTAGCTTTTAATTAACGGGTCTTAATCACTTTTGGTATGATTACCTTACTTTTATATTTGAGGGGTTAGATTTAGGTTATATTAGGTAAGAACCTAATTTTTACTATCTACCTTGCGAGCGATATGCTTTTGGTCTCGGAGAATGCTTATTAAATGATTTCTTTCCGTTTGGTTGTCCACTTTTTCTAGTACCGAATGAAGTTTTATTAGAACTTACTTTAGATGCTTTTGCCATGTTTACTTTCTGTTAATATATGTATTTCTTTTTGTAATTTGTCTATTTGGGTTGATAATGATAATACAATACTTCTCAACTCATCCATCTGATGTTGTTGATGTTCTATTGTTAGTTCTAATTGTAAGATTTTTTCTTTACAATTATTAAACTTAAACATTATTACTTACCCTTTTCAGTTTTAGAACCACCACCACTTTCTGCTTTTATCTTACCACAAACTGCTGCAGCGATATCTTTATCACCATATTGTTTGATTTGGTCTGCAATACAATCTTCCCATGGGTAATCTGCTAATAAAATACCATCACCTCTTAATTTAGCTTCTGTGAATCTTACTAAGAAATCTAATTTATTTCTTTCAAATGCACTCATCTTTTCTTGTTTCATAATTTTTTTAATTGATTTAAGGTTTGTTACTGTTGTTTTACGTTGTAATTTATCTGCACATAATGCCGTTGCTACTGTTTGGTCATAATACTTTGGATATAATAATGGAACACATCTGTTTAGGTATGTATCTTCCATTTCATGTGCCGTTGGTTCAGGTAAGTATTCTAAAATTTTTACTTCATTATCACCAATTATATCTAAAGGTATATCTACTTCTGCTAATTCTTCATCAGCACCAATTCCTTTTGGTCTAACTGCTTCTTTTGCTTTATCTGATGCTGCTCCATGATGTACATAATGTTCTTCTGGTGCTACTTCTTTAGTTTTAGTTTTACCTTCAACTGCTCCTAATTTAATTTCGTTCATATATTTTTATTTAACGTAATAAGTTTTTTCTTCAAATCTGCATTTCCAAACTGAACTATAATCTATTGTTCTCCATTCATTACTATTTGTTAATGATTGAAGTGCTTGTAAATCTTCTTTTTCTCTTGTCTGCGTTGCTTTATTAGAAGGAGTATATGCCGCACTATTCCAATACATTTCTCTATTAGTTCTACTACCATCTAATGTTTCCCACCATATTTCAATTGGATTATATGCTTTAGATTTCTCTAACATAAATTGAAATTTACCAATATCAATTCTTTCTATTGCAAATTTATTAATCTTTGATAATATGTTTTTATTTGGTAACATTATTATTCAGTTGACCCACTTAATGATGCAGAAACTTCTGTTAAATATTGAGTTACTAATTCAATGTGTAAAGAGTGAGAAGCAAATAATTCTGCTTGTTGTTCTTGTGTTAATTGTGTAAATTGTATCATATTATTTAATCTTTAATTGGACCTCCAACAACCCATGCATCACACGTTCTATTTGCTGCACATTTAAAATCAAATGCTTCACAATATCCTAAATTACCTGCATCAATTGTATCCCACTCATCTTTTATTTCACCACCTATACCTTCTGCAATACATTCTAACATTGCTTTAGTTTGAACAAAGAAAGAACAATTACCACATAGGGCTTTCTTTGCACTTTCTATATCTTCACCACCGAATACTTTTGCTTTTGCAATCCAATAATCTTCGTTAGGTTCGTTTGGATTAAGAGGACCATAATTCGCCTCGTCAATACATCTTTGTCTATTCTTTAAATTAGTTGGTATATCCTTTGTTGCCGTAGGACACGTTGCTAATCTTAATCCTTTTAACTTAGTTAATATTTGTTGATTACCTAACATATTATTTCTTTAATGTAAGTAAGTAAATTGTTTGTGCTATTTGTGCAGAGATTTCATCTATTTGATTTTGAAACCAAGTCTCTGAATAAAGGGATGTTCTTTCAGTTTCAACATATTTGTATAAGTTCTGAAAGTATTTAATTGTTTCATCAGTTGATGCCCAATCTACAAAATCATGTGCTTCATATCCTTTAGGTCTACCATATATACCTGCTGTACTCTCTACTAAACCATCTAATAGGTCTAATATTCTATCATAGAAACCATTAAGAGTTCTATGTTCACTATATGATTCGGTTTGATTATGCCAAAAAATAGTTTGTTGTTTAGCTGAGTTTAATACTGATAAAAATTCTGTAAATGTCGCCATTGTTATATCGTTTTTCTTTTAATTAATGCTGGATGAATGTTTGTTCCCTTTTTCTTTTTACCAGGTCCGAATTGTCCAGGATAAGATGAAATGATTGATGGTTGCCCACCTTCACCTTCCATATTCACTTTATCTATTCTTTGTCCTTTTCTATATCTACCATCGTTCTTTAAGATATGTTTAATCTTATCTAATACCTGTCTTGCTTCTGCATCACTTAAATCAACGATTGCTTTGGTTAAATCTATTTGTATTGAGTTCTTAACTTCCGTATGTTCAAATTCACCTTCAATACTAAATCCTTTTACTTTACCAGCTTTTACATCTGCCCAAAGTTCCGGATTGTTTACTTTCATAATTCCAAACCATGTTCCTTTTGGCATTGTAAATCCGTATATATTAGATTTATCTTTTGTTGGATTTGCTACAACCCAACTTTCTACTAAACTAACATCTTTAACCGGAGAACTATGTTCATAAGTTACTTTATCATTATATTTCTTAGTTAGGTATTGTTGTGCAATTTGTTCAATTGTATCAGATTTAAAGTATACATGATAAGGTTGATTAAAAGAATCTAATCTTAAAATCTTTTTATCAGGTATTAATAAAGGTCCTGCTACTAAATGTTTTTCTTCATCAATAGCAGTAAATTTAACTTCTGCTTTGTTTAAGTAAACAAAATCTCTTTCAATAGCTGGTTCAGCTACGAATGATACTGCGAAGACTCCTTCATCACCATCTTCTAATGTAAGTTCAAATAAGTTATCCATAATGTATTAATAACAATGTTAAAGTTAAAAATTATTAAAATGTAGCTGCAACGTTGGTTCTTCTATCTAATGCTTGCGCTGAACTCATATCTGTTGAAACTACATATGCTTTAATTGGTTTCTTTGTTGTTTGTGCTAATGTGTTTGCAATTTGTGAAGTTGGATTATTACCACCTACATTCATTGAACTATCATTAAATTGCATTGAAGGAAGTGAAGGTGCTGTTGGAGGTGTAATTGATACTGATTCTGCACCTACTCCTCCACCACTACTACCATCTCCCATTTTAGGAATTTGTGTTGAAAGTATTTTATTAACACTCATTAAACCTGCTGCAATTGCTGCCGCTGCTGCTACCGGTGCTAAGAAAGGTCCTACAACTGGAATACCAACAACTGCTTTATATGCTGCCGTTGCTGATTGATAAGTATCTATACCTGTTTGTGCTACTGCAATTGCTTTTGCTGCTCCACTACCTTCATCAACTAAATTACCAGCAATGTTTAATCCTGCTTTAACTGCCTGTAAGTTTTGGTCTAATTTCTTTTTCTTTTCAGAACTCAACCATGTATCAACTGCATTTTCTTTTTTAGCTGATGCATTTTTTAATTCTATTTCTTTTGATAATGCACTTTTAGTATTTGCCAATGCCCAAGCTAGCATTTTTGGTTGCTGTTCTTTGGTCATTGCATCCATTTTATCTTGGAAATACTTCTTTCTATCTGCTTCTTCTTTTAATGCCTTTTCTCTTTCTTTTACAGTTAAACCATCTGAACCAATTGGGTCTAAGTTAACTGCTCTAAATTTCTTTTTAAGAGCTTCTAATTTAGCTAATTGGTCAGCTAAACTTTGCTTTTCTTTTTCATCAGCTTCTCTTTGTAATTCAGCTTGTTTATCTAACCATTTCTTATGTCTTTCTAATGCTTCTGCTTTATTTTTATCATCAATTGCTTTATAGGTATCTGCCACAAGTTTAGCATGTTCTAAATCTTTTTCTCTAGCATCCCAAAATGCTTTATCACCTTCTGCTGCAATTTCTCCAATTTTACCTTTTGATACACCTAACCATTCTACAAATTTAGTTACTTTACCTGCTACCCATTCTAATACTTCTGCAAATTTTAAGAATAATGGTATTGCTACTTTTTCTAATAAAGCAAATATAGGGGCCATTACCTTACCTAATGCTTCAGTTACTTTATTTAATGCCTCATTACCTTCTTTGGTTTTACCCATTGCATCTTTCATTGCAATAATTGCACCAATGATTAAGGTAATACCACCTGTTGCAATTGCTAAGTTAACACCAAATGTATCTACTGCATCTTTTGCTGCTGCAAACCCCTTACCTATTTGTCCGATTGGACCAGGTAATGCAGATAATTTATCTTCAATTTGACCTGATTGGAATGCAACTCTTTTTTGTGCATCTCCTAAATCATCTAATTTATCAGATAGTTGTTTAAATTCTTTAGTTCCAGTTTGACCTTTATCTGCCATCTCTTGCAATGCGACAGTAGTTTCTCTAATTTGTTTTCTTAAAGAAACAAACTTTTCATCACCTGTGTCTAATGATTTGTTTAAATCATCAACTTGCTTCTGACCTTTTACTTCGGTCTCAATTACGGCTTTATATGTGGTTGTATTATCCGCCATTACTTCTTAGATTTCCAAGCTCTTTTAATTTGTGTAGTACCATCTGAAATAGATTTTGGTATACTATATAATCCTTTAGCTATATCAATATTATTTGATACACCATAAAAGTTATCTAATTGTAATAAATCTAAAATTCCTTGTATCATAACATTAATAACAAACCTAAGTGATTATTTTATGGAGGATTTAATGTAATATATATTCTGAGAAATTACCCCAATAAGGATTCTCTTTTGAATCTGCTTTTTTATAAATTGAATAGTGTGAAGTAAAGTGATGTCCGTGATTTACGTGAACTGATGGATTAGATGATTCCCATTGTTTTCTATTCATATCTTGTGGTTCAATCATACCACTATTTCTTATTAATGCATTTCCAATTATTCTTTCACAATGTTTAATTGCATCATCAAATTTCATTGTCATTTGGTGAAATGGCTCATCTCTTTGACCTAATGGTTGCCAACCTTCTTTATTTACACCAATAAAATTCATATTTGTGTATATATTTCCACTTTCAAATTCAGGATAATCAAAATAGCCTTCTGCATATAGAACATCATGCTCTAAAAATGATACATACTCATAATTTCCCATTTCTCTTGCTGTATATAAACATTGCATTATTTGTAATAATTGATTTAAATGAGATTGAGATTGATACCAACTAATTATTTCACTAAAAGGGTTATTTGGTATGTGATTCCATACACATGTTAGTATATCAGCCTTATTTTCAGAGGCTATTTTTATAGTTTCTAACGATTTTTCAATAGTAGGATAAATTGTTGAATTATTATTATTAGAATAAAAGATTCCTAATTTATTTGTATTAGATTTTGGTAAAGAACAAATTGTATTTTCTTTATAACTTCCGTTTAAAATTTCTCCATTATGTTCGTATTGTATTTGTAAGTATTTTAAGGTGCCTGGTTGAGGGTCACCTATGATATCATTGGATACCTTCAAAAGTAATTTATCACCCGAAATTTTAGAGCTAATTAACTCTGTGATTGGTTGTCCACCATATGTTGCTGATAATATTTTCATTTAAATTCTTTTTGCGTGTATAACTCCAACTCTATGTATATCTTCATCAAATAATCCGTATATATCAATGATATTAAATCCCCACTCTAACAATTTTAATTCAAATCCTAATTTTAAATTATGTGAATGATATTCTACTGCTATTTCATTAACTCTACCCAATTCATCTAATTTTAAATCATCAAAATACTTTTCTGCACCTTCAATATCTGCTTTAATAATATGTGGTTTATATGTTTCAATAAGACCTTTAATCTTTTGGGTAGAATCTATGTTTAATGTATGATATATAAACTTATTATCATCAACTATTTCAGTTCCTAAATCTATACCAATTACTTTTAATGCTCCGTTTTGTACAAACCATTCTGCAGTTGATAATTTAGAATAAAATTTACCACATCCTAAATCTAAAACTATTTTATCTTTGAAATCTAAAAATCCCCAATGTAAATCCGGTTCTTCTGATATTATTCTTTTCATTTAATCTCCAATGTATATTCCCCTTACAGGAATTATTATTTCTTCTATTAATACTGATTTTTGTGCTACTTCTTTAATTAATTGCCAATAATGCCAACTTGCTGTTCCTTCATTAACAATAATATTATCATTGTAAGGATATCTATTCATATAAATTGCTTTATAAAATAATCCTTGTCCTTCACCTGTTACACCGGCGTTATGAAATATATTTAATCTATTCCAATCATCTTCGGTTGATGTTCCCCAACTAAATTCTAATGCAGGATGACAAATTGTTTCTTTACCTAATTTCCATCCGTTCCATAATACTGCCCACATATCTGCACACCATATTTGTAACTCGTGATAAGAAGGTTCTATCAATTTCTTTTTATTACTTAATAAATTAATTTCTCTAAATAAATTTTCTGAATCTTTTTCTACATTATCCCAAAACTGATAATCTATTCCTTTCATTATGTATTGTGCACCAATAGAGTTTAGTTCATTTTGTTTAACTAAATCTTTATCTATGTCAACTATCTTACACATTTCACTAAGAACATCTTCTCCCTTACCGATAATATAATCATGTCCTATATACCATCTTGTATCACTACCATACCATTTATCATCATTTAGAAACTGATTCCAATCGATAGGTTTAGTAAAAGCAATATCACAATCATGATAAAAGATTGCTTCATCTTTTAATTCAGGATATTGTTTCCAATGTTGTTTTAAGATATTAGGACGGATTGATGATATGTAATGTTTAGTTTTTCTTTCATCATCATAAAAGAAAAAACGAGCAGGATAATTATTTGCTAATTTAGACCAACTATCTGGTATTACACCATTTTGTTTCCAACAAACAATATCTACATTGTTTAAATTAATTCCTACTTTAGTAAAATTGTTTAGCATTACTTCTACTTGCCAAACATAGTATTCAGTTGCAGGTTGTGCACTTACAAAACGAAGATTCATAACTAATTAAATTTGATTTGCCATTAAATAAATAACAAATTCAAATTAATTTTTTATTTTACAAACATCCATAATCACAAGATGCAAAACAATCTAAATGTAAAACATTTCCTAAATCGCCAGATACTACTGTGTAGCTGTATGAACTTAATGTTGTTGTACCATTTGCACAACTTGCATCAGAAATAATTCCACTCGTATATGCATTTGCTTTAGGACTTCCTCCACCACATCCGCTTGCACCTAAATCAACATAAATAACATCACCTAAATTTACCGAATAATTTCCAGATGATGTAGAACTTCTAGTTTCTACAATACTACCATTAATATAAAGGTACATATAATTAGAAGTTGGCCCACCTGTTATTGAATATGACCAATTTAATGTTGCAGTTGAAGCTGTTGTTGTAGTTGTTGTAGGTGCTGCTGTTGTAGTTGTTGTAGGTGCATAATTACAACTTTGTGCAGTTAAATAATTATAATTAGTTGTAATTTCACCATTTGTTAATCTTCTATTATATACTATTAAATCTTGTGCAGCGCCAGCAAAGTATGTTCCTGTTGCATCTGTTCCTTGTAAATATCCAAATTCAAAACCACCAAAGTTATCAAATTTATAAACTCCAGCAGTTATATATCCAACAAATGAATTATTTTTCCAAATCTCAAAACCACCAAAGTTCCAATCTAATAAAATTGTCCATACTGCTTTTTCAGCAGATGCAACTGAAACTGTAATTGCATATGCTGGACCCGTGCTTATCCATATAAATTGACTAGTTGTTGGTGACCAAATTAAACCATTTCTATTACTACCATTACCATTCACAAACATCCATTCATTTGCTCCAGTCAATGGTAATGTACCATAAAATTGATATGTGTAAATAGCACTAGGTTGATTTGTTATTGGCTGAGTATAAGTTAAATAATTGTTTGTACCATTAAATGCAATTCCTAAACTGCCTGATTGTGTTAATGCACTTCCGCTAACTAATGCATTATTACCATTTACTGATTTATCATACCAAATTGAACCTGTTAATGAATTACAACTTAACCAAGATACTAATCCATTTGTTGTAAGTGGAGATATTGTTGTAGTTGTAGAAGTTGTAGTTGTACTTGTACTTGTAGTAGAAGTTGTAGAACCACTTGCTGCAAAAGTTTGTACTTGTGAATTATTACATTCAGTATTATAATTTACTAATTTAATACAAGTTGTAGTATCATAAATATTAATAGTAGCGGTACTACCAATAGTAGGTAAATATACACTTCCTGTTGTTACACATGAACCATAAGTTACACAATCGTTAGAACAACTTACTTCATAGTAAGGTCCTGCTGCGTTTCCTTTGTTTGTCAATGTTATTATTTTAGCTACACTCATAATTTATTTTTAAAACGTTCCACAATATGAACAACTCACAGATAATCTTGTTTTACTTTTTTCTACCCCATTTGGCCAACTTAAAATAGGTGATGTTCTTGAACACATAGTTATTAAAGTATCACCATTACTACTTTGTGTTATAGCAGTTCCTGTTGTACAATCATTCCAACTTGCGGTTGATATACCCTCACCATAAATAGTTGATACAACCAAATATTGACAATTATTATCTATTATTGAAGGAACATAATCTCTATTACAACTACCACATTGGCCAATACCATAAGTATTACTATTAGCTTGTGTTTGTTCAATAGTAAACAATAATGGAGTAGTAGATGATGTTACATATTCAATTACCGCACAATGTCTACCAGTACTGCCTGTCCATGTATTTCCAGCAACTACTCTATATTGAGAGAATATTCCTAATGATGATGTAATTGCTACAACTCCTGCAATTGCTCTATCTAATTCACTACCACAACAGCTATCACTAACCGCATAATAATAATATCCACCAATAGGCCCTACTGTTGTTGTAGTTGTACTAGGACCAATAGTTGTCGTCGTAGTAGGTCCTGCGGTTGTTGTTGTAGTTGGTGCTGCCGTTGTTGTAGTTGTTGTAGTTGGTGCTGCGGTTGTAGTTGTAGTAGTCGTAGTTAATCCAGTAACACTAAAATCAAAATTACAAGGGAATAATATACCACTAAGTGAATCTGGAATAATTGGTCCTAATAATTGTAAACTACATTCACCATTTTGTAAATTATAATCATTGATTGCTCTTAAGTGATAATAGTTTCCTCTAAATTCAACTATATCATTTAAGTTCATTTGAAAATAATCTGCTAATGGAATAATTGCTGAACAATTCAATAATCTTGTATATGGATTATATAATAATTGAATATAAGTTTCCCAATAATCAGTATATAAATTAGCGGTTGGTATTGCTCCGTAAGGTGATGTTTCGTTATTAAAAAGTAACGATAGTGAATCTGTTGTTGGAAAAGACCCACTTACTACATTGTAGTTATCAAAATATGGAAAAGTGTTTTGTTCATATCCATATACTGATGATGTAGTAGAATTTAGAAATCCTTCTACATACCAACTTTGGCAATCAACTTGACCATTATAAAATAATAATCTAGGTAATACTCTTGCTGGCTGATAATCTATCGAGCTAATGTAAGTTGGAAGATATAATGGGATAACTTGACTCATAATAATTTATTTTTAAATACAACCTCCCCAATCGGTACATCTTTCATCTGCGTATGATAGAACTTCTCCTGTATACATACTTAAATTCCATATAGAACAATAATTACCACTATCTACTACATAAATGTAACCAGTTACTAAACTAGTTCCATACGGGTCAAAATATAATATTGCACTAGCTTCAATTAATCCGGTTGTTGAATATACAATTCTTTGTGGTGAATAATATCCACTACATACATCATAATAATCACTATACGTTGATAATTGAACTAATCCATCACCATTTACAGGATATGCTACAACAGGAGGATTAATACCTTCAACCGAACCCGATTGACCTGTTCCTGCTAATCTAATTAGGGGTGTAGATGCAAATGTTGTTTTAACTTCAAATGTTCCTTGTGAGAAAAAGTTTTGTGTATCAATATAATATTGTTTACCAAATTCTCTATTTGCACCCTTACTAAATTGTAATGATATATAATCCTGGTCTAAGGTATCACCAAAATTTAATTGGTTTACTGCTAAATTGTTGGATGGAATTACTTCTATCTTTTCATCTAAGTTTATGTATCTATCAAATGAACGAATTGTTCCTGTCTTATACCAATCATTAAATGTACTAATTTCAAAATGATTTAATTTTGTTTTAGATGGTTGTATTACTAAATTAAATTTTCTTTGAATACCTTTTAAAAAATCTACTAATTTAATTCCAACTGTCCCATATGGCATATTAGAAGGAATATCCAGTATTAAACCATCACCAACTTGTGCACATTTTTCTACTTCTAAATAAGAATTTACTGTATTACCTGGGTCTAAAACAACTCTAACTCCACCAACTGATTCAAATGAATTTTCATATTCTAAATAAAATTTATAACTGCCCGATGGTAATAAATCAGAATTAAATTGTTGAGATACTTGAAGTGTTTGTGGTTTAGTAGGTCCTGAATTATATAAACGTATTTGGTCCATATAATTATTTATAATACCTAATCTTTGGTTTGATATTGTAGTTCCAGTATTTGCATCTTTTATTCTAAATGCAAAAGTAGGTACAGCTTGTGTAGATGAACTAATATTAAAATCTAAATTTATTACTCCTCTTAATTGAGTAGGAAATGATGTATTCCAAACTAAATCTCCACCCATATTACCACCTGGGTTAGTTTCAATATTATACCAAGGTAATCTTAAATCAACTCCCGCTGACATTGTTACGTTGGTCATATTACTGCCACTTATTGGTCCCATCTTAAATAAACCATATGTTTCTGCATCTACATTTGAATATATTGGATATCTTAATTTGTAATTACAAATCATATAGATATCATTTATCCAAGGGTGTATATCTTCATTTAAAAATGTTGATTCGTATGTATATCCTGTTTGTTCAAATATTGCATCCCAAACTGCTTTCATTCTAATTGCAGGTTTGAAATCTTGCACACATAAACCACCATAAGGTGAATCCATTCCAAAAGAATTTTCTTCTGGAGTATAACTAAGTTTTTGTCCGTATTCTGCTAAAGGATAAACTATATTACCATCAAATAAACTGCCACTCCAACTCGAAGTTATTGCTTGCAATGATGAAGTATGATTATATTTGTTAAGTACAGTTAAATCAGTTAAAAATAATCTATTAATTTCTCTACTAAATGATGAAAGGATTCCATATATACTAACTTCGTATGAATCAATAAATTTATTTGCTAATACATTTACTTTATTTAATTGTAAATATCCTTGTGAAATATAAATACCATCGAAATCAATATGACAAGGAACTTTTACATTCGTTGCAAATAAGAAAGGATTTAGTACGGAAATATCATATACATGCTCAAAAAAAGCATTATTAGTTTTACTACCAGGTAGGGTAATCTGACGAGTAAAATCTGATGGAAGTAAACCAATATCAAATAGACCTGTAACGTTATTAGAAACCTTTATAATTTCATCTGTAAAAGTGTCTAATTGTGTTCCATTCGCTACTAATCTAAAATTAAAGGATTGTTGTGAAGTAACTCCCATTTCTTATAATATTAATTTATAGTTTTGTCCGAAGTTGAAATCAAATTGGTATTGAATTAATTTATCTACAACACCTGTTTTAAATACTACATTAGATGTAGATATTGTTAATGGTTTACATTCATCTGTTGATTCCGTAGTAACCCAATATATTTCATCACTTACTAATAATTCTTTTAATATATCGTTGTATGATTCAGATATCCAAAATGAATTAACTTGCAATCCTTGCTTAGAATCTACAATATAATTTAGAGTTTGTGAATCATAACTATTGTATGATAATCCAGTTGATTGCCAACTACCTAATTGTGGTTGGTAAGTTTTTCTCATTGTAGTAAATGATTGTCTGTTAACCATATAAAAATTAAAGAAATCAAATTGTCCAAATCTATTTTTCCATTTAATTCTTACGTTTGGATATTTTTGTACACAATCTAATTCAAAACGGATTGGTGTGTTTAAAACTGATGCACCTCCTTGAGCTTGAATTGTATAATAAGTTAATCCTACTTGTGATATAGGAAATCCTACTTGTGAAGGATATTGTGGAAAGTGTGCTACTGAGGCTGATGAGTTAGATGATTGAGATACAAAATATATACCATTACTACCATTACTGCCACTATAAATTATTGAAGACGGTCTAGTTGCTCCGGTTACTCCAACAAATACACTGCCACTTCCGTAATTATTTGTAAATACAGATTGTGTTGCAGGTCCATCGGTCATTATAGGCCAATATGGAGTTTTATTATAAATTGGTTGTGAAATGGTTTCTGGAAATATTCCATATCCATCTAATGCAGAATAAACATTTGATTTAGTATGAGAACCTGTTACAAACGTAGTTCCATTTAAATATTGAAAATAGAAATCACACGCAAAGTAATAAACATTAGAAGGATTTGCTTGTGCTAAATCTCTTAAAACAGAGTTCATTATTTGTGATATCTCAAAGATACCTGTGTTTGAAGTATTAGGATATTTTACTAATGTGTAATCTACACTGCCACTTTGAAAAACACTTCCTGTCCAATAATATAAATCTGCTACATATTGAAATGAAGATGAGCCAATTACCAATGTATTACTTTCTAATACTGAAAATACTATTGGAGATTGTGCTAATGATGCCGATGTTGGTGTTTGTGTAATCGAAATACTCATTTAAATACCTTTCTATTAATAACCAATTGAAAAGGAATTTTATTGAATGATTACTTAGCGTATTTTTTTAATCTCTTATCAGTTGCCTGCATTACTGCCATTAAAGTTAATTCAACCTCAGATTTAAAGTAATCATCAATCATTGCTTTAAGTGTATCAGAATCAGCTGCTTCTGCTGCGAATGGTCTAGCTTTCATATATTTTGTTCCATTCTCTACAAAGTAACCATAGTATACGGTCTTTAAATCAAAGATTGCTCCACCCTTCTTATTAGTTTGCGTTTGTATTACTTTTATACTATCTCTTAATGTACCAGTATCTATTGCTCTATTAGGTTTTCTTTGGATTGCTAATTTGGCTAAAGATTGATATTCAGTAGCTATTTGTTTTAAAGTAGGACCTGGCATAATGGATTAAGGTGTATAAATTGAACAAGTTACCATAAAGTTAATATTAAACCAATCGCCATAATTATTATGTATTAATTGGTTTGTATTAGGTGTCCAATAATTCTGGTCATTTCTTAATTGAATATATTCTAAAGTTTGTTTATTAGAATTAGATTCACTACCGCTTAATGTTGCAATAGATAATGTATTCGCCCCGGTATTTAATCCATAACTGTCATTAACTCTACCTAATACTGCAACTCTGCTTCCACTATCACATAATGCTGATGAAGCGTCAAATTGTGAAACTTGAACATACGAACCATTGAATCCTAAATTAGTACCACTTCCTTCTCTACTATAAGAAGAACTATATCTTAATCCAGCTCCTCCATCATTTGCGTACAAATAAAGATTGTAAGGATTCACCGGTAAACCAATAGTTGGAGAAGCATTTATTGTATATGCCGAATTAATTATATTTGCTGATGTTACTAAATTAGTAATAACTGGTTTTGTAGAAGCTGCTAATCCAAATGTCAAATCTCCATATGCACCACTAATATATAATGATTGTGTTATAGGATTTGAATTACAATCTAAATATGATGCTGTCATTGAAACATCACCAATACCAGCTCCAAAGAAATCATATGTATAAGATAAACAACCTGAAGGAATAATTATATCATTATAATGGTCTCTCTGACAATATCCACATTGATTCCCACCATACCAAGAATTAAATTGTAATGAACTACTTACTATAAAGTTAGGAGTTGTAGGTGATATTGTAGTAAGTGGATTAGGTAAAGTTGAACAAACTCCATTACCCCACGCAACTTGTCCTGGTGTTAAACTTGAACTAATTGAATCAGCAATTGCAATTACACTACTAAGACTAGAAGTTATACAATTAAGTGTTCTATAATAACTATATCCAGGTAATGCTGCCGTTGTAGTTGTAGTTGTTGGTCCTGCAGTAGTTGTACTTGTCGTAGTAGTTGTTGGCTCTAACGTTGTTGTTGTAGTCGTTGGTGCTAATGTAGTTGTACTTGTCGTTGAAGTTGTACTTGTCGTTGAAGTAGTAGTTGGCTGTAACGTAGTTGTTGTCGTAGTAGGACCTGCTGTTGTTGTAGAAGTTGTAGTTTGTGGATTCAAATCAAACAAACACATATTTTTATCATTATGTGTAGTAAGAGTAAAATTAGAAACCCAACCTGCTAATCCATTATCAAATTGGTCTTTAAATGGAGTACAATTAATATCTGAATTAATTTGAAATGCTTGTTGAGAACGTTGTGTATAAGCTGTTAAATCATTTAATATACCTAGAGTATTAGCGTGAATATCAACAACATCATCTACACCTAAATATGGAACTGTTAAATAGTTTGCACTACCTGAACTTTCATTGTTTTTTAATTTTATTTTATCTGCAATAGTAAGTTGAATACTAAATTCAGTTGTATTAGTACCAAACGTAGATTCTGTAATTAAAACATTACCTAATGGATAATAAGGATATTCAACATCATCAATACCAAATCTATCACCGGTCGATACTTGTGCTATCGAAGGATGATTACTCATTATTGTTTTGAAATAATCTAATACACTATAATATAGAGTATAATTTAATCCACTATTATTTACTACTGCCATAATTCAATTATAAGTTTATACCACCGAAGTATTGGTTACTTTGGTCTGGGAATATTTGAGTTGCGTTTCCTACCGATGCTAAGAACTGAGGTATTTGACCTGAGTAAGCAATTAAATAATTCTGTAATCGTAATGCGTAGTAATCAGCATTGTTTCTTGCTTTCTCTTGTAAAAAAGAAATTTCAGTTGTTGAAGGTGCTGTTCCTGTATCACTTACTTGCTTCACTGCACCTAAAGATTTAAAACTGATAGAACTAAATGGAATATATTCTACACACGCATACCATATCAAAGTATTTTTAATATGGTCATCTAAAAGGACTTGATATACAGCCGGTAAAGTATCTACTGTCCCAGCTTCTATTTGTGCTTGTAAATAAAAGAATAGGACAGTTCCTAATAAGTTTTTCATGTACTTATCTTGCGCCGTTCTTACAAAGGGTAGTACTGCATCTGCATCTATTGCTCCTTGTAAGGGAGTATTCTTAATAATATCGTTTCTAGTTATAAAAAGTGCGTATGACATATTCTATTTTGTATTATATATTTCGTATTCGTTTCTAAAAAATGCTGAACTTAATTGAACATTAGGTTGTGTATTAATACTTTGGTTATCCATTGCCTCTTCATTATTATCAGTTGTAGAAGGATTTTCCATTTGTTTATTAGTTTCATCTGCTACTTCATCAATTGTTTGTTTAGTATCATCTGCTTGTTGAGATAATAAAGCTAATGGAGTTAATTGGTCAAAGTATAAATCAGTACTATCATATCCACCTTCACCCAATGCTTTTTCTAATGTATTAAGAATTAAATTTTGGAATGGAGATATTGTCATAGTTTGCATAATACTAAATGCTGTCATCATCTCCTCTGAGTTAGAACTAAATCCTTTTTCTTTAGTAGTAATACCAAATAATAAAGGTGAAGTAACTCTATGTGCTACTAATATTTTTTCTTGTGCGTAATTAGCAACATATTCAAACTTCTCATGTAGGTTATCAATCTGTATTACATCGATTGTCGGCTTCGTAGTTGGGTCATCGTTGAATGATGTCATAAACCTACCTGCGTTTCTAGTACCTGTAAATTTAGCCCCTAGCAATCCTTCTATCGTCTCTCTTTCCTCAGGTGCTGGAACTCCATTGTTGAAATTAACCATAACCATAGGTAAGAAACCATTTTCAATATTGTTTAAATGTAAATTACTTAATTCAGCTTCAACTTGTGAAAACTGAAATGAAGGAAACCAATCAGGTAAAGAATAATAGAAATGACCAGGAGAATAATTCTTAATGTATAATAATTCAGTTTGTTCATTAGATGTTCCAAAAGCTGGAACTTTAATTTTATTTCTAATTGCTTTTTGGTCAAACCAATCAGTACAATAGTAATAATTTTCTATCTTAGGTATTCCTCTTAACTTCTCTGCTCTAAAATGTTGAACAGGAGCGTGATAGAATTTAATAATCTGAGTATGTTCTTTATTCCAAACTACTTGTAAAGTTGCATTACCAAATAATTTTAAATCAAAAATAGTTTTCTTTAATTCTTCTTGTGGTAATATCTTTTTTAATGTATCAGCAAATCCTGCATTTTTAGTATACAATCCTTTACCATAAATTAAATCTGATATACCTTCAATACAAGCTGCATTAGTTGTAGAAGTATTATATGCTTCATTTAATTTAAAGAAATAATCATCTGTATGATGTAGACCAACTTGAACCCATTGAGTTCTGCTTTTTACATCTTCATTTACAAAAGGTACATCCTGTTGATTAAGATTTACTATTGAGAAATTTTGTTTGAATTTTTTACTATCCATATTACATTATTATATATTCTGTGTATCTATTTTCTGTTACATTAGATTTATATTGATTCTCTAATGGTATTTGATTTGTGTAGTTAGGTTTATCAATAGACTGAGAAGTGTATACTTGTATTGAACCATTCCATAATGCAGTACTGCCACTAACAGCATACAATACTGCTCTATACTCAGCTCCAACGATTGCTTTATCTATACTTGCTGTAAAAGATAATAAACTTTCATATGGATTATAAGTTATACTACTTAAACTAGCAGTAGAATTATATAAAGTAGTCATATTCTGTAATGACAATGGTCCAAAGTTATATGTACCATTACTTTGAGTTACAGCTGATGTTCTAATTGTAAAACCATTACTTCCTGATATATAATATGCTAACATACGTTGTATTTATCCTGTCTTTATCTATTACATTAATAACAAATACTGAATTAAATTTACTGAATTGATTTAAGACAAAGTATTGGTTATGTATTTCTAATTAGGAAGTTTTATTTTAAATCTGTAAAGTGATACTGACTATGTAAGTACTTATTTTCCTATTCTGTAATCAGTATCTACATTTACATTTTTATTTATAATCTATTTTATTTTTAGTGTTTATTATTTATCTGCTTTCTTTCTTATTAGAAGTTACGAAATTTTTTTGATATTTCCAAATTTATTTGACATAAAATTAGCTACCCCTATTTAAAGAGTAGCTAATTAATATTTTTTTCTAGCACTTACTGATTAAGCTGCTGAGCCAGTTACTATTGTTGGTTGAGTAGATAACCCTGCGAAAGGATTACTAGTTGTTGACCCACTTAAGAAAGCTGCTGGCAATTGTTCCATACCAGTCAAAGTAACTGAATAACCATAAAGGTCACCCAATGCTCCACCTGTTTGGATTGAACCTGCAGTTACATCACATCCTAAATGTTCACCAGCTAACAAAGCTTGGCCGTTGTTTGTCCAAAGAATAACTTGTGGTCTTCCGTAAGCCATCAATTTTAATTGAGTGGTCATTTCGTTAGTTAATTTCTTCAAATTCAAAACTGTTGTTTGAGTGAAGAAAGTAGTTCCGTTATTTCTTGAAGAGTTAACAGCTTCAGTATATGTGCTTGAACCTTTCAATTGATAATAGTAAACAGTACTTCCAGAAGGTAAAGCGGTTACTTCTCCATCTGCATTTTTTGTGAAAGATGAAGTAGTGTAGTTTAAGAAGTAAACTCCTTGTAAACCACCGATACTTTCTTTACAAACTTCTTGTCTACCTGCTGATAAATTACAAGACATATATTTTAGTTTTTATTTTGTTAGTTAAAATTAGTTGGTGGGTTTCTGTTCTACGATACTCCCCACCGACCAATCAGTTATATTTAGTATGCTCCGTAGATAACTACATCACTTCCGATACCGAATTGTGTACCAGCTGTGTATCTCATAATTACTCTAAAGTTTTGAGAACCATCGATGTTACTCATATCTAATACTTTTACTTCGTTGTAATCAGATAATAAACCTGTTCCGAAATATAAGTTAGATTTTTGAGCAGCTACAACTGTTGAAGCAGCCATACCTGGACACATTACGATTTCAATACCATTAAAGTTGAAAGGCTTGTCACCAACGTTCATTTGGTTGTTCCAACCATTTGCACCTACTGCACCACCAGCTAAAGCTTGTTGATAAGCTTTACCTACGTTTGTTGGTACATAAAGTAAAAGGTCTTCTTTACCATAAACTGTGTTAGGGATAGTTTCAACGATATCGTTTAATACACCTAATACGTTAGCTGAGTTAATAGAACCAGAGATAATTGCTCCAGAACCACTTGCTCTTGCTGCTAAAGGATGGTCTGTATCACCAGCTGCTAATGATGCTGATAATGCAGTGAATAAACCACCGAATTGACCATTAGTTGCGTTAACACCTTGCCAAATAGAAATTTCAGTTGCTTGAGCTACAACACCACCTACGTAGCTGATTAAATAATCCGTGAAGCTCTTTGGAATTTCATCAAAAGCCGAGTAGCCTAATTGTAAAGCTTCCCAAGATTGAACGAAGTTTTGCTTACACAATTCTAAGTTAACTTGTAATTCTTTTGGAGTAATTAATCTTTCAGATAAGTTTACACTTCCTGAAGTTGTAAAATCACAACTAGCATCATTTACGATGTTAGCAACTGCGATTTTTTGGATAACTTCTCTATACTTCACATTCGGCATGATTGTGATGTATTTGTTATCCAATGTTTTTGCACTCAATAACGCTGCTGCGATATATTGACCTGCGAACTCACCAGCGTACGTTGTACTGATTGTTGGTTGAGTAAAGTTTTGAACTTGTTTCATTGTTGAATAATTTTTTTTGTTTATTTATATAATTTTGATAAGAAAGAACCTTGATAGTTTCCTTGCTTAGTATTATTTGGTTTGTGTAAAGCACTTAAGTTAACTCTATCCATCTCAACAGGTGCACCATCTAATTTAGGAACATCTATTTCTTCTTCCTCTGCTAATTTAATATCAGATTCAATTGAAGTTGTTTGTGCTTCTTTATGTGAAATATCTTTTCTATCTGTTAAATCACCAATCGCCATTTTAACATCAGCTAACATTGTTTCTAATTCAGCAATTCTATAAGATAAACTTATGATAGGGTCTTTCTTATCATCTGTATCAGGTCCTACTCTGTTACGAGGGTCTTCATCAGTTGTATTAGGTAATGCGTGTGCTGGCTCTTTAGATGAAGTTCCTTTAGGTGCTTCAACAAAATCTTTAGCCATATTAACTTTACCACCTATTGTTGAAGTTTGGTCAGTTGTTTCACCTTCCATTGTTACATCAGCTGGCATTTCACCTTCCATTTCTTCTTCATTCTTTTCTTCTTCAACATTTTCTCTTTCTACGATTTTACCATCTTTAGTTACAATTCTGATAATGTTTTCATTACCTTCTGAATCTTTTAAAGAAATTTCGTGTTCTCCGTCTGGTGCTGGAGATTTAGTTCCATCTTCTGAAACTACTTCTACATCTTCATTCAAATCAAATGTAGGAGATTGTAAAATTGTTCCATCAGCTGTTTTAGCATCTGTGAACTCTGCTACTACTGTATCATCTGCTAGATTTAACATATTAGCTATTTTACTTAGGACTTGTTTTGCGTTCATATTATAATTGATTTACTATTAATAACAATTTGATTTTTATTTTTTGTTATTTTTGGGTTAATTTAATCTTTTATTTGTGTCTAATAAGTTATAATACTCATTATATAATTCTTTGTTTT
>Ga0214919_10002277_pt1 | contig 30392 bp, 32 predicted proteins | sample LL1503_MetaG_FD_177994 | JGI IMG/M metagenome (GOLD analysis project Ga0214919, IMG submission 177994) | Freshwater microbial communities from Lake Lanier, Atlanta, Georgia, United States - LL-1503 | ecosystem: Environmental > Aquatic > Freshwater > Lake | place: USA: Georgia | collected... | reverse complement strand
CTTGATCGTATTGTGCAGAAGACATTTTGCCTGGTGTGACTTGTTGCCAGCCTTTGAAAATATGTGTTTCGTGACCGTGTTCTGTCTTGGTTTCAAAAACGGGTGTACGAACACCCTGCAACTCCCATAGAACATGAGGCATGCCGATATTGGGAAACGCCATGTTGTTCCATCCTGTTGCCTTGGTGTCGTCGGCGTAATAGGTGCGCAGATAGGTGTAGAGGTAATCAGCACCTGTGCCGCCGTGACCCGCACGCGAACGCGCAATTACCGTAAGGTCGGGCGGATTGGCACCAAACCAGTCTTTGGCTTGTTTAGGGTCAATGGCTGCTTTCATGGTATCGCCAACTTTGTCGGTGGCAAAAAGCAAGTTGTCTTTGATTTGTTGCTCTGTAAGACCAATGTCGGTTAAGCGGTTGTAGCGCATATAAGCCGCAGAATGACAGTTGAGGCAATAGTTGACAAACAACTTGGCGCCATTTTGTAATGCGGCCAAATCATTGGTGCGATTGGGTGCTTTATCCCAATGAAACTCTTCACCACCCGATGCTTGCGCGCTAACAAAGACGCCAGCTGATAAAAGCAAACTGAGTAATATTTTTTTCATGATGTTGTGTTCTCCGTCGGATCAGTGGGCGGCAAAAGTAACGCGATCGGGAACTGGCTTGGTTTGACCCATACGACTCCACCAAGGCATCAACAAGAAGAATCCGAAATAAAAGAACGTACCGACTTGTGATACACGCTCACCGATAGCAGATGGTGGTTGAACACCCAAGTAAGCCAAAATCACAAAATTGATGACAAAAATGCCATACAAATATTTGTGCCAATCGGGACGATAACGAATAGATTTAACTTCGCAGTAATCAAGCCATGGCAAGAAGAAAAGAATAACAACAGCGCCACCCATGACAACCACGCCCCAAAATTTGGCGTCAATGACTTGCATCAACACAGCCAAGACCACTGCACCGCCCGCCACAGCGCCTTTTAAAATTGTTGGCATTGCAATACGTGTGAATGCTAAATAAGCCCCGCCCAAAACACACAAGATGAGTGCGTACATCATTTCACTGGTGATGGCTCTGAGCATGGAGTAATAAGGCGTGAAATACCAAACAGGTGCGATATGCGCAGGTGTTTTGAGCGGATCAGCAGGAATAAAGTTGTTGTATTCCAAAAAGTATCCGCCAAATTCAGGCGCAAAGAAAATAATGGCTGTAAAGATCAACAAGAATCCACTCACACCCAAGATGTCATGAACCGTGTAATAAGGATGAAACGGAATGCCATCTACTGGAAGGCCTTGTGCGTTTTTGTTGGCTTTAATTTCAACGCCATCGGGGTTGTTAGAACCGACTTCATGTAATGCAATGATATGTGCAACAACCAAGCCCAAGAGAACCAAAGGAACTGCAATCACATGAAAGCTAAAGAATCGATTGAGGGTTGCATCGCTCACAACATAATCACCGCGAATTAACAATGCCAAGTCGGGACCAACAAAGGGAATCGCCGCAAATAAATTGACGATTACTTGTGCGCCCCAATAAGACATTTGTCCCCATGGCAACAAATAGCCCATAAAAGCTTCAGCCATTAAACACAAGAAAATGGCGCAACCAAATACCCAAACGAGTTCGCGTGGTTTGCGATACGAGCCATAAATGAGACCGCGGAACATATGCAAATAAACCACGATAAAGAACGCAGAAGCGCCTGTGGAATGCATGTATCGAATGAGCCAACCCCATGGCACATCTCGCATGATGTATTCAACCGATGCAAATGCCAATGCCGCATCAGGCTTGTAATGCATGGTGAGAAAAATACCCGTGACGATTTGAATGACCAATACCAACAAGGCCAATGCGCCAAAGAAGTACCAGAAATTGAAATTTTTGGGAGCGTAGTACTCGGAGAGATGCTCTTTGTACATTTTGGACAAGGGAAAACGGTTGTCCACCCAATTGAGAAGTTTTTCTGCAATAGGAGCGTTGGGAGATGTTTCTTTGAATTCAGCCATGGTGTTTCCTATCAGGCCTTTTTATCTTCGCCGATCAACAACTTTGTGTCGGACAAGTACATGTGGGGAGGAACCTCGAGGTTGTCGGGCGCTGGTTTGTTTTTGTAAACGCGTCCTGCCATATCAAAAGTTGATCCGTGACATGGGCATAAAAATCCACCGTTCCAGTCGTCTGGCAACGAAGGTTGGGCACCCGTTTGAAATTTGTCAGAGGGTGAGCAACCCAAATGCGAGCAAATGCCAACGCCGACAAAAATTTCTGGCTTGATGGAACGCGGTTGATTGCGAGCGTATTCAGGTGTGAGCTCGGACGGCTTACGCTGAGATTGGGGGTCGGCAAGCTGAGCCTCGGTCTTTTTGAGGGACTCGAGTTGCTCGGGCGTGCGTTTGACAATCCAAACGGGTTTGCCACGCCACTCAACAGTTAGTTTTTCGCCGGGTTTGAGAGCAGAGATGTCAACTTCAACAGCGGCTCCAGCGGCTTTGGCGCGCTCGGAAGGCTGAAATGTGCTGACAAAGGGGACGGCAACGGCGACGCCACCAATTGCGCCTGCACAACCGGATGCAATCATCCATGTGCGTTTACTGTTATCTGCTGGGCTGTCACTCATTATGAGATCCTTGATGATCGTCTCTGATATAGGGTCAACCCGATATTGTATAGGAGCAAAGGTATGAATTTCTACCCCCTTGGCGACCTGATTCAAGCCAAGAAGTAAGCCTGATGAAATATGAGATTATTTATGGATGAGCGAGAAGTTTGGCCATTTGGATGGCGGCCACCATACTTTGAGCCTGAGCCTTCGCTTTTCCAGCCAAATCCAAAGCGGTGCCATGGTCGGGACTGGTTCTTACAAATGGCAGACCCAAGGTGATGTTGACCCCCTCATCCAGTCCTAAATATTTGACGGGGATGAGACCTTGGTCGTGGTACATGGCAATAACCACATCAAATTCACCTTTTTTTTGTGATGTGTGCCTGGCGCGCATAAAAACCGTATCGGGAGAAATAGGTCCATACACATCAATATTTTTTTGCCTGGCCTGCTCAATCGCTGGTGCAATGATGTCTATTTCTTCACGCCCCATTAAGCCACCTTCGCCCGCATGCGGGTTGAGACCCGCAACCGCAATACGAGGTTTTTGATTCAATATTTTTTGCAAGTCGTGGTGTGTGATCTCAATCGTTTGCAACACTTGTTGCAGGGTTACCGCATCGAGCGCATCTCGCATAGACACATGAATGCTCACCAACACAGTTCGCAACGATTCATTGGCAAGCATCATTCGAACAGGCACTTGAGCGATATCAACACCTTTAAATATTGCTGTTTGTTGTTGCAATATTTCGGTGTGGCCCAGCAATTGAACGCCCGCCATCGACAGGGCTTGTTTGTGCAATGGGGCGGTTACCATTCCCAATATTTGTTTTGACAATGCCGCTTGCGTGGCCCACATCAAACTGTCGTAAGCCACTTGTCCTGTTTGAGCACTGATTTGCCCTGGCGTTGCCAAGCCTTTGACGGTTGTTGCTTGCAGTACAGGTATCACATCTGCGGGGTGCTCCATGGCTTGCTCTGGATGTGAAATTGTTTCTATTTTTAAAGCTGTTAACTGCGCTTGATTGATCCATTGCAAGGCACGATGCATGGTATCTACATCACCAACGACAAAACAATTGGTGCCGATTCTTTGTTGTGCAAACGATTGAATAATAATTTCTGGCCCAATGCCTGCGGGGTCACCGATGGTGATGGCCCATGGAAGCATTGAATGAGTTGCCATTATTTATGCAGGGTTATCGATGTCAATAAATTGATGCGTGATGCCAAGCGTCTGAGCCACATGCGCGGCGACTGCTGGAGCACCATAACGCTCGGTTGCATGATGACCGCAAGCCAAAAATGCAACGCCTGTTTCTTTGGCTAAATGCGCTTGAGGCTCAGAAATTTCACCCGTGATAAACACATCAGCGCCCGCAGCAATGGCGGACTCGAAATAACTTTGTGCGCCACCCGTGCACCATGCCACGCGACGAATAGCACGCCCGTCTCCCGCGACGCACAATGGTGATCGATCAATGGCGCTTTCAATTTGATTGCACAGTTGTTGCAAATTGGAAGCAGAAAAATTTCCAATCAATCCCAAGTCTTGCTCGCCAAATGTTTGGTCGTGTTGCAAACCAATTTGCATTCCTAATTGTGCGTTGTTACCTAATTGCGGATGAGCGTCTAGCGGCAAGTGGTAAGCCAATAAATTGATATTGTGCGCCATCAGCAATGCCACTCTTTGTTTGAGCCAACTGGTGAGCGTGCCGTCTTGGCCGCGCCAAAACAAACCATGATGCACAAAAATAGCGTCGGCTTTTGCATCCACCGCAGCTTGTATAAAAGCCAAGCTGGCGGTAACGCCGCTCACCATGTGATGGACGATTGACTTTCCTTCTACTTGCAAACCATTGGGGCCGTAATCTTTGAATCGTTGCGGTTGCAACAATGCATCACAGATTTGAATAAGTGTTGTGCGCTCCACCATATCAGCGTTTGCTTGGCCGCACTTTGGGGCGTTGCGCAGGTGTGATGTTGATATCAACCGTATCGTCTTTACGTTGCAACTTGAATGTTGTGACTTGGCCTGGCTTGAGTTCTGCGACGCGCGACAACAATTCACCCACGGTTGAAACGTCTTTGTTATCGACTTTTAATAAAACATCACCAGGTCGAACGCCTGCTTTGTGTGCGGGTGCATTTTGCAAAACACCTGCCACTACCACGCCTTGCGTTTGCTTGACACCAAATGTTTGTGCCAATTCTGGCGTGAGTTCTGCGGGCTCCACGCCAATCCATCCGCGTGTGACTTGTCCATCGCGCACGATACCTTCCATCACTTGTTTTGCAGTGCTGACAGGAATGGCAAAACCAATCCCCATGCTGCCACCCGATTTAGAAAATATCGCTGTATTGATGCCTAAAAAATTACCTTGTGTATCGACCAATGCGCCACCCGAATTACCAGGATTAATGGCCGCATCGGTTTGTATGAAGTTTTCAAATGTGTTGATGCCGAGTTGGTTGCGCCCCAATGCAGAAATAATGCCACCGGTCACAGTTTGACCCACGCCAAATGGATTGCCGATAGCTAACACTTGATCACCCACTTGCAATGTATTAGAGTTGCCCCAAACGATCACAGGCAATTGATTCAATGAGATTTTGAGAACGGCCAAGTCGGTATCGGGATCGGTTCCGATGACCTTGGCCATGGTGTGTCGTCCATCGTTGAGTGTGACTTCGATTTCATCCGCTCCAGCGACGACATGGTTATTGGTGAGGATAATGCCATCGGCACTCACAATCACACCACTGCCCAAACCTGCTTGATTCGAATCGTCTTCTTCACCATTGAAAAAACGAAACCAAGGGTCATTTTGCGATCCGTTATGTGGCGACTTTCTGCTGATGTTGATGCTGACCACAGCAGGCGCAGCTTTTTTGGCAGCAGCACTAAAACTTCCAACAACCATTGACCCGCCCGAAGGTGTCGCCTCGATGATGCTGGCACCTCTGAATGCACTGCCACGTTGAACCCAATCGGGCTTGAGTGTGACCAACACAAACCAGACGGCCAATACAACTGTGACCGCTTGAGAAAACAAGAGCCAGTAGCGCTTCATGGTTTAAATCTTTTGCTCATCTGCACCTTCAGTGGGTGCTTGCGTGTGTTTGATAAAAATTTGCGCCGCCCAAATGCCCACCTCATAAAGCAAACACATGGGAATAGCCAAGGCCAACTGAGACACAACATCGGGTGGTGTGACGATGGCCGCAATGATAAAAGCCAACACAACAAAATAAGAGCGAAAGTCTTTGAGCTTTTGAATGCTCACTATATTCATGCGCGCTAAAACAATGACGGCAATTGGCACTTCAAAGGCCAAGCCAAACGCCAAAAACATGGTGAGCACAAAACTCAAATAGGCTTCGATATCAGGCGCGGCCGTAATACTGGCTGGCGCAAAACTTTGAATGAATTTGAATACCTGACCAAACACAAAGAAATAACAAAAACAAACACCCACCATAAACAAAACAGTGCTTGAGATTACCAATGGAAAGACTAATTTTTTTTCGTGACTGTAAAGACCAGGTGCAACAAATGCCCACACTTGATACAAAACAAATGGCAGGGCCAATAAAAAAGCGGCCATCAATAAAATTTTGAGTGGCACCATGAATGGAGAAATCACTGATGTTGCGATTAATTTGGTGCCTGAAGGCAAATGCGCAACCAATGGCGCGGCCAAGATGTCGTACAACTCAGCGGGGCCTGGATACAAACCCAAAATCAAACAAGCAACTGCCACTGCAATACTTGCTTTGACAAGGCGATCTCTCAATTCAATGAGGTGCTGAACAAAGGGTTGTTCGGTGCCTGCGAGTTCGTCGGGCGGCGTTTGTGGGGTATCAGACATAAGGGTCAGAGTTGCTCCGGAATGCCTCTGGGAGGTGGCCTAAAGCGCGCCACGCGCGCGGCACCCGATAAAGCCTTGGTGCGCACACCTTGTCTGGATTTGTACCACTGAGGGGTGACGGATTTTTTGAGTCGCCATTTTTTCTCAGGGTGTCGGTATTCGGGAGGGGGGGGCTCCCATTTTTGGGCTGGCTCTGAATTTTCGAGACTGGCCGTAGTTTCTGACCAGCTTTTTTCAAAATCAGATGCCGTGGTTTGCGCCGATTGTTGTACATCTCGAGCGGCATTTTCAACCGTCTCTTTCATTTTTTTGAGCTCGTCTAAATCCATAGATTTATTGACTTCGGCTTTGACATCGGCCACATAACGTTGCGCTTTACCAATCAATTGGCCAATGGTTCGCGCCACGCGTGGCAATTTTTCGGGGCCAATGACGATCAAGGCCACCGCGCCAATGAGCGCAATTTTGGAGATACCAAGATCAATCATTAAGTCCGTTCAATGCTTTTGTTTGGCTTCAACATCAATAGTGGTTTTGTCTGATGTTGTGGCGCTTACCTGTGTGGGCGGCGCAGAGGGTGGTGTAGTACCTGACGCGTCAGGTGGTGTGGAGCCATCCTTCATGCCGTCTTTGAAGCCTTTAACAGCTCCGCCCAAATCTGAACCAATGTTTTTGAGTTTTTTGGTACCGAATACCAAAATAACAATCACCAGCACAATCAGCCAGTGCCAAATTGAAAATGAACCCATGAATGACTCCTAAAGAATGGGGAAATTCTATCCCCTCCAATGTTTGAATATAGGGGTGATGGTATCTCTTTCAACCACGCAACCAAGGGCGAGGACCTCCCATCACATGAAAATGCAGGTGATGCACCTCTTGGCCGCCCTCTTTCCCCGTGTTGGTTACCACTCTAAAGCCCCCTTCGGGGTAAAGGTTGCATCCCTCTTGTTTAGCCAATTGGGGAATGCGCTGGATCAGTCGCCCCATCATAGCCTGATGCTCAGGCTCCATATGTGCCAAGCTGGGAATATGAATTTTGGTTATGACCAAAAAATGAATCGGGGCCCATGGGTTGATGTCATGAAATGCGTAAATTTCTTCGTCTTCATAAACTTTGCGAGACGGAATTTGACCAGCTATGATTTTGCAAAAAATGCAATTGGAATCTTGACTCATCTTCACTCACCCTGTGATTCGCGATGTTGAACTTTGCGCAATGCCTTTTCGTCGAGACCACTCAACCCTTCACGACGAACTAATTCATCGATCACTTGTTGAGGGCCCGCCCCGTAATGCGCCAATGCAATCATGGTGTGAAACCACAAATCGGCGACTTCTCCAATTAATTTTTGCGGATCGCCACCTGTTTGTAAATCTTTCGCAGCCATCACAGTTTCTGTGGCTTCTTCACCAATTTTTTTTAAAAAAGCATCGGGGCCTTTTTGCAACAAACGCGCCACATAACTGGTTTCGGGATTGCCGCCATTGCTGGGCTTGCGCTGTTCAATGACAAGCGCAAGTCGGTTGAGATCGTCTGTTGTACTCATGATCAATTATTTATAAATGGTTTTGGGGTGTTGTAAAACGGCTTGTGTGACCAGCCATTGTCCACCTTCGGGCGATCTTTGCCATTGTTGATAAAAACAACTGTGTCTACCCGTATGACACGCGATACTGGGGTCGTGCCCTGTTTGCGTCACGATTAGAAGAATCACATCGTTATCGCAATCGAGTCGAATCTCGTGCACTTGCTGAACATGGCCCGACTCTTCGCCTTTGAACCACAATTTGTTTCGCGAGCGACTGAAGTAAACGGCTCGGCCCAATTGAGCAGTTTTTTCGAGCGCTTGGCGATTCATCCAAGCAAACATCAACACATCTTTGGTCGACTGCTCTTGTGCAATCACGGGAACCAATCCTTTGTCGTCCCACCGAATCACATCTAACCAATTTGCAGTTGTATTGATTGAATTCATTTTTAGTAGCGAACAGGAATAGAGCGAGAACGCATGTGTTGCTTGGCTTGTTCAATAGTGAATTCACCATAATGAAAAATACTGGCCGCCAACACTGCATCTGCGCCACCTACTTGTATTCCATCGGCCAAATGATCGAGTGTGCCCACTCCACCTGATGCGATCACAGGAACGGGGACTGCGTCGCTGACGGCTCGAGTGAGTTCTAAATCAAAACCTGCTTTGGTGCCGTCTCTGTCCATGCTGGTGAGCAAAATTTCTCCAGCACCGAGGTCGGCCATTTTTTTGGCCCAAGCCACCGCGTCAAGCCCCACGTTTTTGCGCCCGCCATGGCTGTAAACGTCCCAGCCTGCACCAATGGATTGACCTTGGTCATCGAAGCGTTGTTCATCTTGTGGAGTTCTGCGTTTGGCGTCAATGGCCACCACGATGCATTGGGCGCCGTATTTGGATGAGGCCTCTTGAATAACTTGTGGATTGGCAATGGCGGCTGAGTTGAAACTGGTTTTATCTGCACCAGCATTAAGTAATCGACGCACGTCTTGTATCGTTCGCACACCGCCACCCACGGTGAGTGGAATAAAAACTTGAGAAGCAACCGCTTCTATGATGTGCAAAATAAGATCGCGATGATCCGACGTGGCGGTGATATCTAAAAATGTCAGTTCGTCCGCGCCTTGTTCGTTGTAACGTGCGGCAATTTCAACCGGGTCGCCTGCATCGCGAAGTTGTAAAAAATTAACCCCTTTGACAACTCGCCCACCTGTGACGTCCAGGCAGGGAATGATGCGTTTGGCCAGCATGCTAGTTGCCGATCTCGTCGGCGAGTTCTTGTGCCTTTTCAAAATCGAGATCGCCCGAATAAATAGCGCGCCCGCAAATAACACCTTCAATGCCCTCGTCTTCGATTGCGCATAGTTTTTTGATGTCTTCAATACCAGACAAACCGCCAGATGCAATGACAGGAATATGAAGTGCTTGCGCTAATTTGACGGTAGCTTCGATGTTGATGCCACTCAGCATGCCATCACGCCCAATGTCGGTATAAATAATGGACTCCACTCCGTAGCCTTCGAATTTTTTACCAAGATCGACCACTTCATGACCCGTGAGTTTGCTCCATCCGTCGGTGGCCACTTTGCCGTCTTTGGCGTCAAGACCCACAATGATGTGTCCACCAAAAGCGCTACACGCTTCTTTGAGAAAGCCAGGATTTTTGACGGCGGCCGTTCCAATGATGATGTATCGAATGCCGTTATCGATGTATTTTTCGATGGTATCGAGATCACGAATACCACCGCCCAATTGAATAGGCACATCGTCGCCAACAGACGCAATAATTTTTTTGATGGCAGAAAAATTTTGCGGTTTGCCCGCAAAAGCGCCATTTAGATCGACCAAATGCAAACGTCTAGCCCCCTGATTGACCCATTGCATGGCCATGTCGGTTGGGTTTTCGCTGAAGGTGGTGGCTTGCTTCATGTCGCCTTGAACAAGGCGCACGCAATGGCCATCTTTTAAATCAATCGCAGGTATAAGGAGCATTTTGCAAAGGTAAGGGGTAGAAATATCTCAGCGTTAAATGTCGCTTAAGGATTCCAGACAAGAAAGTTTTTGTAAAGGGCGATACCAAATTGGGCACTTTTTTCGGGATGAAACTGCGTTGCAAAAATATTATCGCTTGTTATCGCAGATGTAAATAGCACGCCATACTCGGTTTCCCCTGCAGTGTGGCGCGTATTAGACGGTAAAGCGTAAAAACTATGCACAAAATAGAAAAAACTGTTGTCGGGCACCCCATTCCAGATCGGATGAGCCTGAGTTTGCCTGACCTGGTTCCAGCCCATTTGAGGCACTTTGAAGCGACTACCGTCGGCTTGAAGCTGCCCATTTAAGTTGAATTTGATGACTTGTCCTGAAACGAGACCCAAAGCTGGCGTGCCCTCTGGGCCATTGCCCTCAGCGCTGTGATCGAGCAACATTTGCATACCCACACAAACGCCAAACATCGGCTTGGATCGTGCGGCCTCTAATACGGCCTCGTGCAACCCAGAGTTTCGCAACTCTTGCATACAGTCACGCATGGCGCCTTGCCCTGGCAACACAATGCGATCTGCTGCGCGCACGTCCTCGGGCTTGGATGTGATTTGAACCTGAACATCGCTGCCTTGTGCGGCATGCATCACAGATTGTGCCACCGAGCGCAAATTGCCCATGCCGTAATCAATCACCGCAACAAATTTCAAAGAGATCCTTTGGTGGATGGAATTTGACCCACTGAGCGCGGATCGATTTCTAAAGCCGAGCGCAATGCGCGTCCAAAGGCCTTGAATAAGGTTTCGGCTTGATGGTGTGCGTTTTCGCCCCTTAAATTGTCGATGTGCAAGGTCACAAATGCGTGATTGGCAAAACCTTGAAAAAACTCATAGGTGAGCTGTGTATCGAACTGTCCAATCACACCACTTTTGAAAGGCACATGCATCTCCAATCCTGGCCTGCCAGAAAAATCGATGACAACTCGACTCAAGGCCTCGTCCAAAGGCACGTAGGCGTGGCCATAACGACGAATTCCTTTTTTGTCGCCCACCGCTTGCGCAACGGCTTGCCCTAGAGTGATACCGACGTCTTCAACGGTATGGTGACCATCGATGTGCAAATCACCCTTGGCTTGAATATCTAAGTCAATGAGACCGTGGCGAGCAATTTGATCGAGCATGTGATCAAAAAAACCAATGCCCGTATGGAGGTTGGATTGACCCGCTCCATCGAGATTGATTTGAACCCTGATTTGGGTTTCACGGGTTTCACGATTGACGTCAGCTGTGCGTGGATTCATGATGATGGACTTTGGTTTTTAAGACGATGCGCCAAGAATGTATTGCAACGCTTGGATGAGTTGGGCGTTTTCTGAAGGTGTGCCAACGGTGAGGCGCAAACAACCGAGCAGCAATGGGTGCATTTTAGAAACGTTTTTCACCAAGATGCGTTGTGATTGAAGTTGTTCAAACACCGATTGAGCTTGTAGGCCATCTTTGGAAAACCGAACCAAAATCATATTGGCTTGGCTTGGATAGGCTTTGGCATGCGACAGTTTTTGAATCGCATCGATGAGTTTTTGTCGCTCATCACAAATCAGCTTGGCTTGCTCGGCAAATGCAGTTTGGTTTTCAAGAGCGAATAATGCACATTCTGAATTTAGAACACTGATGTTGTAGGGGGGTCTGAGTTTGTCGATTTGGTGAATGATGTCGGCGTGACCGCACATGTATCCAAGACGAACGCCCGCCAATCCAAACTTAGACAAAGTGCGCATCAACAAAACTTGCTGATTGGCCTGTGGATGTTGTTTGATTTCGTCCATCCATGTGCGACTCGAAAAAGGTTGATACGCCTCATCAATGACAACAAATCCACCGTATGCAGAGACATGCGCAATGAGGCGACGCATCACCGCAGCATCCCATAAATTGGCTGTTGGGTTGTTGGGATAAGCCAAATAAACAATGACGGGTTGATGCTGTACGATAGCTTGCGTCATCGCCACTTCATCGAGCTCAAAAGCAGGCGTGAGTGGCACGCCCACATAAAAGACACCATGGAATTGCGCACTCATGGCGTACATCACAAAGCCGGGTTCAGGCGCCAAAATTTTGGCTTCAGGAATATTGCAAGCCATGGCCAACAATGAAATCAATTCGTCGGACCCATTGCCAAGCATCAATGCATGATTCTTGGGCATTTGAATGTGTTGACTCAATGCAGTTTTGAGATCTTCAACTCTTTGGCCTGGATATCGGTTGATGGCAACTTGACCTAATCTCTCACCCAATGCTTGTTGCAATGATGCGGGCAAAGGAAATGGATTTTCCATTGCATCAAGCTTAATCATTCCTGCAGAGGACTGAACTGTGTAAGCGTGCATAGACTGCACATCTTTGCGAATGAACTTGAGGAAAGGGGACGTCATAAACGCTTGATCCGCATTTCAGCCGCGCGCGCATGCGCTTGCAAGCCTTCACCGTGCGCCAATACCGAGGCCACACGTCCTAATATTTGCGCGCCCGCTTCGCTCACTTCAATGATGCTTGATCGTTTTTGAAAATCATAAACACCCAAAGGTGAGCTGAATCTTGCTGTACCTGATGTAGGCAACACATGATTAGGGCCCGCACAATAATCTCCCAAACTCTCGCTGGTAAAAGCTCCCAAAAAGATGGCGCCTGCGTGTTTGAGTAAAGGTTCCCATTGATGTGGGTTTTGGCTGGCAATTTCGAGGTGTTCGGGCGCAATGCGATTGCTGATGTCACATGCCTCTTGCATGCTTCGCGTTTGAATCAATGCGCCACGTCCATTGAGCGATGCTTCGATGATGTCGCGCCTTGGCATCGATGGCAATAAACGATCGATGGATTGTTGAACTTGATCGATATACGACGCATCGGGACATAACAAAATACTTTGAGCAAGTTCATCATGTTCGGCTTGGCTGAATAAATCCATCGCCACCCAATCGGCAGGTGTGCTTGCATCGGCAAGTACCAATATTTCGCTGGGGCCCGCAATCATATCGATGCCTACTTTGCCAAATACGCGACGCTTGGCAGATGCAACATAGGCGTTGCCTGGGCCCGTGATTTTGTCCACCGCAGGAACAGCTTTTGTGCCATAGGCCAATGCACCGATAGCTTGCGCGCCGCCAATTGTAAAAATGCACGATACGCCCGCCACATAAGCAGCAGCGAGAACCAAGGGATTTTTTTCGCCCTTGGTTTGGCCTGGCTTTGCAGGGGTTGGAACCACCATGATGATTTCGGCAACGCCGGCTACATGCGCAGGAATTGCATTCATTAAAACACTGGATGGATATGCGGCTTTACCGCCAGGCACATAAATGCCAACTCGATCCAAAGGAGTTACTTTTTGTCCCAACAGTGTGTCGTTTTCATCTTTGTAAGACCAACTTTCGCCGTTGGCTTTTTTTTGTGCTTGGTGATAGGTGCGAATGCGTTTCGCTGCTTCTTGCAATGCATTTTTTTGATCTGCAGACAAAGAATCAAATGCAGACTTCAACTCGTTCACATCGAGCGTGAGCTCTTCCATGCTTTTGGCATTCAAGCCATCAAAGCGATTGGTGTATTGAATAACAGCGGCGTCACCATTTTTTTGAACATCAAACAAGATATCGGTGACACGTTGTTCGATGGCTTCATCGGCTTGACTCGACCAATGCAGACGCGCTCGAAAGGCAGCTTCAAACTGAGCGTCTTGTGTGGAGAGTCGAAGGGGCTTGGCCATAAAAATTTACTTACTTTGACGAACCTTCGTCGCCTTTGCAAAAGCATCAATGATGCGACGCAAGGGTTCTTGTTTGAGCTTGAGCGCCGCTTGATTAACAACCAATCGTGCACTAATGTCCATGATGCGTTCGACTTCAATCAAATGATTGGCTTTAAGCGTGTTGCCCGTAGACACCAAATCAACAATGCCATCGGCAATGCCCGTTAAAGGCGCCAACTCCATACTGCCATAGAGTTTGATGAGGTCTACATGCACGCCCTTGGCAGCAAAAAAATCACGCGCAATGGCTGTGAATTTGGTTGCTACTTTTAAACGAGAGCCTTGTTTGACGGCTTGGTTGTAATCAAACCCTTGGCGCACGGCCACACTCATGCGGCACTTGGCAATTTGAAGATCGAGGGGTTGAAACAAACCCGCTCCGCCGTGCTCAAGCAAAACGTCCAATCCCGTAACGCCCAAATCTGCGCCGCCGTATTGAACATAAGTGGGCACGTCTGTAGCGCGCACCAACACCACACGCACGTCAGGTTGATTGGTTTGCAAAATTAATTTACGCGTTTTTTCGGGATCTTCGAGAACTTCAATACCTGCCGCCGCTAATAAAGGCAAGGTGTCATCAAAGATGCGACCTTTAGAGAGTGCAAGTGTGATGGTCATTGGATTCTTTCAATGTGAGCGCCCAAACCACGCAGTTTAGTTTCCATTCGATCGTAACCTCGATCGAGATGATAAATCCTATCGACAATAGTTTCGCCTTGCGCAACCAAGCCTGCAATCACCAAACTGGCCGATGCGCGTAGATCGGTGGCCATCACTGTTGCGCCTGATAAATGCGGCACACCCTCGATCACCGCCACCTTGCCCTCAATTTGAATATGCGCGCCCAAGCGAACGAGTTCATTGACGTGCATGAATCGATTTTCAAAAATAGTTTCTGTAACGCGACTATTGCCTTTGGCGATGGCATTAAGCGTCATAAACTGCGCTTGCATATCGGTTGGAAAGCCAGGGTATTCGGTGGTTCTAAAGTTTTGTGCTTTGAGATATTGACTCGCAGGAGCATTCGAACGAACGCGAATACCGCCAGTGATAGCTTCAACTTCAACGCCTGCATCAACCAGCTTATCAATAACGGCTTCGAGGTGATCAAAGCGAGCATTCCGCAGCACAACATCACCACCTGTTGCGGCTACAGCGCACAAAAATGTACCCGCTTCGATGCGATCAAAAACTACTTGATGCGTTGCTCCATGAAGCTTTTCAACGCCTTGAATATGAATGCGACTTGTGCCATGGCCTTGAATTTTTGCACCCATGGCAATTAATAACTCGGCCAAATCTGGAATTTCTGGCTCTTGTGCGGCATTTTCTAAAATCGTTTCGCCTTGAGCCAATGCGGCCGCCATCAAAAAATTTTCGGTACCTGTCACGGTGGCCATGTCGGTAGCGATGCGCGCTCCTTTGAGTCGGATACGACCGGGCGGCAACTTGGCCAACATATAACCATGCTCCACATCGATAACAGCGCCCATGGCTTGCAAACCTTTGATGTGTTGATCCACTGGTCTTGAGCCGATTGCGCAACCGCCCGGCAATGATACTTTGGCGTGACCAAATCGTGCCAACAACGGGCCCAAAGCTAAAACAGAAGCACGCATGGTTTTTACTAATTCGTAAGGTGCTTCTCGAAGATGTAGAGGCCCAGCATTCAATTCAACGCGTCCTAGTTCATCACGAATCACTTCAACACCCATGTTTTTAATGAGCTTGATCATGGTGGCCACATCTTGCAATCGTGGCACATTGTTGAGCACAACGGGTTGATCAGTGAGCAGGGCTGCACACAACTGTGGAAGCGCAGCGTTTTTTGCGCCCGAGATGATCACTTCACCATTGAGCGTTTGGCCGCCTTGTATGCGTAATTTATCCATTGTGAATCTGAGTGATGTTGATCGATGTTTATGACTGCTCAGCCCATTCGGCGGGCGTGTATGTTTTCATTGAAAGTGCGTGCACCTCATCGGTGTGCATTTTTTGCCCCAAGGTGGCATACACCAATTGATGTCTTTGAATCAATCGGCGGTCCTCAAACTCTTTGGAAACAATGGTTGCGTACCAATGCCTACCATCACCCTCCAAGGTGATATGTTCGCAAGTTAATCCTTGCTTGATCAGTGATTGCAAATCATCAGCAGTCATGCGATCAACCCCTTATCTTGAATCCGATTTTTAGTAGGTGCAATGCAATGGCGCTCACCGCAAACCAAGCGGATCCGACCAACAACAAACTTAACCATGGCGATACATCGCTTTGACCGAAAAATCCATATCTGAATCCATCGATCATATAAAAGAAGGGATTAAAGTGACTCGCGGTTTGCCAAAAATCAGGCAACGAATGAATCGAATAAAAAACACCGCTTAAAAAAGTCATGGGCATGATGACAAAATTTTGAAAGGCCGCCATTTGATCGAATTTTTCTGCCCACAAGCCTGCAATCACGCCCATCGCACCCAGCATGCCCGCACCTAAAAATCCAAAAATAAATATCCACCAAGGCGCAACCACTTGCAAGGGCGTGAACCACATCGTGACGCACAAAACACCCAAGCCAACGGCCACCCCACGCACAACCGAAGACAACACATAAGCGCAAAACCAATTCCATGGACTCAATGGCGCGAGCAAAATAAAAACCAAATTGCCCATCATCTTGCTTTGAATGAGTGAGGACGAGCTATTGGCAAATGCATTTTGCAGCACGCTCATCATCACCAAGCCAGGAATTAAAAATGATGTGTATGAAACACCCTCATACACCTGAACGCGGTCTTCGAGCACATGTCCAAAAATGAGCAAGTACATCAAAGCAGTGAGCACTGGAGCAGCAACCGTTTGAAAAGCAACTTTCCAAAATCTGAGTATTTCTTTGTAAAAAAGTGCTTGCCAACCCCTCATGATGACGACCCCATCACGTCTAGAAAAACGTCTTCTAAATCGGCTTTTCGAATTTCAATGTCTTGCGCTTTTAAACCCGCCAAACGCACCGCCGATAAATAATTTTCAATTTGTTGCGCATCGTTGGCAGGAAATTGAACAATGCGTCCAGTGATGCGCGCTTGCGCGGCCAACTCCGGTGGGAGTTGCTCGTCAAGCTTGAATCGCAATACATTGCTCGATGCGTTTTTGAGCAAACTGCTGGTGTGATCGAGTGCAACGACTCGACCTTGTTTGAGCATTGCAATGCGTCCGCACAAAGCCTCGGCTTCTTCTAAATAATGCGTGGTGAGCAAAACCGTGTGACCTTCGCGATTTAGTTTGGCGATGAATTGCCACAAGGTTTGGCGCAATTCCACATCAACGCCTGCGGTGGGTTCATCCAAAATAATAACGGGTGGCTTGTGAACCAGTGCCTGTGCAACCAAGACGCGTCTTTTCATGCCGCCCGAGAGCAGTCGCATATTGCTGTTTGCTTTGTCGGTGAGGCCCAACGAGTTGAGCAATTCATCAATCCAATCGTCGTTTTTTGAAATTCCAAAATAACCCGATTGAAACCGCAAGGCTTCTCGCACATTGAAAAAGGGATCAAAAACCAACTCTTGCGGAACCACGCCCAATTGCATGCGTGTTTGAGCAGCATCTTTTTGAACATCAAAGCCATTGACCACAATGCGACCCGATGTGGCTTTGGCCAAGCCCGCCAAAATACTTATTAAGGTTGTTTTACCCGCGCCATTGGGGCCTAAGAGTCCAAAAAATTCGCCTTTTTGAATATCAAAACTCACGCCATCGAGCGCTTGCAAGGAGCCTCGTGGAGTTTGAAATATTTTTGATACGGATTGAAATGAGAGTGCGAGCATGTCAGCCTGCCATTCTAAGGCCTGGGAGGATTAACCTTGATGAATAAAGGCTAGGCCAATAGTTGGTCGACGCCATAGACCTTGGCCAAGGAATGCGCCAAGGGGGGAAGACCTGTAATTTGGCAAGTTGAACCCACCTGTTTGGCTTGACGCAAACACGCCAAAAGAAAGGCTAATGCCGATGAATCAAAATCTATGAGCGCTGATCCATTAATCACAATCGCATCATGCGGCGTGATTTGAGACTTGAATTGGTCCCATTGCCCTTGAGCCTGTAAACCCGTTAATTGAGCAGGTAATTGGAGCGCTTTCATTTGCGGGCGTTGCTTTTATTGCGTTCGGTGAGCGTATTGATGAGACCATCAACGCCTTTGGCATTGATTTCTTGAGCAAACTGCCCGCGATAGGTTTCAACCAACCACACGCCCAAAATATTAAGGTTATAAATTTTCCAGCCTGCGCCTTGAGATGGCGTTTTTTCCAGGCGGTAATCGATTTGAATGGGTTCGCCTTTGCCCACAATTTCGGTACGCACCACAACTTCAGTGTCTTGTTCGTTCATGCGCATCGGTTTGAGTTGAATGATTTGATCTTTAATTTGCGCCATTGCGCCCGCATAACTTCGAATTAACAAGAGCTTGAACTCCTCTTGCAATCTTTTTTGTTGTTCAGGACTGGCTTGACGCCATGCGGGGCCGACCGCAGACGCGGTCATGCGCTGAAAATTGAGATGCGGCATTACGCGCAAATCGACCATCACGCTGATTTTGTTGATGTCGCCACTGCGCAAAGCAGCGTCTGCACGAACGGAATTTAGCAAATCTGTAGACAAGCGGCGAATGAAGCCGTCAGGCGTTTCGTCGGCGCACCATGCGAAATTAAATAAAACAGAAAACCCCAAGCAAACAATAAAAAAAAGTTTTTTGATGAATAAATAATGAGCCATATGAAGTAAATGATGTCGGTTAAAAATTAATCAATCGGGTGGATTGCCATCCCACACATCATTTTTTCGTTTTTGCAAATAAAAATCACGCAGAAAGCTATAGGGGTCTAAGGCAATTTCACCCATTTGTTCTTCAGCCGACAAATAACTTGCTCGACGAGCCAATAATCGCATGGCACTAACAGAGTTTCTAGCGTTTATAGGGTCTACATAATGCACGGGATCGGCCATTGTATCAACAGAAAAATAAGACACGCCATCTCTCACAGTAGTTGGACCCAAGAATGGAATGATGACGTAGGGGCCTGCTGGCAAGCCCCAATATCCCAACGTTTGACCAAAATCTTCTGAGTGTTTTTGTATGCCGATATTGGACGCGATATCAATCAATCCTAAAACACCCACCGTTGAATTGATGAGCACACGCAAGCAACTGTCGACGGTTTGTTTGGGCTTAAGCTGCAATGCATTATTAATGGCAGAACCAACGTCTTTGAGATTGCCAAAAAAATTGCTCACGCCTGTTTGAATCGTTTCGGGCGTGTAGTCTTTGTAACCTTGGGCAATGGGCTTGAGTGCGACTTTGTCAATCGCCTGATTAAATGCGTCGACTTTTCTATTGATGGGCTCTAAGGGGTCGTCGGGATGCGAGCCCGTAATACTTGCGCAACCACTGCAAAACAGAAGCAAAGCAACAGCAATGAAAGAAATCAAACGCATGATATTTACTTTGCAGCGGGCACATCGGCCGCCTTGTTATATAAAAATTGACTGATGAGATTTTCTAAAACCACAGCCGACTGCGTGGCTTGGATGCGGTCACCCTTGGCAAGCATTTTGTCGTCTGCGCCTGCGTCAATGCCAATGTATTGTTCGCCCAATAAACCACTGGTGAGAATTTTGAGTGAGCTGTCTTTGGGAAACACATAGCGATCATCTAAGCTAATAATGACTTGCGCTTGATAGGATTTATCATCAAATCGAATATCTTCAACACGCCCAACAACCACACCTGCACTTTTGACTGCTGCTTGTTTTTTGAGTCCGCCAATATTGTCGAACAATGCACTGACACGATAAGCCGTACGCCAGTTGAGACTGAGCAAATTAGCCGATTTAAGTGCTAAAAATAAAATAGCAATCAAACCGATGGCAACAAAGAGTCCAACCCAAATATCATTTTTTGATTTTTGCACAATTCAATCCTTTATAAACTGAACATGGACGCGGTGAGCACAAAGTCCATGGCCAAAACAGCGAGCGATGCCACCACCACGGTTCGGGTGGTGGCGCGCGAAACACCTTCCGGCGTGGCCTGCGCCTCATATCCTTGAAACAAGGCTACAAATGTAACGGCGACACCAAATACAAAACTTTTGACAACACCGTTGCCCACATCGGCCCACACATCAACACCCGACTGCATTTGCCCCCAAAACGATCCGGCATCAACGCCGATCATGACAACGCCAACTACCCATCCACCCAAAATACCAACCGCACTAAAGAGGGCAGCCAAAAGTGGCATGACCAACACGCCCGCCCAAAAGCGTGGCGCCAAAATGCGTGCAACGGGGTCAATCGCCATGATCTCCATGGCGCTGAGTTGCTCACCCGCTTTCATCAATCCAATTTCTGCAGTAATGGATGTTCCTGCACGCCCCGCAAACAACAAGGCAGAAACAACAGGACCCAGCTCTCTGACTAAACTTAACGCAACAAGTAGACCCAAGGCTGATGCAGAACCATAACGCTGCAAAGTGTAATAGCCTTGCAAACCTAATACAAATCCAACGAACAAACCCGATAGCGAAATAATGGCGAGTGAATAATTGCCTAAAAAATGCATTTGATCACGCACCAAACCGAATCGGCGCAAACAAGTAGGCGCCAATGCAATTAATTTCCACAACATGTGGGCGGCATATCCCCATTGCGAAAGTTTTAAACGCACCGTCCAACCCATTTCAGATAAAAAATTGTGTATCACGTGATATCCACTTTGGATACACCCAGGTCGGTTTGAATATCGACACTGGGGTAATGAAATTTAACGGGGCCGTTGGCTGCTGCGGTTACAAATTGATGAACCAAAGGGTCTGCGCTGTTTCGCAATTCATCGGGCGAACCGCAAGCAGCAATTTTTCCATTGGCCAAAATAATGATTTGATCGGCAATCCGAAATGTTTCTTCAAGATCATGCGAAACCAAAATGCCTGTAAGACCCAATGCGTCGTTGAGTTCACGAATGAGATGGGCCGATGTGCCCAGTGAAATGGGGTCGAGACCCGCAAAAGGTTCATCATACAAAACCAATTCGGGGTCGAGTGCAATGGCACGCGCCAATGCAACGCGTCTGGCCATACCGCCCGATATTTCGCTGGGCATTAAATCGCGAGCCCCACGCAACCCAACAGCTTGTAGTTTCATCAACACAATATTGCGAATCATTGCCTCACCCATTGGTGTGTGTTCGCGCAATGGAAAAGCGACGTTATCAAAAACGCTCAGATCGGTAAACAACGCGCCAAATTGAAACAACATCCCCATGCGACGTCGTGCCGCATATAAATCGGTTTGATTCATCTGCCCAACGTCTTGACCGTTGACTAAAATTTTTCCTGATTGTGCTTTGTATTGACCACCAATTAATCGCAGCACGGTTGTTTTGCCTCCCCCCGAGGCACCCATCAGCGCAGTGATTTTTCCACGCAGCACTTGCATAGAAATGCCGTCAAGAATGCGTCGTTCACCGTAACCGAAGCTCAGGTTTTGAATATCAACAAGATGGGGTGAAGTGGTTGCAGTCATAAAGACTCACAGCCTACCATCTTCAACGTGGTAAATCACTGTATCCCATCAAAAATTCATCGACCGCGCGAGCAGCCTGTCGCCCTTCGCGAATCGCCCAAACCACCAAAGATTGGCCACGACGCATATCGCCTGCTGCAAAAACTTTGGGCACGTTGGTAGCGTATCCGCCATCTAACTCCGTGTGTGCTTTGGCATTACCGCGCGAATCCTTTTCAATACCAAAAGCTTCGAGGACAGCGGGCACTGGATTGACAAAGCCCATAGCCAATAAAACCAAGTCAGCTTTGTAAGTTTTTTCTGTTCCAGCAATATTGACTAATTTGCCATCTTTCATTTCAATATGAACAGTTTTTAGTCCAGTGATTTTTCCGTTGTCACCCATGAACTCTTGTGTAGAAATTGCAAATTCACGATCACACCCTTCTTCATGGCTTGAACTCGTGCGCAACTTCATGGGCCAATAAGGCCAAACCATCGGTTTATTTTCTTCAACAGGAGGTTGGGGCATCACTTCAAATTGTGTGACGCTGACTGCGCCATGTCGATTAGAGGTTCCAACACAATCGCTTCCCGTGTCGCCGCCACCAATGACGATCACATGCTTGCCCTCGGCACGCAATTGATTTTGAAAAGCGTCACCCGCATTGACTTTGTTTTGTTGTGGCAAAAATTCCATAGCAAAATGAATGCCTTTTAGATCACGACCAGGAACGGGTAAATCGCGCGATTGCTCGGATCCACCCGTTAACAAAACCGCATCAAAATCTTTTTGAAGCTGCTCTGCAGAAACCGTTTCTTTGGCCCAGTTGGTGACCTTGTTGTCTTTGGGCATTGCACCCACCATCACACCTGCGCGAAACACAACGCCTTCGGCTTTCATTTGATCAACGCGACGATCAATATGCGTTTTTTCCATTTTGAAATCTGGAATGCCATAACGCAACAAACCACCGATGCGGTCATTTTTTTCAAACAAGGTAACGTCGTGACCAACGCGCGCGAGTTGTTGCGCAGCGGCCATTCCGGCAGGACCCGATCCAACAACTGCAATTTTTTTGCCTGTTTTGTGTTTGGCAGGACGAGGCTTGACCCAACCTTCTTTCCATGCGCGATCGATGATGGCGTGTTCAATCGATTTGATACCCACAGCATCATCGTTGACATTGAGTGTGCAAGCAGCCTCGCAAGGTGCGGGACAAATGCGCCCTGTGAATTCTGGGAAATTATTGGTTGAATGCAATACAGCAATAGCGTTTTTCCAATCGCCTTGATACACCAAATCGTTGAAATCAGGAATGATATTGTTGACAGGACAACCGCTGTTACAAAACGGTGTTCCGCAATCCATGCATCGCGCGCCTTGCGCTTTCGATTGCTCATCATCCAATGCAATGACAAATTCTTTGTAATGCTTGATTCGTTCGTTGACGGCTTTGTAACCCTCTTCAATGCGTTCAAACTCCATGAATCCAGTAACTTTTCCCATGATCAATCCTTCGCTTTCATCGCTTTAACCGCTGTCGATGCTTTGGCTTTACCGCCCGCTTGCTTCACCGTTGACGCTGTGAGTTTGGCCGCTTGAATTTCACCCAATGCGCGTTTGTATTCAAACGGAAAAACTTTGACAAATTTTGTACGCGCTGTTGCCCAGTTATCCAACAATTCACGCGCGCGTTTAGAGCCAGTCCATTTGTGATGACTCTCAAGCATTTTGCGTAACTGCGATTCATCTGACATGTCACGATGCTTTGCTGCTTGCGCGCCCAATGCTTCTTGTTCTGATGCGGTGAGAACTTGTTCCAATCCAACCATAGAGGTATTGCAACGTTCATGGAAATTGCCATCTTCGTCGTACACATAGGCCAAACCGCCGCTCATACCCGCTGCAAAGTTGCGTCCTGTTTGACCCAACACCACCACAGTGCCTCCTGTCATGTATTCACAACCGTGGTCGCCTGTCCCTTCGACAACTGCACTCGCACCTGACAAACGCACCGCAAATCGCTCGCCTGCAACACCAGAGAAATAAGCTTCTCCACTAGTAGCACCATATAAAACGGTGTTACCCACAATGATGTTTTGCACAGGATCGCCACGGAACTCAATGCTGGGTCGCACCACAATGCGACCACCGGACAAACCTTTGCCCGTGTAATCGTTGGCGTCACCAATTAAATACAAGGTGATGCCTTTGGCCAAGAATGCACCAAAAGATTGACCACCCGTTCCTTCTAATTGAATGTGCAAGGTGTCGTCTGGCAAACCTTCGGGCTTGGCTTTTGTCAAAGCACCAGAGAGCATCGCACCGACCGAGCGATTGACGTTACGCGTGGTTTCAATGAAGTGAACTTTTTCTCCGCGATCAATTGCAGCGCGTGATTTTTCAATCAGTTTCACGTCCAAGGCTTTTTCTAATCCGTGTTCTTGATCTTGTACATGACGCAACGCGGTCTGTGCAGGCACCACAGGTTGAGCGAGCAAACGAGAAAAATCCAATCCACTTGCCTTCCAATGCGCAACGCCTTTTTTCATATCGAGCAAATCTGCGCGACCAATCATGTCGTCTAATTTTTTAATACCCAGTTGCGCCATGATTTGACGCACTTCTTCGGCGATAAAGAAAAAGAAATTAACCACATGCTCGGGTTTGCCAGAAAACTTTTTGCGAAGCACGGGGTCTTGAGTGGCAACACCCACTGGGCATGTATTGAGATGACACTTGCGCATCATGATGCAACCCTCAACCACCAAAGGTGCAGTTGCAAATCCAAACTCATCAGCACCCATGAGTGCGGCAATGGCCACATCGCGCCCTGTCTTCATTTGTCCATCAGCTTGCACACGAATACGACCGCGCAAACCATTGAGCACCAGGGTTTGTTGCGTTTCGGCCAAACCAATTTCCCATGGACTGCCTGCGTGTTTGATCGATGACCAAGGTGAGGCGCCTGTTCCACCATCGTGCCCTGCGATCACCACATGATCGGCCTTGCATTTGGCAACACCTGCGGCAATGGTGCCCACACCGACTTCAGACACCAACTTGACGCTGATCGTCGCTTGAGGTGTGACGTTTTTGAGATCGTGAATGAGTTGCGCCAAATCTTCGATGGAATAAATATCGTGATGAGGCGGTGGTGAAATCAATCCGACACCGGGTACCGAGTAACGCAAAAATCCGATGTATTCAGACACTTTGCCACCCGGCAATTGACCGCCTTCGCCTGGCTTGGCACCTTGCGCCATTTTGATTTGAATTTGATCGGCGCTGCTGAGGTATTCAGCGGTGACACCGAACCTGCCTGAAGCGACTTGTTTGATGCGTGAACGCAAACTATCGCCATCAAGCAACGGCAAATCAACCTCTACTTGTGCGTCACCAATCACACTCTTGAGTGTTTCGCCTTTTTTGATGGGAATGCCTTTGAGCTCGTTGCGATAGCGAGCAGGATCTTCTCCACCTTCGCCTGTATTGCTTTTGCCACCGATGCGGTTCATCGCAATGGCCAATGTGGCGTGCGCTTCGGTTGAAATCGAACCCAAAGACATGGCGCCTGTTGCAAAGCGTTTGACAATTTCTGATGCGGGCTCAACATCATCGACAGAAATCGCTTTGGTTGGATCAATTTTGAACTCAAACAATCCACGCAAAGTCATGTGACGACGGCTTTGATCATTGATGAGTTGTGCGTATTCCTTGTAAGTGTTGAAATTGTTTGAACGTGTACTGTGCTGTAATTTGGCAATGGCGTCCGGCGTCCACATGTGATCTTCACCACGCACACGCCATGCATATTCACCACCTGTTTCGAGCATCGACTCCAATACGGGGTCGTCACCAAATGCGGCTTTGTGCGTCCGAATCGCTTCTTCTGCAATTTCAAAAATGCCAATACCTTCAACGCGACTGGCCGTTCCGGTGAAATATTTTTGAATGGTTTGCGTGTTGATGCCGATGGCTTCAAACAATTGAGCGCCGCAATAAGACATATAGGTTGACACGCCCATTTTGGACATGATCTTGGATAAGCCTTTGCCAATCGCTTTCACGTAGTTATAAATTGCTTTTTCTGCAGATAAGTCACCTCTTAGCGATTGATGGATATCAGCCAGCGTTTCCATCGCTAAATAGGGATGAATCGCTTCAGCACCATATCCTGCCAATACAGCGAATTGATGAATCTCGCGGGCGCTGCCGGTCTCGACCACCAAACCTGCAGTGGTGCGCAAACCTTCGCACACCAAATGTTGATGAATCGCCGACAAAGCCAACAACGCAGGAATCGCCACTTGTGCGCTATTGACTGCACGATCGCTGATGATCAATATATTGTGTCCACTCTTGATGGCATCAACGGCTTCTGCGCACAAGGATGCCAGCTTCGCTTCCACACCTTCTTGGCCCCAGGTGATGGGATAAGTGATATCGATGGTTGCGCTTTTGAATTTGCCTTTTGTGATCTCTTCAATGTGACGCAACTTGTGCATGTCTTCAAAGTTAAGAATCGGCTGGCTCAATTCCAATCGCATCGGTGGATTGACTTGATTGATGTCTAGCAAATTAGGTTTAGGTCCTACAAAAGAAACCAAGGACATCACAATCGCTTCGCGAATGGGATCGATAGGCGGGTTAGTCACTTGCGCAAACAACTGTTTGAAATAACTGTAAAGCGGTTTGTTTTTGTTGGACAAGACGGCCAATGGGCTGTCGTTGCCCATGGAGCCAATGGCTTCTTCACCATTGGCCGCCATTGGCGCCATCAAAAACTTAATGTCTTCTTGTGTGTAGCCAAACGATTGCTGACGATCTAACAAAGAAATGCCAACTGTCGATGAGTGATTGGTTTGCGCTTTGACGTCATCTAGCTTGATGCGCAAGTTTTCAATCCATTGTTTGTAGGGCTTTGAATTCGCAAGACTCGATTTGAGTTCTTCATCGTCAATCATGCGACCTTGCTCGAGGTCAATCAAAAACATTTTGCCGGGTTGCAAACGCCATTTGCGAACAATTTTATTTTCTGGAATCGGTAACACACCAGACTCTGAACCCATGATGACCATGTCGTCATCTGTGATGCAATAACGTGAGGGGCGCAATCCATTCCTATCTAAAGTGGCACCAATTTGACGACCATCGGTAAACACAATGGAAGCGGGGCCGTCCCACGGCTCAAGCATGGCGGCATGGTATTCATAAAACGCACGACGACGCGGGTCCATCGTGGTGTGCTGCTCCCAAGGCTCAGGGATCATCATCATCACCGCTTGACTCAAAGGGTAGCCCGCCATTGTGAGCAACTCTAAACAGTTGTCGAACGTGGCTGTATCGGATTGATCGGCAAAACTAATGGGATACAACTTATGTAAGTCTTCACCTAAAACGGGAGAAGTCATCACACCTTCGCGCGCCTTCATCCAGTTGTAATTGCCTTTAACGGTATTGATCTCACCATTGTGAGCCACATAACGATAAGGATGAGCCAAAGGCCACTCAGGAAATGTATTGGTTGAAAAACGTTGATGAACCAATCCCAAAGCAGACACGCAACGCGCGTCTTGTAAGTCATTGAAATACGTTCCCACCTGATTGGCCAGCAACAAGCCTTTGTAAATCACTGTTCTACAAGACATGCTGGGCACGTAATATTCTTTGCTGTGCTTGAGATTGAGATGCTGAATCGCCGCACTAGCAGTTTTGCGAATCACATACAACTTGCGCTCGAGCGCGTCTTGCACAATCACATCGGTTCCACGGCCAATAAACACTTGACGAATTACAGGTTCTTTGGCGCGCACAGTGGGCGACATTGGCATGTCTAAATTAATCGGCACATCGCGCCATCCCAATAACACTTGGCCTTCGGCTTTGATTGCTCGCTCGAGTTCTTGCTCGCAGGCTAAACGAGATGCGTGCTCTTTGGGCAGAAAAATCATACCCACGCCATATTCACCCAACGCGGACAAATGCACGCCTTGCTTGGCCATTTCTTCGCGATAAAGCGCGTCTGGAATTTGAATCAAAATACCCGCGCCGTCGCCCATCAACTTGTCTGCGCCAACGGCGCCCCTGTGATCGAGATTTTCTAATATCTTGAGCGCCTGAGAAACAATCGCATGGCTTTTGAGACCCTTAATATGCGCCACAAAACCCACACCACAAGCGTCGTGTTCATTGGATGGGTCGTATAAACCATGAGAAAAAACAGAAGTTGTTTGAGTTGACTCGGACATATCGAGTTCCTTATTCATAAAATAATACGGGACTACAATCTTATTGCGCAGCAACATCAATGCCAAGAAAATTAATTGGGGTCAGATAACGATTAATTTACCATTTTTGGCCGTCAGTTTTATTGGGGACAGATTAATAGTCAAATTAAATCATATGCTTATAGTCTGATCAATATAGAGTTGATTATTCAGTAGAAGGTTTTTCTGGCCGCCCAGCCTTGGATTTGGTTACCCGGCGCACTGTTTTTTGTTGCAATTGCGCCATGAACTGGTCTTCACCCAAGGCCCATCCCGTTAAAACAGACTGGGTAAGTGCACTATGTTGATTCACAGAAACGCCTGCATCCACCATTTTGGCGTACGACGCCTCGCGCGCAAAAGGCGTATTTCCGAGCTCCCAATAAAGTGGATGCGACGTGATTAATTTGTCAGTGCGAGCTCCCACATAAAAAGCATGGCTTGACCATGTATAGTCTTTTGCCTGTGCAACCATTCCTGCGCGCACGGGATTAAGGTCGATGTAAGCCATACAAGTCAATAAATATCGCTCGGTTTGAATCAAGGAGGATCTGAATCGCCCCTCAAATAAAGTGCCAGTGCGTGAATGTGCGCGATTGATTGCACGCACATAAGTACGACCCACGGACTGCATCATCTGAGACAAACCACCATCTTTTTGCGGCGTACACAACAAATGTAAATGATTGGTCATCAAAACATAAGCGTGAATATTGACCGAACATAATTTGCTGTGCAGCTGCAATAAATCGAGCATGCGCTCATAGTCGGCGGTTTGAAAGAAAATATTGCCCTTGTTATTGCCTCGCAAAATAACATGGTGCGGATATCCGCTGACGGCTAATCGAGGAAGACGCGACATATCAAATCATAAAAATTGTGTGGACGTTTAATCAAGCGCAAATCGCTTAGCACCCCATTCGACCACACCAAACTCTTGGAGTAATGCTTGCAGCCTCTCGGCCGCCGAACGTTTTTTTTGATGAATATTGCGAGCCAATATTATTTCATTTTTGAGACTGTGTTCCCAGCCTACCAATTCGGTGACGGTGACTTGATACCCCATCGCTTCTAAATACAAACATCGCAACACGTTGGTGGCCTGACTGCCGATTTCGCGGGTGTGAAGCGGATGGCGCCATAACTCAGACAAGGGCGTTCGCGATAAATCGAAGGCTTTGTTATGACGCAATTGCGTTGCCATTTCAGCCTGACAACAAGGGACGAGTGCAATGAGTTGCGCTTTTTTTTGTAATGCAAATGCAATCGCTTCATCGGTTGCCGTATCGCATGCGTGCAAGGCTGTCACGACATCAATCTGTGTCGCCAATGATGGATCTTGTATCGATTGCGACGCCGATAAATTTAAAAAACTCATGTGCTCAAACCCGAGTTGTTTGGCCAGTAGTTGCGACGACTCAACCAAGCCTGCGCGTGTTTCTATTCCGTAAACATGCCCAGCAAATGGAATGTCGGACTTATTAAGCTGCGGCTTAAAAAACAAGTCATACAAAATAAATCCCAAATAGGATTTTCCAGCGCCGTGATCGGCCAATATAAAGGTCGAATTTTTTTTGTCATTAAACCGCGACTGTATCAACTGCATCAAAGGCGCCTCAATGAGTTGAAACAAATGCATCACTTGTTTGAGCTTGCGTCTTGAGTCTTGATTGATTTTTCCATCCGACGTTAGTATGTGCAAAGACTTGAGCAAGTCAATCGATTGGCCTTCGCGCAATTGCAAATCAGCCAATGGGTTGGTTGTCGCTGCAGTTTTATTTTTTTTCATGGGGAATGGGGGAGCTCATTTGAATTCAATCGAGCCTTCAATAATAAATGAGACCAACCCTGAGGGCCTAATTGACGCAGCGTAGTCATGTTTTTTTCAAAAATCAATTCGGCGGCGGGATAAGCGAGCACTGATCGATCGATACTCGACTCTTTAAGCAAGTGTAGCGTGGGATAGGGCGAGCGATTGGTGAAGTTGCTCATGTCATCCATGGCTTCACCTGCAAATTGATACTGCGGATGAAAATCTGCAACTTGCAAAACACCTTCTAAAACCAACTCTTGCAAAAGATAATGAGCTTCGTCTAAAAAATCATTGAACTCTATAAAATTTTGAAGCACAAAAGGCGCAATCAATAAAGTGGTTTCAATTTGCGAATCTTCGGAATGCGCCAGTAGCATTAATTCAATTTTTAACAAAGACAATAACTCAGCCAAACTGTTGCCACTGTAAACGCGATAGCGAATCAAATTTTTGACGACAACGGTTTTTGCAAACGGACAAAGATTGAGATCGATCACGGCTTTTGTTAACCATTGCTGTGTATCTTCGATGGCAATGTCGTCAATTGGATGAGGTGTAGAGTCAATCATGAGTTATATTTTTGTAAGCTAACTCGTGTGAAATTTTGAAAGCCATGACGGCACCAATGCAACTGAATGCAACAGTAACGCACCAAGTCCATTGCCAACCGCCAATGCTCGCTGCTACCCAAGCGACCAAGGGCGGGCCTACAAATTGGCCCATGGCTGACCATTGTTGCATCCAACCCACCGTCGTTGAAACGGTTTGATCCGAGGGAGCAAGCTTGACCGCAGTTGAAAATAAAGTACCAGGAATTAAACCACCCACCGCAGAAAAAATCACCAATCCAAAAAAGCGAAGGGCAAATGGCAAACCAACGCCATCCACAACAACAAATGCCATCATTGCACCAATGGCCATGCATGCAAAAC
>Ga0214919_10002276_pt1 | contig 30400 bp, 22 predicted proteins | sample LL1503_MetaG_FD_177994 | JGI IMG/M metagenome (GOLD analysis project Ga0214919, IMG submission 177994) | Freshwater microbial communities from Lake Lanier, Atlanta, Georgia, United States - LL-1503 | ecosystem: Environmental > Aquatic > Freshwater > Lake | place: USA: Georgia | collected... | reverse complement strand
AACTCGTAAAAGGGAAGCACCCACCGGCCCGAAACGCCAAAAAACAGAAAAAGAACGTGCGCTCAATGACGCCCGTCGTAAGGCTCGTGAGGATTTAACGAGACATTTAGGACATAAGCCTAAACCAGCGCTTGTGTTTCGTCTAGTATCGTATCGTAAGAAGGGTATGTCAAATACAGAAGCATTTCATAAACTAGAACGTCCAGCATCTACACGCAAATCTCAAGAACGTAAAAGAAGTGCCAAGCCAGCAGTAAATCATGATACACGCCGCCATCGTATTAAGACACTCGTTGATGAATTTGTAGATAAGCTTATTAGGGTTCTCTAATCTTTCCGGCACAAGTAGATGGACTACTATCAAACCGGAGGTGCACCGGCACCTGTTAAAGAATTCGTCCTCGGTAATATTTCTAAATTCACGGAGGCCTGGGATACACCACTTATCCTCTTTTCCATTTTGACAATAGATGTTATTATACTTTTTCTTGCTCGTTATGTGGGTCTTGGGCGTAAATCTCTGAATAAATGGTACGACACCTTTGGTCTTTCTGCTGTTCTCGCTAATGTATTATCCATTTTTCTTGGATTTGTCATTGCTCGTTTCATCTATACTGGATGGCTAGATGCCCGTTTTGGCTGGAATCCAATATATTTTGTTCTATTACTAGTTCTAATTCAGGTCATTCATGATATCATCTTTTACTTTCTAGTCATTCGTCCGATCAAGCAGGGTACAAATGAGATGATTGATGTCTTTAAACTCTACGCCAAGGAACACGGGGCCGGCATTATAAGCGCCGATGCAATTATGATGATTTCGTCGGCAACTCTGGCGATGGTCATGAAACACCAATCGGTCGGTGTTCAGGCATTCGTGTTCGGTCTGGCGACGTATGCACTGCCTTATATCTTGTATACAGAGCCACAGTGGGACAAAAAATTGATCCCCCCACCTACGAAAAAGGAGGAATCAAAAAATGATGATTACGCATGATTGTAGTTTAGCACCACCAGCTCTGCCGGCTGAACTGTCCATGGAGATTCCCTTCAAACTAGATACTTTTCAGGCTCATGCAGTGAATGCAATTCACCGCGATGAGAATGTTCTCGTCACAGCAAAGACCGGATCGGGAAAAACTTTTATAGGGGAGTATCAGATCGCTCACTCCCTTAAAAGGGGCGGTCGCGTCTTTTATACCACCCCCATCAAGTCCCTCTCCAACCAGAAGTTCTACGACCTCAAGCGCATGTTCCCCTCCGTCGGGATCATGACGGGAGATATAAAATTCCGGCCGGACGCTCAGGTCGTCATCATGACGACAGAAATTCTCCGGAATCTCCTCTATAAACAGTCCACGACCACACAGGGGCTCGGAATCACGGCCGCCCTGTCCCTAGAAGGTCTAGATGCTGTCGTCTTTGATGAGGTCCATTATATCAATGATCCTGATCGCGGCCGTGTTTGGGAAGAGACGATGATTTTGCTCCCACCCGTGGTGAAGATGATACTCTTATCAGCAACGATTGACGCACCAGAACGGTTCGCGGAATGGCTGGGTGAGCTGCGTCAACGACCCATACATCTCTTGTCTACACAATACCGTATTGTGCCCCTCTTACATGGTGTTCTTCAGGGAGACGATGTCGTGCCCGTACTGACCGAAAAGGAGGTGTTTTGTGCACAGGCGTATCGTGATTGGGCGAAAAGCTACGATAATCGGGCGGCGCGGGCGGCGCATCGTGAGGCGGTCGCTGGGCGACGTCTAGGAGGATATGAGGATCCGGTAGTAAAACGGGGCGATCAGAAGAGCTCTTACAAGCATCAAATGAATGAGACAATTCGGACATTAGAAACACGAGGAGATTTGCCGGCACTCATATTTGTTCTTTCACGAGTGGACTGTGCCAAATATGCCGAACAAGTGGAAGGGACACTCTTAACAACATCCGATGCCGCCGCTGTGGAACATATTTTGGACTTTCATCTACATCGCCATTTGGATGTCCTACAACCTTTAGAGCAGTATCACGCACTCCGTCGGTATCTTGTAAGAGGTATCGCATATCACCACAGTGGTCTCATTCCGCTCATGAAGGAGATTATTGAGGTCTTGTTTACGAAAGGGTTCGTCAAAGTGCTGTTTGCCACGGAGACGTTTGCGGTGGGGATCAATATGCCGACTAAAACGGTGGTTTTCACGAGCTACAGAAAGTTTGATTCGGCGGTAGGTGGGATGCGTATGCTGCGTACGGATGAGTATATTCAGATGGCTGGACGAGCAGGGCGGCGAGGCAAAGATACACAGGGACTTGTTCTGTATCTACCGTCACGTGATCCGGAACCGCTGGGGGAGGTGCAGATGATGATGTGCGGACGACGAGCACAGATCCGATCACAAATGCGATTTGGTCTAGAGTTTCTTCTGAAAGTTCTTCATAATCCTGAGCTGGATTTTGACATGGTCTTTGATAAATCGTATTGGCGTGTGCAGGCTGACAGAGCAGCGGCAGCACTTGAAGGGGAGTTGGTGGCTGCGCGTGGTCGCCTGGCGGCGTTTGCGATAACGGAGAGAGAATTTACTGATTTGCGTGCCCTGAAGGATCTGCAAGCGGAACTGAAAGAGAAGACAAATGCGGCGCGAAAAGATGTTCAGCGGCGTTTGGGACAATGGCAGAATGGTCATATGGGACCGCGGTGGAAGGCGTTGGAGACTCTATGGCCGGCATACCAGATGACTGAGAGGGAAGTGACTGTTCTAGAGGGACAGTTGGCGCATGCCAGAGGTGAAAAAGAAGCGATTCTGGGACAATTGGGTGAACTGGAGAAGTTAGGATTTGTGGAGGGGCACCAACTTACAGTTCTGGGTCGCCAAGCCACGGAAGTAAATGAAGGTCATCCAATTATCATGCCATTAATGTATCGTGATGGTGTATGCGAGGGACTCAGTGCTGAGGAGACAATGACTGTTCTAGCAGTCTTTGCATCAGATTCGGAAAAGGATAATGCACCGACTTTGGAAGAACTCACTATTCCAGAATCAGTAAAGACTGCTGTGCGGCGAGTAAAAGAGATTGCTGCTCAGATTGATCTACAGATAAATATTACTGCGGTAGAATCTGTATATCATTGGCTACGAGGCACTGATTTTAGCCAAGTGTGTACAGAGTGTGGAATGTACGAGGGAAACTTCCTGCGAGTCATTATGAAAATGGGGAATTTGCTGGAAGAATGGCGGACGATGGCGACGATTGCGGGTGATGTAGACACGCTTGAGAAGTTGCGGGATGTACAGATTCAGCTTTTGCGAGGTGTGGCGATTTGTGATAGTCTATATCTGAGGATTTAATATATTATTTCAGGAGTGGCGGTGGATGGAACGAACATGTATCGGCTCCGCACCCACAACCGCAAATTAAAAAAGCGGAAGACCAATCGTCAGAAATATTAGATTTACTCTCCGGATACCAGAGTTCGTCATTTTTGAATATTATAACAATCTAATATTTATAATAGTAGATGGTTCTATCAAAAAAGGCTTATAGATCACGTCCTCGTAAGACAAGGCGCAAATATAAGGCGTATAGAGGTGGTCAACAGCGTGTCCTTAGTGCTCTTGATGCCCAGAAGGCACTAGAGGAAGGCAAGACAAAAATAGACCCTGCTATAGTTGCTAAGGCAGCTAAGAATGCTGAGGATGCTAAGGTAGCTAAGGAAGCTAAGACAGCAGCATATAAGGTACTTAGTGCCGCTAGTAGGGTTAAAGCAGCCGCTAAGGCAGCTGCTGCTGATAAGGCTACTGCTATTCAAGCCGCATCTCAGGCTCTATCTAATAAGGCTACTGCTACTCAGGCGGGTGTATCCGTTGCTGCTGCTACTACTGCTTTTCAGACAGCAAATACGGCTTCTCAGGCAGCAGCGCAGGCTGCTCAGAGAGCTAGTACTAATGCAGAACTAGCTAAGACTGCTCAAGCAGAAACAGATGCAGCTGCTGCTAATCCAGCTATTCAAGCTAATGATAATGCAGCTACTACTGCTACTAATGCTAAGAATGAGGCTGATACTGCAGCTGCTCAGGCTATTGAGGACGCAAATGCTGCTAAGGATGCTGCTAGTAGGGCGGCTGCTGATGTGGTAGCTATTAAAGCAGCAGTTGCTCAGGCTACAGCAGATAAGGCAGCAGCAGATAAGGCAGCAGTTGATAAGATAGAATCCGATAAGGTTGCAGCTGCTAAGGCAGTAGCTGATAAGGTTGCAGCTGCTAAGGTAGTATCTGATAAGATAGCTGCTGATAGGGCTGCAGCTGCTAAGGTAGCGGCTGAAAAAGCGGCTGCAGCTGCTAAGGCAGCAGCTGAAAAAGCGGCAGCAGATAAGGCTGCAGCTCAAGCGGCAGCGGCCCAAGTTCTTGATAAAGCAGAAGCTGCTAAAGCTGCAGCTCAGGCCACTGCTGATGATAAGAAAGCTGCTCTAGATGCCGCTTCTCAGGCAGCATCTAATAGGGCCATTACCACTAAGGCTGGTGTATCTATTGCTGATGCAGTTGCTGCTGCTCAAGCTGCAGCTAAGGCTGCTCAGGCAGCTAAGGCTGCTGCAGATAAAGCTACTACCGATTTAGAAGCTGTTAAGACTGCTCAAGCAGCAGCAGCTGCTGCAGCTGCCAATCCTGCTATTAAGGGTGATGTCGCGGCTATTACTTTAGCTACTAATGCTAAGAATCAGGCTGATAAGGCGATTGCTCTAGCTACCCAGGACGCAAATGCTGCCAAGGCAGCAGCAGAAAAAGCTGCAGCAGATAAGGCTGCGGCAGATAAGGTAGTAGCAGATAAGACTGCAGCAGAAAAGGCTGCTGCAGAGGTTATTTCTAAGGCGAATGATGCAAAGACAGCAGCTCAGGCGACTGCTGATGATAAGAAAGCAGCTCTAGATGCCGCTTCTCAGGCAGCATCTAATAAGGCCATTACCACTAAGGCTGGTGTATCTGTTGCTGATGCAGCTGCTGCTGCTGATGCTGCAGCTAAGGCTGCTCAGGCAGCTAAGGCTGCTGCAGATAAAGCTACTACCGATTTAGAAGCTGCTAAGACTGCTCAAGCAGCAGCAGCTACAGCAGCTGCCAACCCGGCTATTAAGGGTGATGCCACTGCAGCATCATCAGCTGCGGCAGCTAAGACTGCTGCAGATAAAGCGGTTGCTCAGGCTACTCTGGATGCTGCTGCTGCTCAGACTGCTTCTAATAAGGCTACTGCTGATGCGGTAGATGCTCAGAAGGCTTCTGATAAAGTAGCCCTAGATGCTAAACTTGTGGCAGATAAGGCAGCAGCAGATAAGGCTGCAGCAGAAAAAGGTGCTGCAGAGGTTATTGCTAAGGCGAATGATACTAAGACAGCTGCTAAGGCGACTGCTGATGATAAAGTTGCTGCTGAGGCTGCTGCTGCTGAGGCTGCCTCTAATAAGGCCACTACTACTAAGGCTGGTGTATCTGTTGCTGATGCAGCTGCTGCAGCTCAAGCAGCAGCTAAGGCTGCTAAGACATCTACGGATGCTGCAAATAAAGCTAGTACGGATGTGGCTGCCGCTAAGACTGCTCAAGCAGCAGCTGCTACTGCAGCTGCCAACCCGGCTATTAAGGGTGATGCTACTGCAGCATCTTCAGCTACTAATGCTAAGAGTGAGGCTGATGCAGCGGCAGCTCAAGCTACTAAGGATGTAGAAGCTGCTAAGGCTGCTGCTGGTCAGGCGGGTGTGGATGCTGCATCTGCCAAGGCTGCGGTAGATAAGGCAGCAGCAGATAAGGCTGCAGCAGAAAAAGCTGCTGCAGAGGCTATTGCTAAGGCGAATGATACTAAGGCAGCTGCTAAGGCGACTGCTGATGATAAAGTTGCTGCTGAGGCTGCTGCTGCTGAGGCTGCCTCTAATAAGGCCACTGCTACTAAGGCAGGTGTATCAGTAGCGGATGCAGCTGCTGCTGCTGATGCTGCAGCTAAGGCTGCTAAGACAGCTACGGATGCTGCAAATAAAGCTACTACGGATGTGGCTGCCGCTAAGACTGCTCAAGCAGCAACAGCTACAGCAGCTGCCAACCCGGCTATTAAGGGTGATGCCACTGCAGCATCATCAGCTGCGGCAGCTAAGAGTGAGGCTGATGCATCGGCAGCTCAAGCTACTAAGGATGCAGAAGCTGCTAAGGCTGCTGCTGCTCAGGCGAGTCTAGATGCAACAGCTGCCAAGGCTGCGGTAGATAAGGCAGCAGCAGATAAGAATGCGGCAGATAAGGCAGCAGCAGATAAAGCAGCGGCAGATAAGGCTGCGGCAGATAAGGCAGCAGCAGATAAGGCTGCGGCAGAAAAGGCTACGGCAGAGGTTATTGCTAAGGCAAATGATACTAAGACAGCTGCTAAGGCAACTGCAGATGATAAAGGTGCTGCTGAGGCTGCAGCTGCTCAGGCAGCATCTAATAAGGCCACTGCTACTCAGGCGGGTGTATCAGCAGCTAATGCAGCTACTGCTGCTCAAGCAGCATCACAGGCTTCTAAGACAGCTAATGATGCTGCAAGTAAAGCGGCCACAGATTTAGCATCTACTAAGACTGCTCAAGCAGCAACAGCTGCAGCAGCTGCTAATCCGGCTATTCAGGCTGATGCGGCTGCAGCATCCTCAGCTGCGACAGCTAAGAGTGAAGCGGATGCAGCGACTACTCAAGCTACTCAGGATGCTGCTGCTGCTACTGCAGCATCTGCTGCTGGTGATGGTGATGCTGATGCTGCTTCTGCTGCTGCAGGGCTTGTACAGGCGGCAGAAAAAGCGGCGGCAGAAGCTGCAGCTGCAGAAGTTGTTGCTAAGGCGAATGAGGCTAAGAAAGCAGCTCAGGCAACTGCTGATGATAAGAATGCTGCTAAAACTGCTGCAGATCAAGCTGCATCTAATAAGGCTAGTACTACTCAGGCGGGTGTATCAGTAGTAGATGCAACTACTGCGGCTCAGGCAGCAGCACAGGCTGCTCAGGCATCTAAGGCTGCTGCAGATAAAGCTACTACCGATTTAGAAGCAGTTAAGACAGCTCAAGGAGCAGTTGCAGCTGCCTTTGCAAATCCTGCTATTCAGGCTGATCAGAAGGCTCTTGCTTCAGCAACGGCAGCTAATACTGAGGCTGATGCGGCGGCAGCCCAGGCTACTCAGGATGCTGCATCTGCTCAGGCATCTGCTACTCAGGCTTCTGAAGATGCAAATGCAGCCGCTACTGCTTCTACTAAGGTAGCAGAAGATGCTAAAGCGGCAGCAGCGGAGGTTGTTGCTAAGGCAAATGAGGCTAAAACAGCTGCTCAGGCGACCGCTGATGATAAGAATACTGCTAAAAATGCTGCAGATCAGACAGCATCTAATAAGGCTACTGCTACTAAGAGTGGTATATCTGCAGCGGATGCTACTACTGCATCTCAAGCAGCCGCACAGGCTTCTCAGACTTCTAAGGCTGCTGCTGATAAAGCTACTACGGATTCTGCTGCTGCTCAGAATGCGAAAGCAGCAGCAGTTACTGCATCTACAAATCCTGCTATTCAGGCTGATGCGGGTGCTATTTCTTCAGCTGCGGCGGCTAAGACTGAGGCTGATACTGCAGCTGCTCAGGCTACTCAGGATGCGGCAGATGCTCAGGCTTCTGCTACTCAGGCGGCTGCGGATACCACTGCTGCGGCTCAGGCAGCTGAGGCTGTAAAGGCGGTAGAAAAGGCTGCGGCAGAAAAGGCTGCTGCTACTGCGGCTGTTGCTACTGCGGCTGCTGCTGCAGCGGCGGCTAAGTATGCTGCCGCCAACGCCTTACACTATTATGGGATTATTTCAAATGGGACGGTTAGAATTCCTGCAGGTGTTAGTATAATATCTGTGCTTATGGTGGGAAAAGGTGGTGTAGGGTTCCCCTCAGGACCTACGGGCGACGGGGATTGGTATGCGAATGGTGGCGGTGGGGGTGGTAGTGGAGATATATGGTATGGTACAGGGTCGGCAATAAAAGATCTGGGAAATACGATTCCTATATTGTTTGATCAAAATGTATTAACTGTTGGCAATCTTAAAGTGAATAATGGCTCGCCGGGTGGTGATGGTCCCGGCGGGAAAAATAACGGCGGCAAAGGCTATACATATACAGCAACCAATAGTGCACCTACTAATGGTGGGAAAATGGCTGCATTTTCTCCATATGTACAACTCGGTATAATGGAAAATGCTGGTACAACAACCGATGTTTTCACTGGGGTGAAATTAGATCAGGGCCCCGGCACTGGTGGCGTTGGTTATGGAGCGGGCGGCGGCGGCGGCGCGTCGGGCATAAAATATGGTGGCTACTATTCTGGCGGGGGCGGGGGCGGGGGCGGCGGCTGGAATCCAACTTGGGATATGGGACTTGGAACAATTGGAGTGGCCCCCCGAAGCGGCAACCCAGGCATTGTCGTATTTCAATACAAAACTTCTGATGGTAGCACACCCTCCTTTGCAGCCCAAGGAGGCGGCCGTCGTCACACCCGTAACCGCAAACTATCAAAAAAGCGCCCCTCACGTCGCCGCCGTTAAATAGGCGTGTTGGCAGTATAATATACATTCTTCAATCCATACACCCGCATACATTTTTGCAGAAAACACTCACATTCATGACAAGGTTTAGAGGTCATGTGTGTCGGTTCTTCCGTGCGCGAAACGCGCATCACATACAAATCAGCCCCACGCAACTTGGAAATATCTCCCAGTTTCTTCACCACATTCTTTTCAGCGTGAATCGTAAAAGAGGAATATCCAGATCCACGAGAACGAGAACCGAGCTCATTCGTCGCCTGTGCGAGAATTTGTCCGCGTTTAACAATCACGGCCATATGAACACTTGTTCGGTGCTTTTCGGCAAGCCGTGTACGCCTCGGATCCTCCAAGAAGGAATTCAGGATTTTTTCAGTATCATGCATATTGTACTTGCAATCCAACATGGCAGCACCAATCAATTTTTCAAGCCCCCCCACTAAAAATTGACCCGATCACCACTCCATGACCATAATATAGTCATGAACTGTTCCGTTTGTCAGAACCAGGGTCATATCTCCCGGCGTTGCCCAGAACTCTATGGCCCTCTTCAGCCCGGTTTTCACAGTGGAGGAAACGGCGGCGGTGGTCATGATCATGATGAAGAACATGTATCGGCTCGGAACGAGTCGCGATCATGTATCGGAACCGATACACGCTGCCCCGCCAAACTTCGGAATTCCAAACCACATGAGTGGTTTTATTCAGAACTCTGGTCGCGATACACGCCACCCCTCTCAGAGGAGGAACAGGCCCAGCCTACACCCCCACCGGCGCCAAGAGAATCCTCCGACGCCAACTCCGTTTTGTAGGATCTGCATATAACCGTGCCATGATTTTTTCACCCGGCCGACATCCCTCATACATAGCCGCCGGCTGTTTGATAATCTGCCGCCAGGCCGGAATCCAGATTTCCACACGCCCCTCGCCCCCCGTGACAGTGTCGTCACCACCCCGGGGCAATACGAAAACTTCCATTTCGGCGACGCCATTGCCATCCCGACCGAGAACAAATTCCACGAAACGACAATCTCTCTCAAATGCTTTGGCCGCCTTTTGCTGTTTGTTCAAAAGTTCCAGCGAAGAGTTTGGAATTCCGAAGTTTGGCTGGGTGGCGTGTATTGGTTCCGATACATGTTCCAGGAGTGGCGGCACCGCCCCCGCCACGCCCAAGAAAACCATCTGGTTGTACAAATCCGCAAAACGCCGAATCGGACTGGACGCGTGGCAGTAAAGATCTTGGCCAAGACCCCAATGTGCCGACCCGGCAGGGTCAGATGCCGAGCAATACTCTGCAGAATTGTATGCAAGAAATTTCAGATCCTCACCAAGACATCCAAACCGCTCCAGCCTTTCCTGATCTGGTGCCGAATGGCGCCGGAACACGCCCCGGCCTCCGGCCTGGGACAGAGCCCGGGCAAATTCCACATTGTACAGAATCATAGCCTGCTCCACCCACTCATGAGAGTCATGGCGACAATTAAAGAACGCCGTAAGAATATCCCCACGAAACTCCGGATCGTCCATAACAGATTCATAGGTGTGATTACGATTCACCCGAATGACCGTTTCGGCGAAACGGAATGTCTTCTTTGCCATATGATTCCAAGAAACAAACAACGAAATTCCTGCCCGTTCTTCTCCCTCCAAAAGGGAACATACGCCTTCAGACAATTCTTCCGGCAACATCGGCGCCACCACTCGGCCCTCATCATAAAATGTCTGGCCTCGCGCCGCCGCCGCCACCGCCAGCCACGGATTCGCCTCCACGACCCGTCCCACATTCGCAATCGTTATAACAATCTCCCAACCGGTCAATGTCTGGGTAACACTGATTGCATCATCTATATCTCGGCATCCCGGCGGATCAATGGAAACATGGCGGCGGACGGCCACCATCCCCGCAGCCGCAGGCAAGACAGTTTCCCAAATTTTTCGAGCGGCGCCCTTGGCGCCGCTCCAATGCAATAACAATCCCTCTTTCTCCGTTTTGAGATCCCCGGCAGGTCCCAAGAGAGCCCGCGCAAGAACACCCCGAGGCGCCGCCGAACCGAGTTCCCACGTCTCAAACCGCACTACGGCAATCTGGGGTCTCGTCAAATCTTTCTCGCTAGATGCGACATAAAACGGCGGGTAAGACTCATCATACGGCTGAAACAAGAACATGGGGGTGCCACGTGATGTCATTCCATATCGTGTTTTTGAATTTAGCTCAAGAGTGCCGACGAGAATGTGACTAGATCTTTGCACCATTGCACACACACTCTTTTCTGCAAACCAGACCACTTTATCTCCTGGCAGAGCGCGTGCAGCTACGGCTGCGCCACGAAAGGGGATTTGGCCACCGCTCTCTGTCTTTATAATAAAGTCTTGATAGTTTTTCGTTGTGAGAATACCAGAGTCCATGTTTGTACTTGCTCCTCAAGTGACGGTGACTATCAATTTTTTAGGAGGTATAGTATAGATATGTCTGCAAGAAAAGTACATCAGATGAATGAAAACTTTTGGTCAGTTTTATATGCTGGTTTGGAAGCAAATGTTGTAGCTAAGATGAAAAAGATCAATGAAAAATACGATAAGCTATTAAAGGCTGGTGTAAGTAAAGTGGATGAAGTGAGAATAGAAAAAGAGAGATGGGATGATTTAGATAAGTGTATAAGTTCTAAAGGTCGCTCCCGCTCCCGCTCCCGCTCTAGAGGTGGTGGCACACGTCGCCGTCAGACTTCATAATCAAACCACGCGAGTGGTTTGATTCCGAACATGTATCTCGGCTCGGATACATGGTCGTCGTTAACGCCCTGTGGAACCGAATCCATCTTCTCCGCGCACAGTCATATCTAGTGAATCCACCACTTGTACGCGGTGAATCCACCCCATATCTGGTGCGACAATCTGGAATAATCGCTGACCTCTCTCAATCTTCGGAGCTTTCACAGCTGGTAGCTGTGGTATGATCGGTGCCTTGAGTACGCCGCGATAGGACCGGTCAATCACTCCACGACTATTTGCCATCATATAACCACTCTTGTAAATGGAAGAGCGTGGCTCTAAGGAGAAGTGCACCTGCTCGTTATTTTTAAGATCATACATGACTGCTTTGACACCGAGATCTAGAAGATGGATAATTGAACCGACGCTGGGATCATATTGGTAATTATCGGCCACAAAGAGATCAACACCCGCATTAAGATTATTGAAAATCTCCGGGAAATTCTCATACAGATCTTTATTTTCCGCTGTGGGACAAAGCAACAGGGTGTACTGCTTCATTCTACTGGACCGCAGGCTGCGCCTGCACTCAATTTTATGTTTGAGCAGCTCTCCGAATTTGTATATATATAATAGATAATGGATATTTTTACGAAGTTGTTCTGGCTTAGTTCATTACTTTTTGTTGGATTATCTGCTTATTTATTATGTTGTACAAAAAGAACCCCTATATTTCATGCACAGATTGCTTCAGGATGTGGTATGTTTATAACCAGTAAGATTGGGCGTAAGTTTTTAGGGTTAGACTCCTCGGCCTAAGCATATATCGCAGTTTTTCATAAAATGGTGAACAAGATTGCCTTTATTACAGGTATTACCGGCCAAGATGGATCATATTTGGCAGAGTTACTTCTGAGAAAGGGATATCAGGTACATGGTATTGTACGCCGATGTTCTAATAACAACAACCTATGGCGTATTCATGACATACTAGAAAACATCACAATTCATCACGGGGATCTTCTGGACACGAATTCTATTCAGAATGCACTGACGAAAGTCTGGAACCATGCATCTTCACATGATTATCTGGAAATCTATAATCTCGCTGCTCAGAGTCATGTGCAGCGCTCGTTTGAAATGCCCGATTATACCATTCAAGTGAATGGCCCAGCCATTTTGGCCATGTTGGAATGGATTCGTGCTCTTCCTCTTGCAGAACAGAAGAATGTACGTTTTTACCAGGCTTCCACTTCAGAACTTTACGGAAAAGTGCATGAAGTTCCGCAGAATGAGACGACCCCTTTTTATCCTCGTTCACCCTACGGTGTGGCAAAACTCTATGCCTATTGGATCGTCAAGAACTATCGTGAATCATATGGTATCTTTGCCACAAACGGTATCCTATTTAATCATGAATCGCCTCGTCGTGGTGATGATTTCGTGACGAAGAAAATCACGGATGCGGTCAAACGGATTCGTGCGGGTGGGGCACCTCTAGAAATCGGCAATCTGGATGCAAAACGTGATTGGGGGCATGCGGAGGACTATGTGGAGGGAATGTGGCGAATTCTCCAAGCACCGGTGGCGGACGATTGGGTCTTGTCGTCAAATGAGACGCATAGTGTGCGTGAGTTTGTAGAGCGTGCATTTGCGGAAGTTGGTATACAAGTGCATTGGGTGGGTGAAGGTGTGGATGAGGTGGGTCTGGATGAAGCGGGGAATCTTCTAGTGAAAGTGAATCCAGTATTTTTTCGGCCGGCAGAGGTTGATCTGTTGTTGGGGGATTCTACAAAGGTACGTACGGAACTCGGCTGGAACCCGTCATATACATTTGAGGGTCTAATATCCGATATGATGAAAAATTGACCTTTAGCCCTGCGATATAACCACTTAGAAACAACCTCTTAAGAAGTAAGAGAGATGCCCCCTGGAATCGTTCGTCCTGAATCTGACATTGAGCCGATCGTGGGGATCCAGTTTGGCATCTTCGGACCGGATGAGATTGAACGCCGTTCCGTGGTGGAAATCACAAATTCGGGCACGTATGATGGTGCAGAACCGCGAATCGGTGGTCTCTTTGATCCCCGTATGGGCGTTTTAGAAAACGGAAAAACGTGTCGCAGTTGTGGGCAGACAAATCACGGATGTCCTGGACATTTTGGGCACTATCGTCTGGCGCGACCTGTGTACTTTATCCAGTTCTTTCAATACGTTCAGAACATTCTGAAGTGTGTGTGCATTCGTTGCAGCAAACTCTTAATTAACAAGAACAAAGGGGGTACACACCGACGGGGAGAGGCGCGCTGGCGTTCTGTGCTTGCTCTATGCGGAAATGTGAAGCGTTGTGGCACGGATATAGAGGACGGCTGTGGTGCACGCCAACCGAATAAGTATGTGCGCGAAGGTATTGCGCGCATTGTGGCTGAGTGGACGGCAATTGAGGGCCCCGGTAAAGCTCCCGAGGGCGCACAAACGGGAAAACAGACTCAGGTCTTGGAAGTAGAATATGTTCTTCGTCTCTTTCGCCGCATTACTGACGAGGATGTTGACTACATGGGTCTGAGTCGTTATTGGTGTCGTCCAGAATCCATGATTTGTACCGTCATGCCGATTCCGCCCCCTCAGGTCCGGCCCAGTGTCATTCAGGAGAACAATCAACGATCAGAAGATGATTTGACACACAAGCTGTCCGACATTATCAATACGAACAATACACTTGCCGATAAAATCAATAACAACGCTGCGAAAAACATTATTGATGACTACACGACTGTTCTGCAGTATCATGTGGCGACGTTGGTGGATAATCAGATTCCGGGTGTGGCACCGTCGGCGCAGCGTTCAGGCAGGCCGTTGAAATCGGTCCAGCAACGTCTCGGATCCAAGGAGGGTCGGATTCGTTACAATATTCAGGGCAAGCGTGTGGAGCATTCGGCACGCTCGGTGATTACACCGGATCCAAATCTGAGTATTGCCGAGCTCGGTGTGCCAATTAAGATGGCAATGAACTTGACGATGCCCGAGAAGGTGACGCCATACAATATTGACTACATGTACAAGCTCATTCAGAATGGCGCTGACAAGTATCCGGGTGCCAAGACGATTGTTCGTGCCGATGGGCGTATGATTAGTCTGAAGCACGTCAATACACGCGAGATTGTCTTGCATCGTGGGGACACGGTCAATCGCCATCTGCTGGACGGTGATCCGGTTCTGTTCAATCGTCAGCCGACGCTGCATCGCATGTCTATGATGTGTCATCGCGTTCGTGTGCTGCCGTACAATACGTTTCGTCTGAATGTGTGTGTGGTGAGTCCGTACAATGCCGACTTTGACGGTGATGAGATGAATGCACATATTCCACAGAGTTATGAGGCGGCCACGGAACTGGCAGAGATTGCAGCGGTGCCAATGCAGATTGTGACGCCGCGTCATGCGAAGCCGGCGATCGGCATTGTCCAGGACACTCTGGTAGGTTCGTACCGGATTACTCGGCCGGGTGTGAGCTTTTCCCGTCGTGAATTTATGAACATGATGATGTGGAATAACCGTTTTGAGGGTATCGTACCGGCGGGCGCTGCAACTAGCTCTGCCGAGGGAGCCCGGGCTCGTTGGACCGGCCAACAGGTCATTTCACAACTCTTACCACCGATCAATATCGCGATGGGGAACAGTCAGTACAATGATAACAAAGTTCCCGAGAATTTTGTGAAGATTGTGGAGGGTCAGATTACACAGGGCATCATTGATAAGGATATCTTCGCCAAGCCGAGCAAGGGTATTATTCACGTCACCTATAATGACTATGGCCCAAAAGACACGGTGAATTTTATTGATTCTATGCAAAACACGATTGAGCAGTTCCTGATTTACAACGGGTTCAGTGTGGGGATCAGTGATATGATTGCCGATGAGGATACGAAGCGTAATATGGAGGATGTCATCAAGAAGCGCAAGGCGGAGATTGAGGACATTATCTTGCAGGTACATTTGGATCTCTTTGACAACAATACGGGCAAATCTAATCAGGAGGAGTTTGAGAACAAGGTGTTCTCGGCGATCAATAAAGCGACGGATGAGTCGGGTAAGATTGGTCTCGGGTCACTGACAGATGAGAATCGTCTAGTGGCGATGGTCCGTGCAGGTTCCAAGGGTTCGTCCATTAACATTGCACAGATGATGGCATGTGTAGGTCAGCAATCTACAGAGGGTCGGCGCATTCCTTATGGATTCACGGATCGCACATTACCGCATTACAAGAAGTACGATGACGGTGCAGAGGCACGTGGCTTCATTGAGTCGTCGTTTATTCGTGGTCTGACGCCACAGGAGTTCTTCTTTCACGCGATGTCGGGTCGTGAGGGTCTGATTGATACAGCCGTTAAGTCAGTAACGGGTGACACAAAGATTGTAATTATAGAAAATGGAGTTACAAAGTGTGTTGCGATTGGTGAATGGGTTGATGCCCATATGAACTCATCACTACGGGATTATCTAGAGCACTTTCCAGAAGAAAATGACCTAGAGATGCTGCAGCTGCCTGACAATTCTACATTTATTCCCTCTGTATCCTCTGATGGGGTGGTAACATGGGGTAAAGTCGCAGCAGTTACACGCCACGATCCTGGTAAACAACTCTATCAGGTAACTACACTTGGTGGGAGATCAGTGATTGTTCCAGAGTCAAAATCACTACTTGTTTGGCAGCCTAATACAAATAAATTTGAGCAGATGCCAACACCCAATGTACGTCCTGGTGATTGCATGCCAGTGACTATGAATCTTGCAAGACCACCCATAATCTGTAATTCTATTCCTCTTAAAAATTATTTACCAAAAGATACATACCTATATGGCACTGACTTCCAACTAGCTCAAACTGCAGTTGAGGCAGCAATGCTAGACCGTGAACACATTCCTGCAGGTTGGTGGAATACAAATAATGGAAAAGAGTTCACCCTTCCCTATGATAGTAAGGCGCGTTTTGTACGTACCCTCACACGATCTAAGACTGATAATATTATTACAGGTTATGTATATCCATTCACAACAAATCGTGACCATGCCCGTATCGCAGACGAGTTCATTCTAAACTCTGATAATGGTCGCTTCATTGGTCTCTTTCTCGCGGAAGGAAATGTTGATATTAAGAGTGGCTACGTAGCTATTACAAATAACAATACAGTAATTTGCCAATTTGTTCATGATTGGTTTGAGGCGCAGCGTATCCGTACTTCAGAAGATACTCGCCTCAATCCTATCGGTGGAGTCACAACCACTGTACGCGGATATTCAACTGTTCTTGCAAAGTTTATAGATGTTCTTGTTGGACACGGAGCTGCTAATAAATATGTCCCTTCAGAGGTATTTGCAGCACCAGAGTCTTTCATTATTGGATTATTAGATGGGTACTTCTCTGGTGATGGTACAGTTACACATAATTCTATAGAGGCTAGTTCAGCATCAAAAGATCTTATTGATGGCATCTCAATGCTTTGTTCACGCCTTGGAATATTTGCGAAGGTATTCAAGTCACAACTAACAACAAATAATCTTGGCACCGAGAATATTCTGCCAACATATCGTATATCTATTCGCGCACAGTGGGCAAAGCGTTTCGCAGATAATGTAACACTCATTGATAATGTGAAACATGACAAACTATTATCTCTCAAAGCATCATCTGAACATCGCAACTTTCCATTCCAGAATGATGTGGTTCTGGATGAAATTGTTGATATTACACTTGTATCATCAGATGCATATCCCAAATTGTATGATTTGACTGTACCAGATACATTCACCTTTGGTCTAGCCAATGGTCTACAGGTCTATGATACCGCCGACACAGGATATATCCAGCGTCAGCTGGTGAAGGCCATGGAGGATCTCGTGATTCAGTATGATGGCACGGTCCGAGATGCCCGTGGCAATATCACGCAGTTCTATTATGGTGAAGATGGAGTAAATGCAACGAAGATTGAGTCACAGTCGCTAGGGCTGGTGAAGCTGAGTGAAGAGGAGATTCGGAAGGAGTATGGCATGGTGGCGGCGGGGGCGGATCAGAAGGAGCTGCAGGAGTATGTGGAGCAGTTGCTAGAGGATCGTCGGATGCTTGTGGAGGGTGTGTCCAAGTTTCGTCAGGATATGGCTCTGTATTCGCCGGTAAACATTGAGCGTCTCTTGCAGAATCTGACAATCAGTTTCCGATTCAACCCAAAGAGTCCTGAGTCTGATTTGACGCCGGCCTATGTTCTACGGGGGATTCAGCGCATTATTGAGCGGACTCAGCGCTATCATAAAGTGTGGGCGGCACTTCTGCGCTTTCATCTGGCACCACACAAGCTGATCCAGCAGCGTTTCACGCGTCTGGCCTTTGACACCTTTTGTGAAATTGTCGTGACGAAGAACTGGAAGAGCTGGGCGCAGCCGGGTGAATTGGTGGGTATTATTGCTGCTCAGAGTATTGGTGAGCCATCTACACAGATGACATTGAACAGTGTGGATTGGGATACAAAGATTCTGATTGCCAAGGATGGTAAGATTCAGACACCAACGATTGGTGAGTTTATTGATAACTATGCTGAGAGCTGTAATGCGGCAACTATTCAGAAGCTTCCAAACGGGCAAATTTACATTCCTTTGGAGGCTGGTTGGGAGGCCGTCTCAGTAGCGACGGATGGTACAATGCGCTGGACTCAGCTAGAGGCTATTACACGACACCCAGTTGTGAATGAGGATGGGACTGATACTATATTGAAGGTCACAATGCAATCTGGACGTTCTGTGAAAGCGACAAAGGGGAAATCATTCTTAACGATGCAGGATGGGAAGATTACACCGACGAATGGTTCAGATCTGAAGGTGGGTGATTGTCTGCCTATTGCGGTCTCACTTGCGGTGGCGTCAATGCCAGATATCTTGAAGGTGAGTCTCAGAGATATCTTGCCTGTAACAGAGTGGTTGTATGGTAGTGAGGCAGTGGCAGCTGCAGCAGCCATGGTTGGTGATGACCGCAATTGGTTTCAGAAGAATCAGGGTAAGACTTTCACTGTCCCCTACAAACGCAGTGACTCTTTCCGTGCTGCCTTTGAGGATGGCCGAAACAGTAATGCGGCGTCAATTAAATCTGGCTTTGTTTATCCCAAGCGTACGTGCACAGATACTAGCCAAATTCCAGAGAGTATTCCATTGACAACAGAGTTTGGCTTCTTTGCAGGGGCCTATATTGCAGAAGGTACTGCTAACACGACTCAGGTAAGTATTACAAATAATGACAGTGCATACTTGGACCGTATTGTGGCGCTGATGGATTCTTGGAACGTTGGTTCGCATCGTACATCTGCCCAGCGAAGAGCTACACGTTCGGGTATTGCTGGTCTCAGCACAAGTCTTATCATTCATTCTACAGTGCTTGCTAAGGTGATGGCGATGATGTTTGGACGTGTTTCAACAGAAAAGACAATGCCTGATTGGGTATTCCAGGCTCCACAGGAGTTTGTGGCGGCTCTCTTGGATGGCTATATCAGTGGTGATGGCACGGTAGATAAGCGTGGTGGACAAATTCATGCAACATCTGTAAGCAGAGAACTAATTGACCGCCTTGGAGCTGTCCTGGGTCGTTTTGGAATCTTCACAACAGTTGCTACGCGTCAACCGAATGCAGAAGTAGCAGCCAAGTTTGATTCAGTAAATCCTTACCACACCTTGACAATTCCCAAGGCGTGGGCGCGTATCTTTGCAAAGTTAGTCACTCTTACAATCAAAAATAAACAGATGACATTAGATAATATTGCTGCAAATACAAAGAAGGTGCGAGAGACCTGGAAGACTACAAAGGATGTGGTATGGGATAGTGTTAAGACTATTGAAGAGGTACGCCCTATGGGTGCAGGCTGGGTCTACGATTTGACGGTGGCTGAGACACGTACCTTCACAGGTCTTAATATGATGGCTCTGAATGACACGTTTCATCTAGCCGGCGTGGCCGCCAAGTCCAATGTCACACGAGGTGTGCCGCGTCTGAAGGAGTTGCTGAAAGTCACTCAGAATCCCAAAGCGACTTCTTTATCGGTCTATCTGAAGAAGGAGTTCCGAGAGAGTCGTGAAAAGGCCCGTAGTGTGGTGCAGGATTTGGAGCTTACACTCTTGCGTGATGTCACAATTAAGACCGCGATCTATTATGACCCTACGGACGAGGCGACTATTTTGGAGGAGGACCGTGATCTCTTGAAATTCTACAAGGCGTTTGAAGAGGAGGAGGAGGGTGTATCTGAGGTAGCGGTAGTGGAAGAAGGAGCTGTGCCAACGCCACCTAAGCCAGTATGGAGCCCGCTAATTCTTCGTTTAGAGTTGGATCGTGAGAAGTTGTTTACAAAGAATATTTCCATGGATGATATTTCGTTCGTTCTTCGTATGACTTTCGGTCATTCGGTTCATCTTGTTTACAGTGACTATAATTCGCCCAAGCTCGTTATGCGAATCCGTGTACCACAAGAGAATACTGATACGTATGACTATGTGGCAAATCTGAAGAAGCTGCAGAACCGACTTTTGAACAGTATTATTATTCGTGGTGTGCTAGGAATCAAGGCCGCGAATTTCCGAAAGGACAAGGATATGATGGAGGTGCAGGAGGGCACGTACAAACAGGTGGAGCAGTATGTCTTGGATACGGATGGGTCCAACTTCATGGCGGTGATGAATCATCCCATGGTGGATGGTTCCAAGGTCACGAGTTCACATGTGCACGACATTTATGAGAACTTAGGTGTAGAGGCGGCACGATCCACACTCATTCGTGAAATGACGACATTGTTTGAGGAGGCGGGTGTGAACTATCGTCATCTTGGCCTCCTATGTGATGTTATGACGCGCTCGGGTGGGCTGATGTCGGTGGATCGTTATGGCGTGAATAAGAGCGATATTGGACCGTTGGCAAAGGCATCATTTGAGGAGACGGATAAGATTCTGCGTCGTGCGGCGTTGTTTGGTGAGGTGGATCCTATTACGGGTGTGAGTGCGAAAATCATGACGGGGCAGCCTATTCAGGGCGGCACGGGCTTCTTTGATATCTTGTTGGACGAGGCGGCGTTGATGCGTGTCCAGCAGGGTTTGGCGCCGGTGGCAGAGTTGGATGAGGAGGGAGGTGAGGAGCCAACGGATGAGCAGGTTGATGATCTCTTGTATGAAGATGAGGATGATCTATGTTCTACGGCGCGTCTACGGATGAATATGGCGTTACCGAACAAGTCGGTGATTCTGGAGGAACCAGATGTGGAGATTCAGATTATGTCTACAGATTAGCATCTGCGGCGCCCGGCATAAACATAAAAGCCAATATACAAGTATGAATGTGCTACAAACGAAACCACCTTGGGTATTATTACGTACCAAGGCGATTTCTCAAAAACCCATAAGTTTTTCTGCATGGCAAGAATCAACACCTACCGAACTTGTAGCGGCAAAAAAGGCGATTGAGCCATTAGAAAAAAGTCATCAATGGGAACTTGCCAAAAAAATGGCGAATCCCTATGAATTAGTCTATACGCTGGAAGATAAATATTTTCATCCCTCTATTTCGGCTATTAAACCTTTGAGCAGATCGTATTTCAAATTGATTGAGATCTTGGAAATCAGTGAATTTTTCAAACGTTTACCGAAACAGACGCATAGCATTTCTTCGGCCCATATTGCCGAAGGGCCAGGAGGATTCGTCCAGGCGTTTCTAGAGGTGAGCGAAAAAGCCAAGAAGCGTGTTACACAAGCCTCGGCAATGACGTTGCGTCCTACAAATGCAAATATACCGGGTTGGAAACGCGCGACGTATTTTCTGCAGAAACACCCTGAAATCAAGCTCACATATGGTGCAGATGACACGGGGAATATCTATAACAGGGATAATCAGAATATATTTGCGACTCTAACAAAGAGGTCATGTTACCTTTTCACAGCAGATGGTGGATTTGATTTTTCCGTAAATTATGAGAGGCAGGAACACGCTATATTTCCGTTACTTGTGAGTTCATTTGTAACGGGTTTCAAAACGATGCGAAAGGGTGCCATGATGATTGTCAAAGTGTTTGACATTTTTTCAGAGCATACCTGTATTTTATTGGCACTTGTGGGTCGCCAGTTTCAAGAGTGGACATTGTATAAACCTCTTACGAGTCGTCCATGCAATTCAGAGCGTTATTTTATTGGTATTGGGTACAAAGAGATATCGGCAGAAACATTTGCTGCACTAGAGGAAATTGAACTGAGAATTTCTGAGGATCTATATCCTATCAATCCCGAATTTTTGGACGAGTGTGAACACGAATTTATCACTACTCATATCGCATATCAGAAAAACAATCAATTAGAGGCCATTACAAAAGCAATACACTTTTCTCAGAATCCGGATGATTGGTATGACAATTATTTTAACACGAATTTTACGGCGTGTCAGGACTGGTGTAGGACATTTCATATTCCGTGGACAATACAAACACCGAGACCAATAATACGCTTCAGGGCTGTTTCTTATCTGAGAGCTGCTCCAAATCTTAACTCTGTTTATCATGATAGTACTTCTTTAGAAGACGATCACCCACAATTACCGAAGCCTGGTGTTGGTTTAGAGAGCCCCCCGCCATCCTATCAAGAAGTCCAATCATCATATTAAGATTGGTCTTATCTACGGCACCCATAACCTCTTTAAAGAGATGGGGATATTGCTCCACAAATTCGGGTAGACGCGCCTCAATATCCTCTTTCGTAATATTTTGCTCTTTATAGTCCTGAATGAGAAGAATGGTTCGTTTCACATAATCAGACCGCTCTTTTGCATTGAAAGCGGCTGGTTTCGTAGCTGCTTCGGCTGCAGCTTTTTCAATAGATTCCTTATTTATAACACTATTGGACATTATATTTCTTATTAGAACAAATGTATTTAGGCCAGGGCGCCCGCATAAATGGTACGGCTTATTTAGAAATATGGCCAACTCTCCAGTGACTGAATTTAATAAGATTTTATCTAGTTTAAAAGAAAAAATTATAGATTATGATACACTCAAAACGCAAGATATGGATATTTTAGAGGATATGATAGGAACGTTTCGTAAATTACACGATATTTTACGCGATTTAATAGAAAAACGTCAAAACCATTCAACTGAATTGCCTGCTATACGACAATTATTTGCACCCTGTATAAATAATAATTTAAATGATGATGACCGACGCGATATTCTACGATCCTTGTATACACACTTGATTGAGTATCCTTATGTAATTAATAGAAGAGATTCTAAAAAATTATCCCCAGTTAATAGGATATGAGTGATATAAATAGAAATATAGAGAAACCGTGTCAAGAAGGATATCATAAACGTAGATCCTATAGAACATCTACTGGTGCCACAGTACGTGCGAGTTGTGTGCGTTCACAGACTCGGTATAAAGAGTCACAAGCGGATTTTCAGAAGGGTGTTGCGCGACGTAAGACACAGCGATTACGTTCATTGGCAACAAAGATTCCTCGGATTAGATCTATTTCGCGGAAAGTTTGCCCTCCCGGTATGATTGAACGGCAACCGTATGTTCGGAAATTTACATCTAGAGTTCGGAAGCAGGGTTATACAGTGAAGATGAAGACGGGTAAGACGTATCGTGTATTTCCGAAAGCGGAGGGGACATATGTGAAGGCGAAATGCATTAAGGATATAGGGCGTCCAGGAAAGGGTTTGAAAGCGATTGGGGCATTACGGAAGGGTGAGTTGAAGAAACACGGCTACAGCAGTAGAAAATCAGAGGCACAACGTCATGCGGCATTAAAGAAGGCGATTGAGGAATTTGGTGCGCTAGGTGTGTTTCGTAAACTTACTGCGGTGGCGAACTATACGGTACGGACGCAGCCGGAGAAGTCGCGTATTTACAAAGCAGATAGTGAATGGATTCGTAATGAGAATAAACCTTTGGTAGTATCCTAGATCCCACGGGACAGACTTCTGAATCAAACCACGCGAGTGGTTTGGAATTCCGAAATTTGGTACGACTGCGTGTATGGGCTCCGATACACACCACGGGACTAAAAATCTCTATGTGATAAGGAGAATGAAGACGAAGTTTATTGTCACTGCATTAGCAATTTTATTAGCTGCAAATATTTTGATGATGTTTGTCTATCCGTTTGGGGTCCATGCAGAGGGCTTTAAGAATAAGAAGGGAACAATGGGAAGAACAAAAAGGGTGGACGGATTTAAGAATATGAAGAGACGGCAGCAGGGATTTCAGACATATGTGGCTGCTAGTGCGGGTGGTGCAGGTGGCTCCTATCAAGCAATGGGTGCATATGATAATGTATCTATTCCTACGGGAAATTCATCGGCTTGGCGGTACAAGACCCCTAACGAGCCTTTGATGGGTCCGGCGTTTGAACCTGGTCCCGACAGCCTCTTCCTTTTTAAGAATAATCAATGCAAACCCGAATGCTGTGGGTCTAGTTTCAGCTGTGATGGTGGGTGTGTTTGTACGAGCCCAGAACAGCGTCAGTATATTGCAAGTCGTGGGGGTAATCGCACAGCACCTGAGGACTCTGCTTAACACTTGCGTGGCCCCGAACCGTGTTCCAACTCCGAACTCTATGTCCGAGACTATATATAAAATTGTGTGTTCCAACCTGGGATACACAATTTTGTCTAACAATGACAGATGAGCAACTTATTTGGAAGTAATAATAAAAATGGGACGAACACATTTAGAAATATTGGTGTTGCTGCTACAAATGCCTTGAATACAGTTGCTACAAATACCCAAAGTGTATTTGGTAATATAGCGAATGGTACACAAGATGTTTTGGGGAATATAGCAACAAATACGCAGAAAATGGTGAACACTGTTTTTAATATTCCAAATGTGAATAGAATTTCACCGGTGCAGAATACGAGTCCCTCACCATATATGGCTATCTCACCTAACACTGTGTCATCCCCCAATATATCAAAAGGATCTTCATGGACACCGCATCCAATATTAAAACCAATTGCAATCTTTATTTTTATTGTGATTGGGTTCATATTCCTTTTTTCAACATATTCTGAGGAAATTAATCAAGGTTTGAAAAACATTGTGAAATATTTGCGTGAGCTTTTAGGTTACAAAACTCCAAAGGATGAATTTCCACCGTTTCCACAAGAATCACCAGAGGTTACCCGACCACCCGTTCCTCCGCAAGAAGAAGCTCGTCACCATCAGAGAACTCCGGTAGAGCAGATTGTAGAATCAATCTTACCGGCAAAGGCTGGTCAAGTCTTTAATGTTGAGAATAACGAATACACCTATTATGATGCAGAACCATTATGCCGTGCGCTAGGTGCCGAGCTCGCCACCTATGACCAAGTAAAGGATGCCTGGAATAAGGGGGCTGATTGGTGCAATTATGGCTGGGTAAAGGGTCAGGTCGCGGTGTACCCCACACAGGAAGATACCTATAACAAACTCCAGAATGGCCCAGCAGAAGAACGCGGGGCCTGTGGAGATGTAGGCCTCAACGGCGGATATTTTGATAATCCGGAAATGCGATTTGGTGTGAACTGCTATGGAAAAAAGCCATCACAGACCGATAAGGCTGCTGCCATGATTTCACAAAGGGGGACTACACCTTCCACACCCGACTTTCTCCAATTTGACAAAAAGGTCCATGACTTCAAAAATGACGCCGATTCATTAGATGTTCTTCCTTGGAATCCAGATAAGTGGTCAGATGTTTAGTTATTCGCCATGTCCAATAAGTAAGGATCAATATTCTTATTGCTAATTTTATCATCTTCTTCCTCAGTATCATAGAGAAACTCATCAAGTTTATGACTCGTTGGTGAGTTGGGCAGATTGATTTGACCCCAAAGATAATGTATAATGCCACTCTGCACTTCGGGGAATATAATAATCGTGTAGCGTTTCCCCCAATATGTGAAGAAATCCGCCCAACTCTTGGTTGAGATTGTGTGATGCCAATGAATATAGTCGTATTCATGATAGTCTATATTGCGCTCTTCAAACCTGTACTCGTTTAGAAAAAGAGCCGATGCAATTTCATTATACACAGTGGTGATGGAGGGATGGAGAACATATCCATGGGATTTTAGAAATGGGAAAATGCCGTCACGAACGAATCGTATAATGGCGAGTTTTTGTGGAATGAAATCAATATCATTAAATGTTATGATTTCTTTACACCAAGTCTTGAATTGTGATTCACGAACATAATTTGGGATATTCATTTCTTTCTGAATGTATACGCGTTACAAATTTAGGCCGTTTTCTAAGCACTTCTTTTTAGAACTTTTTCAACCAAAATATCTTCTGTACGCTTCTTCCGGAGAAAGGCGAGAATGGCTGAAGTCTCATCTTGACCACCCTTATTTTTGTAATATTCGTGGAGGTTCGTCTCTAGAGTTTTAAAAGAAAGAGGATTATTCTTCTTTTCATCAGCGACCGTAAGACGTCCGCTACCAATTTGTATGACTGCGTTTTCCATTTTGGCTTTGGTAAGAGCCTGTATTACAGCCGATTCAATTGTATTACGAAGTTTACGGGCATTCTGAATCTGTTTGTTAAGCGTTGATATCATATTATCCCAATACAACCATTTACGAATATGGTCGCCGATTTCATTTGTATTCAGTAGTTCTCCCATTAATTTCGGAATGGGAAATAATTTGCAAATTTTAAACGCTACTGCCGCGCCCTGCTGCGGACCGAATTTGAAAAATCATTATTGAAAGTGTAATAATGACTACGACAAGTAACAGAATAAAAAGTACACATATGAGTATCATATATGGAAATACTTTTTCAAGAACATGTTTAAGAATTGGATCCAATACAACTTCCTGGAATTGCTTCCGGGTCTCTTCCCGATTTAAATATACTAAGACTTTTTGAAAAACTGCGTTTGTAAAAAGATCATTTTTTATTGCTGATTTTGACACGAGCTCTGATTTTGACATACTATTTTTACAGTGCCTAAAGATTTGCAATATATATCCGCATATGGCCAAATCAGATGTAAGAATTGATTTTGGCCCTCCCATATGGGTTAGTAAAATTACATCATATACATTTAAAATTAATGATACAGATGTTGTTTATATCAAATCGTTTGTATGTCCGGGAGAAACGATTCCAGATGTGACAGATGATGAATTTTTAGAGTGTACATTACGAATATGTGATAGATTTCATAAAGAATATACAAAGTGGTTTCCGGGTAGAAAAACTACGGTAGATGTTATTATGAAGAATTTAAAACATACTTGGTCATTTAATGGGTCTCCGGACTTGGATGATGGTGTAGAATATCAATCAATTTGGAAGCCTACGGCATTTTGCTTCGGAGGCACACTTGCGGAGATTCAATGGTCACTTATTGATGTCTCCGGCATATCTTCCAAGGAGTTGAAGGAAACTGAACTTGCAGAACTTCCTTGTTCTTCCGACACTCCATCTTTGAATATTCAGATTGAAACACGGCAAAATTACCGAAAGCGGATTCGCCAGGCTCGTTTAAAAGCGGCATTGGCTGAATTAAAGGCTAGAAAAATGGCGGAGGCGTACTACCGACGTTATGAGAAGGTGGATGACTCCTCAAATTCTGAGTTGGAGGAATCTGACTTGGAGGAGGACTCCGAAGATGCATCGTAGCCACCGGCACCAATTTTTGAGCAGGGTTCCGAACCGGCGGCCGAACTAGAATCTGAATAAAAATATACACGTTGTTCTATACAGAAGAAACAATGGCGCATCTTAACAAGGGATCTATGAATACAGTTGGTTCATTACTCGTGTTAGCACTTATCGTGTTAGGGTTATCGTATCTTCAACCCCAGTTTATGAGCTATCTTCGTGGAAAGGGTCCAGAGGGATTCCAGGCCACAATGTCAGCAGCATCAAATTATTCAGCGGCAGCGGGTCAGAATGCTGTTCCGGGCCACGTTCGCGCTGATCAAGTGAATCATGCTCCCGAGGTAGCGCCTTCTATGGAGGTTGCAGCCGGCAGCCCTGTTTCTGGCACGGCAGGTTGCTATCCTCGTGATCAACTAACCCCGAGCGAGCTACTTCCCAAGGACAAGGACAGCGTTTGGGCACAACAGAACCCAATGGGTACTGGATCACTGAAGGGCAAGAACTTCCTTTCGGCCGGTGCTCTTATTGGTATCAATACAGTTGGCCAGAGCCTGAGAAATGCCAACTATCAGCTCCGCTCTGAGCCCCCGAATCCCCAGGTCCCGGTGACAATTTTTAATGTCCCGACGATTGAGCCAGATGTGAATCGCCGCTCTCTGGAGATCAACTAGGCTCTGAACGGGCCGCAATACATGCACGCCACAGACTCAATAAATCATTTTTATGAATAAAATTGATTTATGGACAGATCAAATTGCAGAAATGATGGTTGTAGTATAGAAATGGGAGAACAAAAGGACTTCTTACAGACAGCCTTTTTAAAAGTCAAACAGTTTTTAAATATTACATCATATCCAATGACTACAGTTAAGAGTGCGATTGATGGGAAATCTTACAAGGTTCGTGACATGCCTGATAAACAACTCGCCGCCGATTTGATAGCGACAGTTAGGATTCGTATGAATAAACTCAAAGTGTATTTGGAAACGACCTACCCCGACAAACCACAAGTAAAACGTCTTGTCAAGAATTTTCATACAGATCCAGATCGGTTTCTTGAATCAGCACCCGATGCTGAGTTTACCTCCTATAGTGTGAACAAAGGGGAATATGTCCATTTTTGCCTACGAGAACGTGAAAAAGAGAATGAGGCACTCGTAAATGCCGATATAATGATGTTTGTCGCGCTACATGAAATGGGTCATATGATTACAGAAAGTGTTGGACATGATGAACAATTCTGGAATAATTTCGCATGGCTCTTGAAAGAGGCAGAAAAGATTGGTGTATATGAACACCAAGATTTTACTGCACGACCTGTTTCGTATTGTGGAATCAAAATTACTGATCAACCGTCATATGATCCCAACAAGGATGGGACAGATTTTAGTGTGGGTACTGCGAAGCATGTATAGCAGCTCGTCACGAGCCGCGATACACGCTGCCCACCCAGAGTTTGTAGTGTTGGACCACTTGTGTGTTCCAACTCTGGCTGCGAACTAGGGGGCACCATTTATTACCGCACGAAAATAGATGGGTGACGGCGCTCCGGAGAAGGAACTAAAGGAGTTTCTAGCATCTTTATTTCACCCTCAATCATTGAAGTCGTTTTATCAGAGTGTACATAGTTCAGATAATACTATAAAGATTATCGTACATCACCCCACTGGTGAAGATCCTATCACACTTACAGATATATTCCCTTTTTTTACACCGTATGATATCAAGCTGGCTCTTTTTAAAGCCAAGGGGGAATCGCCTGAATATATGCCGTCACACACATTTTTAGCACAAAAAATTGGTAAACTCTATATGCCTGTGGATTACGCATGGTTTGTGAGTGCAAGTGATACGACCACATTTTCTGTCACGAATCCCCTGCATCTTGCTGATGGAACCTTACCATTAGATGGGCGTTTTGTAGATTCAAGAGGCGATCGGCGTATTTTAAAGTCGGTGGATAGACAACATATTATATTGGAGGAGTTAATCCTTAAAAGCGGTGGATATCCGACACTCCATGTATATACATACAATGATTTGCGTGATGTTGTAGCGGGTGAGCGGCCTATTTCTGAAAAAGAATGGAATGGGCGCTTATTTCCTATGTTTCCTTCTTTGAATACGAGTGGCGGCGATTTTTTGGAACGTATGCCAATGTTCCAGAAACATTTGCGACTCTTTGAAAAACGCCTCGGAAATCTATTAGAATTGCAGAGGTTATTAGTCAAACCAGAAACTCTTACATTTTCGGGTGTTCGTATGCTTCGTCTTTTATGGCAAAAAACGCGTCGCCCACCTGGCGGTATTGAATCTGTTTTTTATGAAGTGGAAGTCAATGAAAAACGACCCTATATGCGATTAATGCCGATTCTGGGTTCGCGCATTTCTAAATATCATCTTTTGGAGAATGGAGATCCCGATATTGCGGATGTACGAACACTGACAAAATGGGCCTCTGAGAATAATCCCACTCCTGATCGTGATTTTATGATGGCCAAGATTGTCTTGAAACCCCATGCGGTCAATCAAATGCCTCTTTATTGTACTCTACGTTTGATGGATGATGGAAGTGCCGATTTGATTGTCTTGCCGCCATCTAATGTTCGTAAATTGGACCCTGTGAATGATCTGGACAACTTTTCCACTGCTGTTATGGAGGGATTGAGAGGATTTTCTCATTTACAAGGCGTACCAGATATTGGAAATGCCACATTACTCTTTGGATTACGATTGACAGATAGAAGTGTTGTACTCAGCAAGACTACACTGCGTGCGCGAATTGCACGCCTGTTTTCGTCCATTTTTCAAGAAATTTCTGCATTACCGGGTGAACAACCTCTTATTATGTTACGATACAAACTGGTAAGCAACTTTTCCAAAGAGGACCGGATTTTCACATTTATTACGCAGATTGTCAGCCGGAAAATGATTCATGGTGATGCAATTACCAGTGATATTGTGATAAATGTGGCCGAGGAATTTCAGATTGATGAGGAAGAAGCTGAACGTAAAATTCGTGAATGGCGGGCACGGCGCGGTGAAGTGATTATGACAATTCCTGAGGAGAAAGATTATATCTTACAATATAATCCTGGTATAGATATTGCAGTGTTTGCACAACATCCCTTTTATACGTTTCATATTTATCGTGTGGATTCTGTACAGAATTTGGAGCGCATTTTGACATCACTATCTATGCTTTTTAATCTTGAAATAGATGTACAAGGGGGTGGTGAGGGAGATAATGAGTCCGATGTAGGAGAATTACCAGAATATTTGGGAAATTTGGCGCTTGAAGATTCTGATGAGGAAGAAGAATCTCCTGTGGCGGCTCCTGTGGCGGCTGCAGTGGCGGTTCCAGTGGCGGCTCCAGTGGCGGTTCCTGTGGCGGCTCCTGTGGCGGCTCCAGTGGCGGCTCCTGTGGTGGCTCCTGTGGCGGTTCCAGTGGCGGCTCCAGTG
>Ga0214919_10002275_pt1 | contig 30400 bp, 24 predicted proteins | sample LL1503_MetaG_FD_177994 | JGI IMG/M metagenome (GOLD analysis project Ga0214919, IMG submission 177994) | Freshwater microbial communities from Lake Lanier, Atlanta, Georgia, United States - LL-1503 | ecosystem: Environmental > Aquatic > Freshwater > Lake | place: USA: Georgia | collected... | reverse complement strand
CAGCAGGGGTGTACATCTTCCATACCTTGCCAGCAGCTGCCATAGCCTTGATCACGCCAGCTTGGATGTAACCATTGTCAATAACAACTGGAGTTTGTCCAGATGCGATTGTGGCCTCAGTTGGGTTTACGTTGATGAAGTTACCGGCAGCCTTCAACTTAGCGAAGAAAGCAACGCCCTTAGAGACATCATCAAAAGTTCCACCAAGTGCCTTATTGATCATGAAGATACCGTTCATGGCAGCAGATGAACCTAGCGGGTCACCGTTGAGAGCAATCTTGCCCTTGAACTTTGGATCCAATAGATCGTTGAGCTTAGTGATTGTGCCAAGTTCGCCGCTATAACCAATTGTCATTGTTCCTGTGTAGTTAGGAGTTACTTCGGCGGTTGGATCTACCGTTGATGCAAACTGCAAGTAGTTCCATGTCTTTACTCGGTATGGTGCAAATGTCTTTGTGCCTAAGTACTTAACGGCAACGGCTAGACCAATGTCAAAGACGTCAGGTGAGCGAGAAGTGCCTTTATTTGTGACTGCGGCATCAATTTCTTCCTGAGAAGAGCCTTCTGGGTTGGCTTCATCGATCTTCACACCGTATGTATCAGCAAATCCTGTAATCATGTCACCGTAGTTTGCCCAGTAATGTGGCAGAGCGATGACGTTAAGTTGTCCTTCCTTCTTGCATGCAGCAACTAGCGCATTCATTCCTCCGCCTTGTGCGGCAGATGTAATGGTTGCGAAGTTAACCTTTGCAGAAGCTGGTGTAATTGCAACTGCTGGTATCACGAGAGCTACAGCAACAGCTGCAACAACGGATCCAGTAGTGAGTTTTGAAAACTTCACTGATTTCCCCCTAATTTGATATGTGGTGGTAAGTGGTATGTAATTTTCATACATCTATTTGCTGCGCAGCACACGTGTTGGCTGCACAGTAATTAGAATTTTTACTTACGCGGATCCATCGTTAGTCAAAGACCAAGACGTTTCGCGCTCCCTCTCCAACTCTCAAACGATCAAAAGCTAGATTAAGACCCTCTAAACCTATCCGCTCGGAGATGAGTTCGTCTAGGAAAAGGTGTCCATTGAGATAACTTTCGATTAACTTTGGTACATCTTTTTTGAGATTTGCCGAGCCAAAATAACAGCCCTTGATGTACTGCTCGTTTACAAATGGGCCAGCATCGAGGGTGAGCGTTGCGCCATTTTTCAGCAACCCCACCAAAATCAACCCTCCATCGACATCCACGGTGCCCCAGGCCTGCTGGATTGTGGATTCGCGCCCCAAGGCTTCAAAGGCGTAGTCCACGCCACCGCAGATCTTCTTTACTTCGGCCACAGGATCACTGGTGGAGGCATTGATGGCGTGGGTCGCTCCCACTGTGAGTGCAAGCGCTAATTTTTCTTCAGTCACATCGATAGCGATAATCGTTGTCGCACCTGCCAAGCGAGCGCCTTGCACAATATTTAAACCAACGCCACCGCAGCCAAAAACGGCAACACGTGATCCGACTTTGACTGCGGCAGTATTCATCACTGCGCCATAACCAGTTAGTACTGCGCAACTGATGAGGGCGGCACGATCCAATGGCATCTCTTTAGGAATCACTACTGCTCCGGATGCAGGTACGACTACGTACTCGGCAAAAGATGCAACCGTTAAGAAGTGATGTAACTTTTCACCGTTCTGACTCAAGCGGCTGGTTCCATCGAATAAACCACCAACCGACATTGCGTTTCCTGCGGTAGAGCAGTAGTTAGGTCGACCAGATTCGCAGTAATCGCATGTGCCACAGCTGGGAACAATCGACATGATCACATGATCGCCAACAGTAAAGCCAGCGGTATCGGCTCCTACTTCAACCACAACGCCAGATGCTTCATGACCGATGACTGCGGGAAATGGAACTAACTTTCTTTTTCCATCGACTGCATTTAGATCGCTGGCACATAATCCACTGGCGGCAACTTTAACGAGCAGTTCTCCAGTTTTAGGTTTATCTAAATCAACTTCACGAATCTCAAACTTTGAACCGACGCCATCTAGAACTGCCGCTTTCATCTTCACGTTCGCGTACTCCTCTTAGTTGTAGGTGAGTTGTAAAACTAGTTAATTAAGATCGACCCACGTAGTTTTTAAAGCGCTATAGGCATCAAGGGCATGTAAGGATTTATCGCGGCCCCCACCAGATGCGCCAAAGCCACCAAATGGTGTGATGACATCTAGCATGTCAAAAGTATTAACCCAGACGGTGCCGGCACGTAATTTACGGGCAAATTTATGGGCTTTAGCAATATCACTTGTCCAGACTGATGCGGCTAAACCGTATTGAGTTCCATTAGCTAGCTGCAGCGCATGGTCAGCATCTTTGGCATCGATCGCTACAAGGACGGGGCCGAAGATCTCTTCTTGGGCTAAGCGTGAATCTGGTTTCACATGATCAATCAAAGTTGGCTGTATATGCAGGTCATCTCCAGAAGTTTTTTGCCCACCAAAAATTAATTCTTCACCTTCTTGGCCAATTAGATCCAAATATGAATTTACGCGATCACGTTGCACAGTTGAAACTAATCCAGCCATCTGCGTTGATGGGTCAAATTGATGTCCAACAACAAATGCTTTTAAGAATTTTTGCAAGTGATGAAAGAGCTCATCTTTAATCTCTTTTTCAATGATAATTCGTGAACCAGCATTACATGTCTGCCCGGCGTTGTAATAGATGGCCCAACCGATAGTCGATGCCGCTGTTTCTAAATCACTACAGTCTTTGAGAACTACTTGTGGACTCTTGCCACCGAGCTCTAGAGATACCGCTTTCATATTTGATTCAGCGGCATACTGCATCATTTTGCGTCCCGTTGGACCACTACCAGTAAATGCAATCTTGGCTACATCCATATGACGAGCTAAGGCTTGGCCGGCCTCAGCACCTAAGCCAGGTACAACGTTAAAGACACCATCAGGTAATCCTGCGGAAGTTGCTAGCTCAGCCATTTTGAGTGCACTGAGTGAGGAGTTTTCAGCAGGTTTAACAACGATGCTATTTCCCATGGCAATTGCTGGGCCTAACTTCCAACTAGTAATCATCATTGGGTAGTTCCATGGAACTACTGCACCTATCACTCCTAATGGCTCACGAGTAATCATCGCAAGTGCATTGTGTGGAGCAGGGGCAATCTCATCGTAAGTCTTATCAATTGTTTCGGCATACCACTGAATTACTCGCGTCGAATTAGGCGCATCAACTGAAAGCGCATCGCTAATAGGGCGACCCGTATCGATAGCTTCTAGGAAAGCTAACTCTTCGCGGTGTTCACCCAATAACTGCGCCCATCGCAACATAATTATTTTCTTATCCCGAGGATTCATGTCGCGCCAAGTACCTACATCAAATACACGCTTAGCTGATGCAACTGCTCGGTTCACATCTTCTTTATCTCCCGATGCGATTTGGCCAATTACTGTGCTTAGGCCCGGTGCGATGTTGTCAAAAGTTTTACCAGATGCAGCGTCATAATATTTTCCGTCGATAAAAATCTTTGCATCAGCCTTAAAAGCATTTGCTTTTTCCAACCACATCTCTTTATTGGCCATGTGTCTATGCTAGTACCAATAAAAACTTTATTCCCGCAACAATTAGCACGCATCCCAATGCGCGTTTTATTCCACTATGTGAAAATCGAGTTGTACCAAATTGGGTGCCAATAATGGCGCCCAAGAGGACTGCTGCTAAAAAGAGTGGCAAGGCCGTAGGCAAAGATGAGGTTGAGGCATAGTTTCCAAGTAAGCCTGCAAGTGAGTTCAGAAAAATGAATGCTGCAACGGTTCCACTGGCAGATTTAACACTTGTCCAGCCCAGCCAGATAATAAGCGGGGAAAGGAAGATGCCGCCTCCCGTGCCAGTAATGCCTGAGAGCAAACCAATACAGAGTCCGATCACTACGGCGAGTGGCGCAAAAACTTCACGTGCAACCCTATCGACTTGCTGGGATTGAAGAATAAATCGCAGACCAGAAAAAAGTAGAAGCGCTCCAAGAATGGGTTTATAGACAGTGTCGGCCAGATGTATGTGACCCCCAATAAAAGCTGCGGGCACAGCACCGATACTCAAAAATAAAAGGAGCTTTCTATTGAAAAAACCACGCTTCATGTAGCGCCAACTAGCAAAAGATGACACTGCAATATTCAGGGTCAGTGCAGTTGGTTTGATCACCACAGTGGGTAAGTCAAAAAGCGTCATAATCGCTATATAGGCCGATGCTCCTGCATGACCCACGGATGTGTAAAGAATTGCACCCAGGAGAAGTAGTAAAGCAATGACAAGATTGTGAAGTTCAAACATTTTTAATTGGTGACAACTCGGTATGTGTCTAGTGTGGAATCAGTTGCATAGGCAATACGGACCCCAGCTGCTTTAGTAGCGGCTAAACCTTCAACTATTTCCTGTGTCAAAATTTCACCAGGTGCAACAACGGCGACTCCAGGGGGATAAGGGGCGATTAAGTCAGCTGAGATTCTCCCCACTGCATTCTCTGCAGCAACCATCGCAGTATTCGCGAAGTAGGCATCGCGCATAGAAATACCTATCTGAGGCACTACAGACCAACTCAATGATGTTGCAGTTGGTCGGGGTGAGGTAGAGATTGATTTCACAATCGGAATCAGCGCTTTGGCCAATCCAGTGAACTCGACATCACTATCTGCCAGCGTTGCTAAGAAAACAACCGTGTCACTATCTGCCATCTCTACTCGAATATTGCTGAGCTGCAAGGCTTTTTCGATATCAATACCGGAAGCACCTAATTGGTTTGCTCGCAGAACTATTTTTGTTGGATCAAAACGTCCAAACGGAAAGTCTGAAGAGTTTAAGAAGATGGGAACTTCACAGTGCGATTGAATCTCTGCCTTAAACTTTTCAACATTAGCAACTAGCGCATTGATTAATTCTTCGCCTCTGGTTTCTAAAAGTGCACGACACCCATCAATAGAAGCAAGTGGAGCACCAGCTGGAGATGTTGTATGCGTAGTTTCAAAACTCTGTTCGATGCGATCAAGATTTAAATATTTTCCTTGTGCCAGCAAGATCGCCGATGCGCTGTAACCTGGCAATGCTTTATGTGTACTAGTGATGAGAGCATCGGCTCCTAACGCAAGGCAGTGAGCAGGAATTGAACTAGAAAAACCAAAGTGTCCACCCCATGCCGCATCTACGACTACCGGGATCGAATGTGCATGGGCACTAGAAATTAGCGCTGGTAAATCTGACAAGGTTCCTAAATAACCGGGTTCGGTCAACAACAAAGCAATAGGTTGTTGGTCTAATACTCTTTCGAATTCATGCACAGGTATTCCAATAGGAACACCTGTCGCCATATCGATCTCTGGCGATAACCAGATAGGTTCCAATCCAGCAAGAACTAATGCGCTCAATACTGAGCGATGCGCCGTGCGTGAGATTGCGACCTTGTCGCCAGGCTTGCCCAGCGCCAAAATGATGGCCTGATTTGCATGCGTTGATCCACCAGTTGAAAATCTGGCATAGTCGGCGTTCCACAATGTGGCAGCTAAGCCTTCGGCTTTCTTAAGTACTTGATGAGTAAGTTTAATTTCATCTAAGCCCCCAAATAAAGGAGTATCTGCGTCGACGACTGCGCCTAAGCCAGCATCTAAGCGTGAAGCACGCTGCTTGTGGCCAGGAATTGTAAAAGGAGTTCGAGCGCTTTCGAAGTAGGTTAAGTAGGCATCAAGCAGCGGTGCCGAAACTCTCAGAGAACTCATGGCGTAAGCCTAACTTTTAGGGCAGTGCTTGGGAAATATGGCCTTAGACTTTAACCATGACCATACTTACCAATCTGACCCAAGAACGTCGTCTGGTGACCGCAATTCCGGGCCCACAATCTATTGCAGCTATGCAGCGCCGCAGTGAAGCGACTTCTGGTGGACTAGGTATTGCGATCCCAGTGATTATCGAGCGCGCAAGTGATGCGATCTTGCTTGATATCGACGGCAATCAAATTATTGATCTTGGCTCAGGCATTGGCGTTGTAAATGTTGGTAACTCTGCCAGTCGCGTTGTCGATCGCGTGATTGAGCAAGTGCAGGCATTTACTCATACATGTTTTACGGTAGCTCCTTACATGAATTACATAGAAGTATGTGAAAAATTAAATGAGCTCACACCCGGAAGTCACAAGAAAAAGTCGTTACTAGTTAACTCTGGAGCTGAAGCTGTTGAGAATGCAGTCAAAATTGCACGTCATTTTACTAAGCGCCCTGCAATTGTCGTTTTTGAACATAGCTATCACGGGCGTACAAATTTGACGATGGCGCTAACTGCTAAGAATATGCCTTACAAAGAGGGCTTTGGTCCATTTGCCCCAGAGGTTTACAGAATGCCTATGCCCTATTCATTTCACTGGGTCGGCAATCAAGGCACAATCACTGAAGATGCAATCGAGATGGTTACCCACAAAATTGAAAAAGAGATTGGCGCACATAATGTTGCAGCAATTTTAATTGAACCAATTCAAGGTGAAGGTGGATTTATTGTTCCACCTAAGGGATTTTTGCCAGCACTATCGAAATACTCTACTGATCATGGAATCCTATTTATTGCAGATGAAGTCCAAACTGGATTTGGACGCACTGGACACATGTTTGCAATGGAAGAGGAAAATGTTGTTCCAGATATTGTTGTAACGGCTAAGGGAATCGCAGGCGGCCTTCCACTTGCTGGTATCACGGGTCGAGCAGATGTGATGGATTCAGTTCATGCCTCAGGCCTTGGTGGAACTTTTGGTGGAAACCCAGTTGCGTGCGCCGCAGCACTTGGCGCAATCGAAACCATTCAAGCTGAAAACCTTGTCGCTCGCGCCCAACATATCGGCGAAATCTTGGGCGATTCACTTCGTGCGCTCGCTAAAAAATATGCGGTTATTGGTGAAGTGCGTGGTCGCGGTGCTATGCAAGCTATTGAATTAGTAGAGGCTGGTACTAAGAATCCAAACACTGCAGCGATGAACGCGGTTGTGAAATATTGCCAGAGCAAGGGTGTTCTGGTTCTTACAGCCGGAACATATTCCAACGTTGTGCGCTTCTTGCCTCCATTAGTAATTACTGATGATTTGTTGCGTGATGCTCTAAGCGTCCTCGATGATGCTTTTGCGTCTTTGTAGAAAATTATTTAATTTTCTAGCTTGTACCCTAAGCCTCGAATAGTCTGAATTAATACTGGATTAGCTGGATCGGCTTCGATCTTTGCGCGTAAGCGTTTAATATGAACGTCAAGCGTCTTTGTGTCTCCAAAATAATCCCCGCCCCATACGCGATCAATTAACTGTGAACGAGTGAGAACTCGACCAGAGTTTCGCATTAAGAACTCGAGAAGTTCAAACTCTTTTAGTGGAAGAGCAATCGGATTTCCATTCATAGATGCTTGGTGACGTGCCGTATCTAACCTGATTGCACCTACCGAGATGACTTCAAGATCGCCATTGAGTTCGGCATCGGAAATGCCACGACGAAGAACCGCTTTGATTCGCGCAATTAACTCACGTGATGAATATGGCTTCGTTACATAGTCATCAGCACCAAGTTCTAAGCCAACAACCTTATCTATTTCGGCATCTTTGGCAGTTAACATAATGATTGGAACTTGCGATGTAGTTCGAATCGTGCGACAGACATCGACGCCAGAGATTTCAGGAATCATCAGGTCAAGAAGGATGAGATCAGCCCCCTCTTTAGCAAAGATATTTAAGGCTGCACGCCCATCTTCGGCCACGCTTACTTCAAAGCCTTCTTTACCGAGTAAAAATGCTAGCGCCTCAGAGAAAGATGACTCATCTTCAACGATTAATATCTTTGTCATTCAGTTATCTCCAAAGGTGGTACGTAGACAGGCAATCGGAAAGAAAAAGTGCTCCCAACATTTTCAACGCTCCAAATTTTTACTTCACCACCATGTTTTGCTGCAACGTGTTTAACGATTGAAAGACCAAGTCCCGTCCCACCAGTTTGTCTCGAGCGCGCTGGATCAACGCGGTAGAAGCGTTCAAAAATACGATCCTGCTCAGCCTCTGAAATTCCAATTCCTTGATCTGTGATGGCAATATCTATAACACCATTTTCTACCGTAGTAGAGATGGAAACCTTTGTATTTTCAGGAGAGTAATTGATCGCGTTTTCAACAAGATTGTGAATCGCCATAATAAGTTGGTCGCGATCACCAAGCACAATCGCCGGCGTTGATTCGGCATATGTAACGGTTATCCCACGATTGTCTGCAGTAATTTGGCATTGATCAATAGCTTCACGAATCATGTATTCGACACCGACTTCTTGCGCAAGCTGCAGTGGATCTGAATCCTGAACGCGAGAAAGATTAATGATCTCTTGAACCAAATCAGTCAGACGTTTTGCTTCTGACTGCATGCGAGTAGCAAACTTCACTACTGATTCCGGATCATCTTTGGAGCCCAAAACCGCCTCACTTAAAAGGGAGAGCGCACCGATAGGTGTTTTTAGTTCATGCGAAATATTTGCGACAAAATCGCGACGTACGTCATGAACTCGTTGAGCTTCACTTTCATCGCTTACAAGAACAAGTACAAGATCATCTTTAGTCAAGGGCAAAACTTTTACAGTCAGCTCATGCTTTCCTTCACCAATTGGCCCACGAGGAATATCAATTTTTCCTACTTGCTGATTGTGCGTGCGCCTGACTACGCGAATTGTGGCTAAGAGTTCTGAACTTTGAATGCGATCATCTTTTAGGATTCCTAAGAGTTCAATGCCTGGGGTACTAAAAAGAGGGACCTCCCCTGGGGCCAAAATGAGTGAGTCGCCTTCTAAAAGGCTCAGTGTTTCCAGCAGCATCTCGGGCACAGCTCTAGGGTTTGACTCCTCTAAGTCCCTGCGCAAGAACTTCATGAGTGCACTCTATAGGCTCAAAACGCCAGTTTACCTTCCGTTCACCTAAGCATGACTCTCTATTCATCACGTGGGCATAGGTTCTGGGCTATGGCCCTCATTAGATCCGTATTCCAAGACGAGCTCGATAGCATTTCACAGTCCTTAGTAGATCTGACCGAAATGGTTTCTGAATCTATGTCGAAGGCAACCACCTCGATTCTCTCGTGTGACTTAAAACTTGCTGAAGAAGTAATCGCAGCCGATGAAAAAATCGATGAGTATCAGCACGATATTGATTCTCGAATCATCGACATCATCGCCCGCCAACAACCTGTTGCATCTGACTTGCGTGCACTCGTAACAGCCCTTCGCATGGGTTCGGATCTTGAGCGTATGGGAGATCTTGCCCACCATGTTTCAAAGATTGCAAGAATGCGACATCCAAACTCAGCAGTGCCACCAGAGCTTATTCAAACCATTACAAGTATGGGTTCTGCAGTAATTAAAATTACTAACAAAACCGGGGTAGTCATTTCGACTCGCGATACAGACATGGCACTTGAAGTCGAGCGCGATGATGATGAGATTGACGGATTACATCGTCAGTTGATCGGCGTACTAATTGAGCCAACATGGAAGCATGGAATTGAAACTGCAATCGATTTGACTCTTTTGGGTCGTTATTACGAGCGCTATGCCGACCATGCGGTATCGATTTCTCGCCGCGTGTACTTTTTAGTAACCGGAAAGTTTGCTTCTTAAAAATGTCCCTACAAGAAATGGCTGTACCGACACCTCGAGAAATTACAACAGAGCCTCGTTTTTCAGACAAGGTATTTCGTGGGGTAGTAACTACAGGTGGTCTGTCATCTTTACTGTTGCTCGGCTTGATCGCCCTTTTTTTGGGTTACCGCGGTTTTGAGGTTTTACGTCAAGAGGGAATTGGTTTTATAACGAAATCTGATTGGTCAATCTCAACCGATGATGCAGGCAATGTTCTTGATAGCCACTTCGGACTTGCTGCCATGCTGGTTGGAACAATTCTGTGCTCCTTGATCGCAGTGGTTATTGCGCTTCCCATCTCGGTATTTTGCGCCCTTTTTCTCAATTTCTATGCTCCAGGCTGGCTCAAAAAAGTGATGGTCACCATTATTGACATGATGGCAGCATTTCCCTCGATCCTCTTCGGAATCTGGGGCTTCTTAGTTCTCATGCCAAGCGTTGAGTATTGGGCAAAACTTTTGCACCGATACCTCGGATTCATTCCAGTTTTTGACATGCAAGTAACCGTATATACACGCTCACCATTTGTTGCCGGAGTGGTGCTTGCAATAATGATTATTCCAATTATTACTTCAGTCTCACGTGAAATTTTCTCGCAAGCCCCACTTGATCGCATTCAAGCTGCTTATGCTTTAGGTGCCACACGTTGGGCGATGATCAAAGCAGTAGTAATTCCACACGGTCGAAGCGGAGTTATCGGTGGAGCCATGTTGGGACTTGGTCGTGCCATGGGTGAAACAGTGGCAGTTTTCACTGTGCTCAATATAGTTTTTCAAATCAATTGGGAAATGTTGTTGGGTGCCGGTGGAAACGTAGCTTCTCTTATTATCTTGAAATTTGGTGATGCTAGCCCTTACGAGATTAAAGCTTTAATGGCTGCAGGCCTTGTTCTATTCGCATTAACACTTATTGTGAATGGGCTTGCCAACTTTATAGTTAAAACAACTGGAAAGTCGGGACGATGACTTCGACAGTAATTACTGCACCTATGAAGCCGTGGAAAGCTTCCAAGAGAGAACGCGCACTAGACTTAACAATTTTTATAGCCGCGCTTGTAACGTCATTTCTAGTCGTGCAACTAACTCCCATGAAAGGCAAATTGGCTTACTTTGCCATCTATTTTATTGCATATGCCATTTTAACTTCAAGCTTTAAAGGCTTGCAGCGGGGGAGCGCGGCTGCAAAAGATGCATTGGTTAATTCACTTGTTGCTATCGGCGCTATTGTCACGGTAATCCCTGTCTTGAGTATCTTGGCCACTGTGCTAAGAAAAGGCTTGCCTGGCATTAGTTTTGGCCTCTTTACACATGACATGGCATTGGCAACTCCCACCGATCCGCTTAACAATGGTGGTTTACTGCATGCGATCACTGGAACTTTAACGTTAGTAGCAATCGCCCTCGTACTCAGTGTCCCGATTGGTATTTTGACTGCCCTGTATTTAACTGAGATAAAGGGTCGATTCACCGCTCCCATTCGTTTCTTAGTGCAAGCGATGAGTGGAGTGCCTTCGATTGTTGCAGGACTATTTATTCTCTCTGCAATTTTGTATCCAATTACAAAAGCGTATTCAGGCTTAATGGGCTCATTATCATTAACGATTTTGATGATTCCGACGATTGCTCGAACTTCGGAAGAGGTTCTTAATCTCATTCCCAATGATTTGCGGGAAGCCGGTACTGCACTGGGTGGCACTCAGTGGCGCACAGTTGCCATGATTGTTTTGCCTGCAGCCAAGAGTGGTTTAGTAACAGCAATAATTTTAGGTGTTGCGCGCATTGCTGGAGAAACTGCACCAATTCTGCTACTTACTGGCGGCGGCGACAAAGTCAATCCCAACGCCTTTGACGGACCCATGGGATCACTGCCTTATTACATCTGGAAATCTTTCAATGCAGGTTCGCCAGAATCACTTACTCGAGCATGGGCTGGTCTCTTGGTTTTAGTAGGCCTGGTTTTAATCCTGTTTACATCGGCACGTTTCTTAGGAACTAGAAAGGCTGCCAAATGACAACATCCCATGAAGGCGAGAAGGAAACAATGGATACATCGGTAAGACCAAATTCATTAGCAGATGTTGCACACGCTAAACCCGTTAAGACTCCAGGTACACGCGCAATGGGTACAGGCCTTGAAACCCGTGGCATCCATGCATGGTTCGGCAAGCACCACGCTTTATCTGACATTTCACTTGATTTTGCAGCAGGCACTGTAACTGCCCTCATTGGCCCCTCTGGCTGCGGTAAGTCGACATTCATTCGCACGATCAACCGTATGCACGAATTTATTCCAACGGCTGCAATGGCCGGTGAAGTCTTGCTCGATGGAAAAGATGTTTACGCGCCAGGCACAGATGTCACTAAAATTCGTTTGCAAATTGGTATGGTCTTTCAAAAACCAAACCCTTTCCCGTCGATGACCATCGGTGAAAATGTTTTATCAGGACTTAAGCTTGCCCAGATTAAAGTTGACAACAAGGATGATTTACTTGAAGAGAGTTTAGAGCGCGCAGGATTATGGAGTGAAGTGAAGGACCGCTTAGGAGCCCATGGCGGCTCACTTTCTGGTGGGCAACAACAGCGCCTATGTATAGCGCGTGCCTTAGCGGTTAAACCACAAGTACTTTTGATGGATGAACCATGTTCGGCTCTTGATCCAGGTTCAACCCTTCGTATTGAAGAGACGATTCGTCATCTATCTGACACCATGACAATCATCATCGTTACCCACAACATGCAACAAGCCGCACGTGTATCTGACTACACAGCCTTCTTCCTCTCAGATGGTGGCCCAGGGCAGATGATCGAAGTTGCACCAACGAGTGAGATTTTCTCGCGTCCGCAGGATCAGCGCACTGAAAACTACGTCACGGGGCGTTTCGGATAGTCATTCACCAGTTGTTCACTTAAAAGTCGAAGAGCGTTCGGATTCCGAGCGCTCTTTGTTCATGTTATCTCCTTAGGTTTAGCCCGTAGTTCACACTTACCTAAAAAGGGGAAATAAATTGAGAATTTCAAAGTTCGCGAAGATTGCATCACTTGCACTCGCGTTTGGTTTAGTAGCAGGTTCACCTGCTTATGCAGTTGATCTTCAGGGCTCTGGCGCTTCATTCCCAGCGCTCCTCATAGAAGGTTGTAAGGCTGGCTTTGCCGCAAGCAATGGCGGAGCAAACTCATATGTTTACGCATCATCGTCTTCAGGTACAGGTCAAGCAAACTCAGATAAGTCAATCGGTGATTTCTGGATGTCAGATGGCGCTTACACAGCAGCTACTCGACGCGCTTCTCTAGTTCACATTCCACTTGTTGCTGCACCAATTGCAATTTTGCATAACTTGCCATCAACAAAGACACTTCAGCTATCTGCTTCAACAATTGCTGGAATTTTCGGTGGAACAATTACACGTTGGAATGACCCAGCAATCGTTGCTGATAACAACCGCAGATCTACAGAGGTTGTCTACAAGCTAGATGCAAACGGAAACCCAAAGAAAGATGCTGCGGGCAAGTTAATCGTGCTTCGCACAAAGACTGTGTCAACTAACTACCCACTACCAAATCATGCAATCAAAGTTATTTATCGTTCTGATTCATCAGGAACAACTGAAAACTTCACAAACTACATGAATAAATCTGCGCCTTCTGTATGGACAAAGGTAAAGGGCAAAGTATTCAAGGACGGCTTCCCTGGAGATATCAACTCTGTTGATAACTTAGGTCGCGTTGTTGGAGCTGCTTCATCAACTGGTGTTGCACAACTTGCAGGAAAGACTCCTTACTCAATTACATATGCTGAAGTTAACTATGCAACTGCAAACAAGTTAAAGCCAGCAAATGTAATTAATCCAGCTGGTGCATCAGTTGCGCCAAACTCAACAGGTGTTGGTGCATTCCTTGCATCTGCAACTCAAGATGTAAACGGCTTCTTGTCATTCAAGTTTGACACTATGGAGCCAGGTGCATACACACTAGGTATCGTTTCTTACCTTCTTGCAGATACTAACTACCCATCAAAGACAACTGCTGCTGCAGTAAAGGCGTATGCAACATACATCTTGAGCTCTAAGTGCTCAGGTGATGTAGGCGCAGCTCTCGGCTTCAGCGTTATCGATGGTGCACTTCTAGCGAAGTCACTAGCTCAGGTAGCCAAGATCGGTTAAGTATTCCTACTTCGAGGGAAAAAGAAGTGGCGGTCCCAGCGATGGGGCCGTCACTTTTTCTTTTACTTGCTATATTCCATCTATGCAAATAAACCTCGATAAAAAATCAGGTGTTTTGGTAGCCATCATCGCTGCCCTTCTCGTCATTATTGTGGTTCTGCTCATCGATAAGGTAGAAGATGACGGCCACATGATTGAGTCACACTCGGCTCAGTTTTTCGAGATCACTAACTAACTTTCATTGCGAGTTTGCAGCTTTCGCCACTTAAATCGCCCCCTTGAATCACCCTTAATGGGGTGATTCTTTCTTGTAAATCTAAGGGTGATACCTCACCCTTAGTTCATGCGCGAGCCTGAAGTGACGGTACATCGAGGTAGAGCTCTAGGGGTGAGTCTGCCGCGATCGCAACCCCCTGCAACTCCGCCTAATTTCATCTCACGTAAGCAGCTTTTCCCCCTGTTTGAAACCGAGGTACCTGGTGCAACTCTGGTCGTTGCCCCCACCGGGTATGGCAAAACCTCGTTGGTCTCTGAGTGGGCACAAGCCAGTGAGCGCCCAACCATTTGGTACACGGTGGACTCCAATGACTCGTTTGAGGATTTCAAAACGCACCTTGAAAGTTCGATTCAAAGCTTTATCCCTGATTTAGATCTACGTGCGGGAAAAATTAATGGACTTAATACCAGTAAGTCGATTTTCGAATTAGTCAATGTGGTTGCGAAGTTACCGGGCGGAGTAAATTTTGTAATTGATTTTGCACGCGAAACCCACGAAGGACTTCTACCTTTCAGGCAGTTGCTGGTTGATTCAACGCCAGAAAATATTCACTTAGTCATAATTCGTAGATCAACCAGTGAAGCTTCGCTCGCTCGGTATGCCGCAATTGGAAATCTCAGTTTGATTACTAGCGAGGATTTGAAGTTTTCAGATTCTGAAGTGGAAACAATTGCTGAAATAAATGGGGTAGACCTAGCCCGTAATGGAAATGCACAAGAGCTACAGCAATGCAGCGGGTGGCCAGCGGCCGTTCAACTTATGTGCCGAAATATTGGCAAAAATAATGCTCACATTCAATTTCATGATGCAATGGTTGTTGGACTACATCCAATTTCATTTTTGGCAACAGAGACCTTTAAGGGATTGAAATCGGAAAATAAAGAGCTATTGCTCAAACTGAGTATCGTTGAAGAGTTTGACTTAGAGATAGCAAAGATAATACTGCAAGAAAAATATTCAGAGTCGTATCTAAATAAACTTGCTACCGATGGACTTTTCGTGACTACATCATCTACGGTTAAGCGTACTTTTCGCTTTAATTCAATTATTTTCGAAGCATTAAGTAAGATTCGAGAAGACGGTCATGAGTTATTCACAAGTGCTCGGGAAGATTTGGTCGATTACTATATTTCACGAAATGAAATCACTCTCGCTTTAGAGCATAGCTTTTTACTCAACAACAAAAGGAAATTTACTGAACTTTTACATACAAATTTACGCCAAATGGCACCAATAGGCCGTGGAGATTTAATGATCAAATGGTCAGCCTATGCAGGAGATGATTCGCCAGAGGGTGAAATCATGAAGAAGACCATAAAAGTAGTTGGCAACCTTATCAATTTGGATTTTACAAAAGCTGAGGCACTAGCAGCCGAACTCGAGTTTATCGCAACGCACGGTGCGGGAAGCGAATTCTTAGACGGACTAACAGCAATGGTGCGCTCGCATGTCTACTTTGCACGAGGAGATTTTGAAAATTCCCGACAAAAAATTGAAGCGGCACTTCTACCAACTCAGGGACAAACTTCACTTCAGAATTTAGATAAAATAGCACTTCTACGCTTATCGGCTTCGACTGCGTTTCTCCTTGATGATTTTGAAAGCTTATGGCGGGTGTATGAAGAAGCTGAGGCCCTAAGTTTAAATAATGAATCGACCGTAGTTGCATATCATTTAACTTGCATGAGAGCACTTGTGCTTTATTCGCAAGGTCAGTATTTTCAAGCAGTAGAAATTGCAGGTATTGCATGCGCTCAGGCGCGAGAGTTCAATTATGTTGGCATATACGCCCCATTCGAAGCCATGCTTGTATTAGCCAGAAGCCAACTAGAAGCCTCTGAGCTTTTAAAGGCGACAGAGGTCTTTAGATCCATCATGACCCTGGCCGAAAGTTCTCAGATTTGGCCTTGGTATTTTATGGCGCAAGGCAGCATTACTAGAATTGAAGTAACGCAGGGAAGTTTTTCCAAGGCGGCAGATGATATTAATCAGCAACGCAAATTCTTGAAAAGTTTCTTGAATACAAATGGCTTGGCATGGATGATAGATATGAGCGAGTCATTTCTTTTTCTCTATGTTGGCGATTTCACTCGAGCCTTCGAAATCATTAAACGTATGCCGCGCCTTGAAATGGTAGTGCAAATCGAGTTAGCCCATGCATTTGAAGTTGCACCTAAAAATGTAGCCGAAATAGTAGAGGCATTACCTGCGCGCACTGCTCGAGAGAAAATTACAAAATTGTTGGCTGTTACCATTTTAAATAAGGGACATGAAAATTTAGCCCTAAAAACCCTCATCCAAGCCCTCGATCTAGGTGCAGAGTGTGGGTATCACGAGTATTTCATCAGGCAACATAAGTTATATCCGCTAGTCGTCAAAGCATCGAGAGAGAGACCAACTTTCTATATGGAGGAACTCGTGCAAACAATGGGTGAACGAATACATGCTTCTAGCACCACCGCTAGCGCACTTGATGAACCACTTACGAAGCGAGAAATCGAAATTTTAAAGCATCTCACCACTGGTGTTCCGATCACGGCTATCGCAAAATCGTTACACATCTCGCAAAACACAATGAAGACGCACCTGCGCAATACATATCGAAAGTTAGAGGCCGATGGTCGCCACTCTGCAGTAGAAAAAGCCAAGAAACTGCTTTTGATTTAGCTTTGCAGTTATTCTGCACTCTATGAAATCGCTGGGACCCGCCTTCAATCGGCTATGGGGGGCTAGTCTTACAACAAATCTCGCCGATGGTGTCTTATCTGCTGCCGCACCACTCTTAGCGATCACGCTCACTAAGAATCCAGTTCTCATTTCAGTACTAAGCGCATTAGTGATGTTGCCATGGTTGTTCTTTGCAATTCCTATTGGAGTAATTGTCGATCGAGTAGACCGTAGATTTCTTCTAGCCGGAGCTAATTCTGTGCGCTTTCTTATTGCCGGACTCCTGGCCATTTCGATTTCGACTCATACAATCACGATCTATCTATTGTTCGTGGCCACTTTTTGTATTGGAGTATGTGAAGTAACGGCAGATACGACCTCACAATCGTTGATCCCTCAGATTCTGGGTAAAGATCAATTAGAGCGTGGAAATTCTAGGTTACAAATTTCAGAGACTATTGTGCAGGGTTTTGTGGGGACTCCCATTAGTGGTTTTCTTTATGCAGCAGCGATTTACTTGCCGTTCATCGCTAATAGCTTTGGCTTCCTTGTTGCAGCCGTTTTAGCCGCAACTATTCCAGTGAAGTTCTTGCAAGATTTGCGCACCTCAGATTCGGACGGTGCCAAGCCAGATTTCATGGCAGAAATTCGTTTTGGTATGAAATATTTGTATAACAATAAAGTCTTGTTTCGCTTAGTCATAACAACGGCCAGTATTGGTTTTTGTTACTCGATGTCTACGTCAACAATAGTTTTGTTTATGGTGCAGGAATTACACCTGAAACCAGCATTTTTTGGAATTGCACTTTCCGTTCAGGCAGTAGGTGCCATTGCAGGTGGCATCGCAGCCCCTCAACTCTCGGTAAAATTTGGCCGCAGTAGAGTAATGACGGCAGGTATATTCTTGAGTTCACTCATAGTTTTGCTACAAGGACTTGTTCCAAATATTTACATTTATATTGCCTTATCTACGGTTGCTGCCTTCACTATTTCGCTGTGGAATATTCTCTTGATGTCAACGTATCAAAGTGTTATTCCAGCACACCTGTATGGACGAGTACATGGAACAAGACGAACGCTGGTATGGGGTCTTATGCCATTTGGTTCTTTACTTGGTGGCTTCATTGCCAAAACTGGTTTGAGAGCGCCACTTATTGTTGGTGGCGCTATTGCGACACTCATTGCAACACTTTCGCTGCCTTTTTTGATGGGTGTCAGCGAAAACGCTGAAGCCCCTCAGTAAGATTTCGAAATGACTAAGTCGCTAGGCCGTTCCTATTGGAAGCTGTGGTTGGCCACAGCAATTTCAAATTTAGGCGATGGCGTTTCAATGGTGGCATACCCATGGCTGGCATCTGCAGTCACTCGGTCACCAATTCTGATTGCTGCAGCTGGCTTTGCATCGCGCTTACCGTGGTTGGTTTTCACGCTTCACGCGGGGGTGCTGACCGATCGCTTTGATAGACGAAAATTGATTGTGGGAATGGATTTCCTGCGTGGCGTGCTCACGCTTGTGGTCGGTGGAATAGTCTTTTTTAACAAAGATACCTTGCCATCGCTCAATGACTTAACATCGATTACTGATCTAAAGACTAATTGGACTCTCTACATTACATTAGTAATCACGGCATTCTTATTTGGGTTAGCAGAAGTCTTACGTGATAACAGTGCTCAAACTTTGATGCCATCGGTTGTTGATCAAGAAAATTTAGAAAAAGCTAATAGTCGAATGTGGTCGGCTGAATCATTGACTAATAGTTTTATTGGACCACCTCTTGGGTCTCTCATCATTGGCATGGCAATCTATTTACCTTTCTTCTTTGATGCAGTCTCATTCTTTGTTGCCGTTGCACTGATTGCATCCTTAGCCGGAAGTTTTAAACCGGTTGCAAAAGAAGTGCCCAGAGAGAAGATAAATTTTAAACTCGAGATTCGCGAAGGCTTTGATTGGTTGTGGGCACATCCTTTGCTGCGACCTATGGCGATTATCTTGGGCGCCATGAATGGCTTGGGCACGATGGTCGGTGCCGTTTATATTTTATTTGCCCAAGAAGTTCTGCATACGAATGTCTTTATCTTTGCAATCCTTGGGACTGCAGGTGCAATCGGTGGAACTATCGGTGGATTTTTTGCACCAAAAGTTTCGGCGCGATTAGGAAGTGGTCCATCGTTAGCTTTGGCGTTAGCCGCAGCCCCGATTGGAAACTTAATCGTTGGCCTAACATCTTCATGGCAGGTTGTTTGGGTTGTGACCGCCGTAGAAACTTTTGTAGCGATCCTTTGGAACACGATTACCGTTTCTTTGCGTCAAAGCATTATTCCGCCAGCCCTTCTTGGGCGGGTTAATAGCGTCTATCGATTCTTTGCCTGGGGTTCGATTCCGATTGGCATGTTTGTGGGCGGGGGATTGGTAACGCTCATGACCCACCTGATTTCTCGCGAGAGCGCCCTTCGAACTCCCTACCTGATTTCAGTCCTACTGGGCCTGATCCTGTGGGCTTTGGCCGCCCCTCGTCTGACCACCGCAGCGATTGACAAGGCCCGCCAGAAGGGGTGATTAATCCGCTCGCTGCACTCTATATATAGGTATAAACGCTCGTGAAGGGGTATGTGCACCGCTTTTGCCTGTTGCCACATGTGGGGTTGGTACGGCAGACTCTCACCACCAATGGGCAGGTGTGGGGTTAGTCGACTCTTCACATGTGCCCAATTAACCCCTCAAGGAGGACTAATGAAGTTAAATCGCAGCGCAAAATTTGCGTTAGCAATCACAGCTTCTGCGGCTTTGGCAGTATCACTACTGACTCCAGCCCAGGCTGCAACTCGTTCGACTGTCATTCTGCATGAGACAAACCCAATCACTGGTTTGAACTGCAGCCTTTCAGCAACGAACTCAACAACATGTTCTGCTGTCGGATACCTACAAGGTAACGGCTTCAACTATTACAACGACAAGAAAGAGCTTGTAAAGAACACGGTATTTGGTTCATACAAGATCGTTAAGAACACAGCAACTGACTTCCGTACATCATGGACAGTTGCCCCAGGCCGTGTTTGGTCAGATGGAACACCAATTACTGGTGAAGACCTTCTCATGTCACACGTTCTTCAAAGCAATGCTTACTCAATTGCTGCCGGTCTAGGTGACCCAAAGAGTAAGACTGACAAGCCAGCATTCAACGGTCTTGGTTATTCAGGTGTCTACGATGCAAACATCGTTGGCGAGCCAACACTTTCTGCTGACAAGATGACAGTAACTCTTCGCTTCAAGAAGCCAATTGCTAACTGGGATCTCTACGGTCCTGGACCATCACCAGTTCACACAATGATCTTGATGGCTGAAGGCAAGAAGGCCCTAGGAACTGTTGCAGAAAATACAGCAGCACGCGCTCGCTTCGTTGCAGCATTTAATGCCAAGGACTCAACTCTTCTCAAGAAGCTGGGTAAAATCTGGAGCGAAGATTACACAATTACAACTGTTGATAAGAGCACTAACCCACTACTTCTAGTGGGTAACGGTGGATTTATCATTGATAACGCAGTTGCAAAGACTTCTGTAACTTTGAAGAAGAACCCTAAGTACAACTCAGGTCCAGCAATGACCGGATCAATTGACACTGTTGTATTCAAGTTCATCGGTGATGGCACAGCTGCTGCACAAGCACTTGCTAACGGCGAGCTCGATGTATACGCAGGTCAGGCAACTGCCGATGGCGTTGCAGCCCTTAAGAAGATCACAAACGTTAACGTCGTTGGTATCAGCAACGTTGCTTACGAGCACTGGGATCTCCACTATGACACTGTTCCAGGTGAAGACCCATACACAGGTCTTTTCTCAGTAAAAGATGGAGCTAAGTCAAAGGCACTTCGTCAGGCATTCCTACTTGGTCTACCTCGCGAAGAAATCATGACTAAGTTGATCGCACCAATTAACGGTGTTACAACTCCAATCCAATCAACTTGGGTATCTCCAGGATCTTCAATGTACGCAAATGTAACTGCGGGCAATGGTTCTTCAGCGCTATCACGTGGATCACAAGAGTCACGTAACGCAGCTGCATTAGCGTTGGTTAAGAAGTACTATCCAAAGGTGCTATCGAACCCACTAAAGGTTCGCGTACTTGTACCAGGAAACAACCCACGTCGTGCATCAGAGTTCGCACTAGCTAAGGCTAACTTGGCTAAGGTCGGCTTTGATCTTCAAGGTGAAGTTCGTACTGACTGGCCTTCACTTCTAGGCACATCAAACTACGACGTCTACTTCTTTGCTTGGGTAGCATCATCAGTTACACAGCGCCAATCAGCTGAGGTATTTGACACCAATGGTGGAAATAACATCCTCGGTTACAGCAACGCAAAGGTTGATGCACTTATTGCAACTCTAGATTCACCTCTATCTGATGCAACTCTTGCAAATACATACAAGCAGATTGAGTACTTAACTAACAACGATGCAATCACTGTTGGTGTATTCGTACACCCAGGTGTTGTAGCTGTTAATAAGGATCTCAAGAATGTAAAGCCAGGCCCATTGTCTCCACAGATGGTGTGGAACTTCTGGGAGTGGACCTACTAAAGGTTAATTAGCCTTTAGGTAATTAATACTGGTACCAAAACGACACCCGGGAGGAAACTTCCGGGTGTCGTTGCCTGTATAGTGTGGAAAAGTTTTTGACCCGGATTTCTTGGCTAGAGAGGTTTTTCTCTGATGTTTGCTTTCATTATGCGCCGGTTAGGCGTTTTAGGCGTCATTCTGATGGGCTCAAGTTTTATTCTCTATAACTTGGCCGCGTACTCGGGTGATCCTCTAGCGGATTTGAAGACGAGCCAGGATCCCAATCGTGACTTCTTAATGATCTCGCTCAGTCGTGAGCTTCAACTCGATGTTCCTCCGCCAGCTAGATATTTCCTCTGGCTCAAAGGCGTAGCAGGACTCTTTGTCGGACATGCCGACTTTGGAAAGACACGTGAGGGTGCCACAGTAGGTGCAGATTTAGCTCAAGCGATTCCAGTCACTCTTCGCTTAGTTCTCGCATCGACCATTATTGCCATTGTTTTAGGTATCGGTATCGGAATCGTTACCGCCCTTCGCCAGTACAGCCGCTTTGACTATTCCATGACTTTTGTTTCATTTCTCATGTTCTCTCTTCCAATTTTCTGGGTAGCGGTACTTCTTAAGCAGTACCTAGCAATCTCATTCAACAACTTCTTACGAGTTCCCGACGTACCACTCAAAGCTTTAGTCGCACTTGGATTGGCTAGCGGAATCTTCTGGGCCTCTGTCATTGGTGGATCGCGCAAAACTTTCTGGACTGTTTTTGCTGCAGCGACAACCATCGTGGGTTCACTGATTGCAATAATGGATGCAATGAACTGGTTCTTAAAGCCAGGCTTTGGTCCCATCATGGTCTTTGCCATCGCAATTGGAATTGCTTATGGCGTGACACAACTCTCTGTTGGCATCACTAATAAGGCGGCGCTGAAATCATCTCTTACGGTTTCAGGTGCGACGTTAGTGATGTACTACCCAGCTAACTGGATCTTTAAAAACCATCCTGGCCCATTAGGTGTCTTCGGAACCTTCTCGATCTTGATCACCGTCGGTGTAATTGCCGGAATTTTGTACTCAAAAATCGATCGCGGCCCAATCATTCGCACCTCAGTAATAACTGCATTTCTTTCAGCTCTGATCATTGTGGTTGATAAATTCATGCACACATGGATGCCTTATATGGAGACGGATGCGATTAACTACCGACCGGTTCCAACAATCGGCCAGCGCAATGATCTGCTTGATACGAGTGATTTTTGGATTTCAAGCCTAGATTTAGTGATGCACCTCTTCTTACCTACTGTGGCTCTCACGTTGATCTCATTTGCTGGGTACATCCGATACTCTCGCGGAACGCTCTTAGAGGTTCTCAATCAGGATTACATCCGTACTGCGCGCGCTAAAGGATTAACTGAGCGTACAGTGATTATGCGTCACGCATTTAGAAATACCATGATTCCTTTGACAACAATCATGGTTGTTGATTTTGCTGGCGTAATCGGTGGTGCTCTGATTACCGAACGTGTCTTTGGTTGGTCGGGAATGGGAACGCTCTTCTACCGCGGAATTTTATCTTTTGACTTGAATCTATTGATGGGTGTTTTCTTCGTGACATCTACCTTGTCTGTCTTGGCAAACCTTGTAGCAGATTTGTTGTACTCAGCCTTAGACCCACGTATTCGAGTAGGAAGTGGTGCATAAATGGCCTTCAAATCTAAGAAGTCAGAGGTTTCAACTGAGACGCTCTCCGGGGAAAATGCAATTTCAAATCGCGAAGTAGAAGGCTTAAGCCAAGGACAAATTGTTCGCCGACGTTTCTTTCGTCACCGTGCTGCAGTTATCTCTCTCGTAACTATTATTTCAATCGTTATCTTTGTATTTTCGGCTCTGGACTTTAGATTATTTGGAGTGTGGCGCATTCCAGGTTGGTGGAAGTGGACGACTGAAGATCTTCCAGAGCTTCGCGTCGGAGATTGCCCTGGTGGCACAGTTGGATGTCCGACTATCAGCTTGCGTCCTCAGTTTTTGGGTGGCGCTGGGCTTGGTTTAGGTGATCACCCATTTGGACAAGATGATATTGGGCGTGACTTTTTTGCACTTGTTATGAAGGGTGCTCAACGTTCGTTATCTGTGATGGTCGTTATCGGCTTCCTCGGTGGAACTATCGGAACAATCGTTGGCTCCGTCTCTGGTTTCTACCGTGGAAAGATTGATTCAATTTTGATGCGTCTTGTGGACTTTATGATTACCGTTCCTGCAGTCCTTATTGGCTCGGTTATTGGTTATCACTATGGAAACCTCGGAGCGATTTTCCTAGCGTTTTATCTAGGCTTATTTGCTTGGACAGGCTTATCGCGTTTAGTGCGCGGAGAGTTCTTAACCCTTCGCGAACGTGAATTCGTGGATGCGGCTCGCGTAGCTGGTGCATCGAATCGTCGAATTATCTTCAAGCATATTTTGCCAAACGCTGTTGGAATCATCATCGTCTCGGTGACCTTGTTGCTCTCTGGTGCAATTTTGTTAGAAACGGCGCTGTCATATCTGGGCTTTGGAGTTGTTCCACCAGATGTCTCGCTCGGTCTTTTAATTAGCCAGTACCAGGATTCATTTACAACTCGTCCATGGCTCTTTTGGTACCCAGGCTTCTTCATTATTACTATCGCCTTGAGCATTAACTTTATTGGCGATGGTTTACGCGATGCCTTTGATCCTCGCCAGCGTCGCAGGATTACAAAGAAGGAACGTCAAGAGTCAGCGATATCTAAGAAGTTGGCGCAAGCCGATGAGTAGTCTATTTACCGAAGAAACTTTTGCTCACCGTGAAGACATCCAGGGGAGTGATTCCCTGGGCGATGAACTCTTTGCGACGCAATCTAGCGATGTAGGCACACGCTCCCGAATCACTTCTCGGAGAGTCACCAATTCGAACCGGGTGATCACTGCCGCGGGGAGTGAAGTCACTCTTGTGCATACCCTTCGAGTGACGACGACTAGGAGCTGGAGCAGCCCACGCATAAATAGTCTCTCCATCAACCAGAATGGACATGCTGTACTTGGTCTCGATCTCGTCAACGCGATCCCAGCTAGCAGTGATCTCTTTGGTTGGATTAACAATCTTGATACCTTCATCAAAGATAACAACGTAGGGCTTGATGAAACTCATGTACGCACCGAGAATGGCCAATCCGCTAACAATGCACGTAATAATCAATTCGCGGATGCCACTATAGAAAACGCTTTGCGCGATGAATCCAGCAAAGAAAGCAATCAACACCCAACCCATAACCAAAGCGCTGGTGGGACGGAACTTTTCGGGATTATTCATGCGCACAGTTTGTCACAGTTAGATCTAAACCTTGATATCAAGCAAGCGGAGGCACACATATGAGCAAGCCAATTTTAGAGATCACGGGATTTAACGTTGATTTCTGGGTAGATGGCGTGTGGTATCCAGCCGTCATTGATATGAACTTAGCTCTAGAGCCAGGCAAAGTAACTGCCATCGTTGGTGAATCAGGTTCTGGTAAATCAACTACGGCGCTAGGTTTGATGTCACTACTTGCATCTAATGCTCGCATGTCTGGAAGCGTAAAAGTTAAAGAGCAAGAGATGCTTAACGCTAAAGCAGTAACGCTTCGCCAGTTCCGCGGTAAAGAAGTTGCCTATATTTTCCAAGAGCCAATGACGGCGCTGAACCCGGTCTACACAATCGGTTTCCAGATTATGGAGACATTGCGTAACCACTTTGATATGGGGCCGCATCAAGCACATGAACGCGCGCTTGAGTTAATCACGTTGGTGGATATCCCAGATCCAGAAAAATCAATTAATAAATACCCTCATCAGCTTTCAGGTGGACAGCGCCAGCGCGCAATGATTGCGCAAGCTCTCGCGTGTGACCCAGGCTTATTAATCGCCGATGAACCAACCACGGCTCTGGATGTAACTGTCCAAGCTGAAATTTTGGATTTAATGCGCGACCTTAAAGGTAAATTCAACTCAGCCATTCTTTTGATTACCCACGATATGGGTGTTGTTGCAGATATGGCCGATGAGATTTTGGTGATGAAAGATGGAATTACCGTCGAACACGGTAGCGCCGATCAGATCTTTAATCGCCCGCAGCATCCATATACACAACAACTCTTGGGAGCAGTTCCAAAGTTGGGCTCTAGTGTTAAGCGCGCACTTCCATACAAGGAGAGCGCTAAACCAGAACCAGTATTAAAACTTACTGACGTCACGATTGAATATCCAAAGCGTGGACGTATTCCAGCATTTACTGCAGTAAAGAATTTCAATCTTGAAATCTATCCAGGTGAAATCGTTGGCCTAGTTGGAGAATCAGGCTCTGGAAAGACGACAGTAGGCCGAGCATCTATTGGACTATTGCCTATCAAAGCTGGTGCAATTGAGATTGTTGGAAGAGATATTAGCCATGCCACTCAAAAAGATCTCTTCTCGATTCGTCGTCACACCGGAATCGTTTTCCAAGATCCAGCGAGCTCATTAAATCCACGTCTTCCAATTGGAGAGTCAATTGGCGAACCAATCTTCCTAGCGAAAATTGCTAAGGGTCCAGAGCTTGCCCACATGATTGAAGATTTATTGGATCAAGTAGAGCTTCCACGCAGCTATCGAAACCGTTATCCGCATGAGCTTTCAGGTGGACAGCGTCAACGTGTAGGTATCGCGCGCGCACTTGCCTTAACGCCAGATTTATTAATCGCCGATGAACCAACATCAGCACTTGATGTATCTGTTCAAGCTCGCTTCCTTGATCTCTTGCAAGAGCTTCAGGAAAAGTTGAAGTTTGCTTGTCTATTTATTAGCCACGATTTAGCCGTTGTCGATATTTTGGCGCACCGTATTGCAGTAATGCAGAACGGTCTGCTTGTCGAAGAGGGCGATCGCGATGCAATCTTGCAGCGCCCACAAAATGACTACACACGTCGCTTGATCGCAGCCGTTCCGGTGCCAGATCCAGCTGAACAGCGTGTACGTCGTGAGGCACGTTTAGCTGCTAAGAAATAGGAAAAACTAGTCGCTTGCTTGGCCGCTTCGGTGGCTATATCGTCCAAGGAAGTCAGCCTTCATATCGCTGAAATTGCCATCCAATAAAGCCTGTCGCATCTGGTCGACTAAGCGGACAATAAAACGTTCGTTATGAATAGTTGCCAAGGTCGCTGCAATGATCTCTTTACTTCGAAATACATGGTGCATATACGCCCGTGTGTAGTGCGTACAGGTGTAACAGTCGCATTCATCGTCTATTGCAGTGAAGTCACGCTTAAAACGGCTGTTAGATAGGTTAAAACGCCCTTCCATCGTGTACACAGCGCTGGTACGAGCGATTCTGGAGGCTAAAACACAGTCGAAGGTATCGATTCCATTTTCTACCCCGACAAATAAATCTTCTGGGGCACCGATGCCCAATAAGTGTTTCGGCTTTTCTTGGGGCAAGACCTGATTGACCCACGAGACGATAGTTCCGAGGGCATCCTTATCGAGTGCCCCACCGATTCCAAATCCATCAAAGCTCTGACCAGATGACTCTAGAGATCCCAGATCTCCGGCGGCTTTCTTTCGTAAGTCTTCGTACTGCGCACCTTGAATGACGCCAAAGAGGGCTTGGTAGGGCTTTGTCGAACGCTCGTCGGTCAAACGCTTGTGTTCATCCAGACATCGCCCAGCCCAGGCCAACGTGCGCTCCATCGCTAACTCTTGATACGGGCGAGTGTTATGCAGCGTTGTGCACTCATCAAAGGCAAACATAATGTCGGCCCCTAGTCGGTGTTGTACCTGCATGGAAACCTCTGGAGTAAAGCGATGCATCGAGCCATCTAAATGAGATTTAAAAGTAACGCCTTCATCATCGACATGAGCAAGACGATCTTTATTTCCGGCAATAACATCATCGCGGCGAAAAGTAGTTGCATCCATGGCTAAGACTTTTTTAAAACCTACGCCGAGAGATAAAACTTGAAATCCACCTGAGTCAGTAAAAGTTGGCCCTGGCCAATTCATGAATTCGCTCAGCCCGCCAGCCTCATCCACGATATCTGAACCAGGTTGAAGATAGAGGTGATAGGCATTGGCCAACAATGCCTGTGCACCAAGATCTGCCATCGCTTCAGGCAGCACAGATTTAACGGTTGCTTTGGTACCTACAGGAATAAAAGCTGGAGTCTGAATCTGTCCATGCGGCGTTGTAATTGTTCCAACGCGCGCTAAAGAGTTAGCTGGAGCCGATGTAATCTCAAAGCTAAAACTCATGAATTACCAAATCTGCACGCGTGATGCTTCATCTAGCCACAGGCCATCTTTTTCAGTAACGCCAAATGCCTCATAGAAAGGCGTGAAGTTACTAACGATGGTGTTGCAACGAAATTCACCAGGGGAGTGTGGATCTGTTGCAATGCGACGGCGCATCTCTTCAGGGCGAACTTTTGTGCGCCAGATCTGTGCCCATCCCAAGAATAAACGTTGCTCGCCACTTAAGTTATCGATCACTGGGGATGGCTTACCCTCTAATGAGATTTGATATGCCTTGTAAGCAATCGCTAATCCACCTAAGTCGCCGATATTTTCTCCAACAGTTAAAGCTCCATTGACTGTGATATCTGGAGTCTCCTCGGGAACCAGAGTGTTGTACTGCTCGATTAACGCATTGGAGCGAATCTCAAAAGCGGTTCGATCTTCATCGCTCCACCAGTTATTGAGTGCGCCGTCGCCATCGAACTTTGAGCCTTGATCATCAAAGCCATGGCCAATTTCATGCCCAATAACTGCGCCAATTCCACCGTAGTTCACGGCATCATCGGCGGTTAATAAGAAAAATGGCGACTGCAAGATTGCGGCCGGAAAAACAATCTCATTCATTACTGGGTTGTAATAAGCATTAACTGTCTGAGGAGTCATGTGCCACTCATCGCGATCAACGGGCTTGCCAATTTTTGATAATTCATGGTCACGTTGGAACTTGGTCACTTGACCGATAGTGCGAAAGAGATCATGTGGGTCGGTCTGAAGCGCTGAATAATCGCGCCATTTATCTGGATAGCCAATTTTGGGACGGAACTTGCCTAGCTTGTCGAGGGCTTTAGCCTTAGTCGTTGCACTCATCCAATCAATCTCATTGATGCTGACTCGATAGGCCTCAATTAAGTTAGCAACAAGCTTCTCCATCGCTGCCTTGGCTGCGGCCGGGAAGTGCTGCTCGACGTAGACCTTACCTACTGCCTCACCCAGTGAGCCTTCCACAAGAGAGACTGCGCGCTTCCAGCGCTCGCGAAGTTCTGGGGTTCCAGAAAGTGTTTTTCCGTAGAATGAAAAGTTTTGATTGACTAAGTCTGCAGATAAGTAGGCAGCTGAACCACTGATGACATTCCACTTCAGCCATGCCACCCATGAGTCGCGATCAAAGTGAGCCAAGATATCTGAGAGGCCAGCAAAAAACGGAGGCTGCTGAACGATGACGGAATCTAGAACAACCGATGGAATCTCTCCGGCTTGTAAGTAGAGGTCAAAGTCAAAGGCTGGCATTAATGCGATCACTTCTGTGCGACTTAACTTGTTATACGTCAGCGTTGCATCACGGTCTTTGACTGCGTCAAAGTGATGACTCGCCACAGAAGTTTCGAGAGCTAAAATCTTGGCTGCCAGCTCTGCGCCATTAGGGATTCCGACAAGTGTGAACATCGCTTCAACGTGGGCAAGAAAAGCGCTACGAATCTCGGCGTACTGATCTTCGCGGTAGTAAGACTCATTTGGCAGTGAGATCGCACCTTGGGCTAAGTACAAGATATTTGAATTAACATCTTTTTGGTCGGCATAGATAAATGAGCCAAAGATGCCCCCAAGGCCCCGGGCTTCAAGTTTGGCCATAGTCGAAATAAAATCGCTTAAAGAAATAATTGCATCGCAGGCATCTAAGTCGGCTTGAATCGGTGAAAAGCCCTTAGCCTCGATTGCATCGGCATCCATAAATGATGCATAAACATCGCTAATCTTTTGCGCTTCAGCACTGCCGCTTGCACTTTCAATAATCGCACGCACTCGTTTTTCAGATAGGTCGCGCAGCTTGATGAAGGCTCCATCAGTTGCTCTATCGGCAGGGATCTCGGCGCTCTTTAGCCAAGCACCATTGAAATGTCGGTAGAGGTCATCTTGTAGGCGTACCGATGAATCGATGTGGTCGAAATCTAAACCAGTTGTACTTATGCTCACGCGCGAAACCCCTTTTGGAAAATAGTTGAAAGTTCAACTGTTAGCGTAGACTGTCACTATGCCAGATGAAAACGCTACCGCACCCCGCTGGCTTAACCCCACCGAAATGAAGGCCTGGCGCAGCTATATCATCGCCAGCAGGCGCATGCTGGAAGCCCTTGATACAGATTTAGATGGCCATGATTTGAGCATGGCCGATTATGAGATTTTGGCTCAGCTCAGTGATGCCCCAGAGCGCAAAATGCGAATGAGCGAGTTAGCTGAAATTGCGCTTCTATCGCGCTCGCGATTATCACATCGCATGAAGGTTATGGAAAAAGCAGGATGGGTAAAGCGCGAGGCATGCCCATCGGATAAACGTGGATATTTTGCAGTAATGACTGCAAAGGGATGGAAAGCAATAGTTGCCGCTGCGCCCGATCACGTGGAGAGTGTGCGAACTCGTTTTGTTGATCACTTAAATAAGAGTGATCAGGAAGTACTTGCTCAGATTTTTTCGCGCATTGAAACATCATTGCGAAAAGAAGTACTCGACGAAAAATAAATAAATATGCATAAAAAAACCCGCCACATAGAGTGGCGGGTTTTTTTAATAGCTAATTACTTAGCTGCTGCCTTCTTGCGACGGCGCTTCTTTGGAGCAGCTGCTGGAGCTGCTGCCTTCTTAGCTGCCTTCTTACGCTTCTTTGGAGCAGCCTTCTTTGCAGCTGGCTTAGCTGCTGCCTTCTTGCGCTTCTTTGGAGCAGCTTTCTTAGCTGCTGCCTTCTTGCGCTTCTTTGGAGCAGCTTTCTTAGCTGCTGCCTTCTTGCGCTTCTTTGGAGCAG
>Ga0214919_10002274_pt1 | contig 30404 bp, 22 predicted proteins | sample LL1503_MetaG_FD_177994 | JGI IMG/M metagenome (GOLD analysis project Ga0214919, IMG submission 177994) | Freshwater microbial communities from Lake Lanier, Atlanta, Georgia, United States - LL-1503 | ecosystem: Environmental > Aquatic > Freshwater > Lake | place: USA: Georgia | collected... | reverse complement strand
AGCGCGGGCTTATCAAATTAAGAAATGATAAGGTTTGAATTCAAACAAGTGATTATTTTGGCGAAGCTCAGACGCTTAGAAATTGGGAGACTGATCTAGTTTGCAATACTTTGCCGGCGAAAAAAAATGCACCTTCAAAAGGTGCTTGATTTAATTGAAGATATTGGTAGGCGCGATTGGACTCGAACCAACGACCCCCACCATGTCAAGGTGGTTTTCGCAGTGAAAAGCAAGTGTCAAACCAATTATATGGTGGTAATTTGGTTTGTAAATAGCTTTGTTAAATTAAACAAAGTTTTACTAAGAGCACTGCATTTTGAAGGGATCGAATGCAACAGTGTCGATGCAACAGTTAAGTAATGCTACAACAAATTTGAAATTTTACCTGCGAGAATTTAATGCTACGTCGTATGAATTCCGAACTTAAATAGGTTGTTATAAATTTCAGGATTATTTTAAAATTGAAGAAAAAAACTCCAAAAAACAACAGTCATTGACATGTATAACTAGACGCAGAATTCACACTGGGCCCTTTGAAAACTGCTTTCTTGGGGTGCACGCAAATAGGCAAACTCAAAGCACCTGAAAACGAAGTCAAGTCAATTCGTTCTGGAGCCACGCCCTTCTCCACCCATGCACGCAGTGCGTTAAACATCTCGTCACGGCCAGTTGCTGGCTGTGGCAAAGGTACAGCACTGAATTGCGTGACAGCTCCACTTACACCAATCGAAGCGCTTTGATTAAATGATCCAGCATGACCCATACCTGGGATCAAAAATAAGCGGTTGAAGTCCTGTACTTTTTCTAGGCCGCCCATACTTTTGACTAATCGATCGAAATAATTCAGAGACCCTTGCGGCATGATCAATTGATCTGAGAGGCCATGGTATGAGATTACTTTTGCACCCCCATCGCGAAGACCACTTAAGTCAACGGAGTCAGTGTTGATGTTGGAATAGGTTTGCTGCATTGCAAGCCCCTTTTCTGCCACTGAAACCAAATCTGCATACTTCAAATTCTTCCATCCGTCGTCAGCGCTCCCTGTGGCATTAGTGAACATACCTTTTTGAGCAATGCGAGGGTTTCCAAGTGTGAGTGCAGACAATTGCGAGGCAATGGGAAATGGTGCCTGTTCGCCCGAAAGTGCCGTGAGATCAGTACCTCGAGTTTGACCCCACCAAATTTGTCCAGCACTTGCATTAAGTTGCCCGGTCTTTCCATTGTCAACAGAAGGATCTGGCGCAACACCTTCACGAGTCATGCCATACCAAATCTTGTTAATTGCGATTGCTTCTTTGTGTTGCAAGCAAGTTGGTGTTGTATTGGTTCCAACGATGCCATTTGAACCTGTTTCACCAGAACACAAAGCTGCAGAATCACGCGCTGGGTCGTAGGTGCATGACAATGGGTCCAACAAGAACCCCCAAGAAGACTGAGCGCCCCCACAAGAGCGCATTGCCAGCGCACTGGCTGCATGCAACTTAATATTCGGAATTGTTCGTCCCAAGTCTTGTTGCATCACAATTTGAGGGTATAGCTCGGCAGTTATGAACTTAGTCCAATTAAAAGCTGGTGCACCCGCCAAAATTCCATCGTATTGGTCTGGGTATTTTTGAGCCAACTTATAAGCTTGTCTTCCACCAGTTGAAAACCCGTCGAAATAGGCTTTTTGTTGAGCTTTGCCATAGTAAGCTTTGACGACTGCTTTGGTTTTTAGGGCTTGCTCTAGCATGCTTCGCTCTGCGAAATCTTGCCACACGACTGTATTGATAGAGCCATCAGGGTTCATACCAAAGGAAGCATTTCGGCCAGACACTGTTCCCCCGTGCCCGTGGTCTGAACCACTGACTGCATAACCATTTTGAACAGCACCTAAAAAGATTTCATTGGTACTACCAGTTTGTCCAATTCGCGTTGGATCTGCGTAATAGCCACCGGCCCAACCGCCACTGCCAAAAGACCGAATAATTTGATTCCATTGATCTCGAGCAGGCATCCAAACTTCAATACCTATGCCTGGTGTAGTGGAAGGCGCATTAGCTGGTCCAGGATTACCGGGACCCACAATCAACTTCACCATGCAAACATCCACTGGAGCTCTTAAATGTGGCGCAGGAGAATTTGCCAAGCGAACTTCATCGCCAGCTTTAAAACTTTGGACAGCAATGATCTTGGTTTGATTGTCAATTTGAAGTTTCCCTACACCCTGCATATCGCACGCAAGAGGAGAGATTGAATAATTGCTATTTGAAATGCTTGTACAAGCTGTCAATAAACAGATCCCAAACAAACTAGCGATGCGCAACGCTGAACGATTCAAGTTGAAATTCATGGTAAGTCCACCTTTATCAAAACTAATCTCAATGTATGATTTAACAGATCAAAAGCCTCTAGGGCAATTACTTACCTTTCAAATTAAGTTATTGAAGTTTTAGAGACGCACATTGTTAGGTCTAGCCACCTGCTGCCATGCAGTATTCCTAAAAAAATGAAACTCTTTGATTGTCAATTCGCATAAAAGCCTATCACTTCAATAAATAATGAGTTTTAAATTGACGGGCTCAGCAGGACTTAAACCTGTGGCTAAAGTATTAATACGACTTTATAAAAAAAAATATTTTTAGCTGCAAGATGAATGGTTATCTCACTCACACCTATAGTTTGTGTGCACTAATGGATTTCCCAAACCAATGTACTTAGCAGTTTTAGGATAAGTACACAAACGATGAGTTCGCTCAACATTTCCATTTGCAATCCGAGAAGCAATTAGTTCCTGAGGCGACTCGCCCTTAAGCACCCAATGCTCAAGGGCAGTTAACATATCATTGTTAGAATCTAAAACAGGAGCATCGCCTCCCATCCCACCGAATTGATCTGCACCTTCACCACCACGGCAATGTTCCATTCCCGGCACCATGTACAACCTACTAAAGTGATCAAGTGCTTGCGAACCATAACGTAACAGTAGCGCTTCTTGATAAGCCAACGTTGAATAAGGTGAAACCAGCGGATCAGTCCAACCATGGTAAAGAATAAGCTTACCGCCAGCATCTCTAAATCGATCTAAATTTGGGTCATCCGCATGCAAATTCATGACCTCATCTATAAGTTTTAAATCACGACTTAACTTAAATTTAAATACATCCCAGTTGGGATCGCGATATACCCCTTCAGAAAATAACACGACCGCCAAGTAACGCGGGCCCGGCGTAAAAGGCTCAGGCAATGGATCGGCAGAGATCCGAACGCCATATGGTAAGCCACCATCTATCAGCTTGCCATCTTCATCGGCCAATGGCGCGTGAATCTTTTCGACTGCTGCAATTTGAGAAGGTGTTAAACAGAACTCTTTGCGTTGCGTTGTGCAAGCCATGGTCGACACATTGAACATGCACTGCCTTGGATTTTCGGTCAAGCCGTTGACCACACCATCGGATGCGTCACACTGCTTTCGGGCCTCTTTGGCAACCCAATCCCAGTGTTTCTGAGTCATCAGAGAACCCCATTTAGAGTGTTGCGTCATTTCCCACAAACGTCGGGCGCTCATTTCGGGGGTGTTCACGCCAGGTGCACCCGCAATCACACCGTCATAGTCAAGCGGAAATCTTTGCACTTCCGTCAGTGCTTGCCGACCGCCACCCGAACATCCTATGAAAAACGCATGCTTGGGAAATGTGCCGTAGTAAGCTTGCATCATCTCCTTGGCTTTAACAGCCAACAAATGATGTGCCCGTTCTGCATAATTTTCAGCTTGTCGACCCTTCATCAGCAGCCAATGAACATCGGTTACTTTGTGCCCCGAATCGGTGGTCGCTGTAGCGTAGCCACGTTGAACACCCCGATGTGCAATCTGATAGTTGAAACTACCGGCTTGTCCTCCGACGCCGCCAGTTAGCAGGCGTTGATTCCACTGCTCAGGTGCAGGCAACCACAGCTCAAAACCAATGTCTGCATCGATGAAGCCTTCCACTCGACAAAAACTTTGCCCCACGTAGGTGATGGGCTGGTTCAAATTGACAATTTGCCCCGATGACACGGCTTGACTGGCAACAATTTTTACCTCGGCAAACGGTCTACTGGCGAATTGCTCACACGCTTGTTGCGTCCTTGTGTCTTGCGCAAAGGCTGCAAACGAGACGCCACCCCCCAGGGAATAAACGATGAGCCAAAGACAAAATCGAAGAGCCGTCATGCCAGACTCAAGCAATGTCCAAGGCATCAGTCAATGTTTTTCTTACGTACATGCCAATCAGGCTTTTGGCAAAGGCCGCAATCTGAGCCTGCAAACATTTTGGATGCCGCAGTTTGTCCCTTTAGCTGCCAACGCAACCAAGCCACAGCCACGGGAGAAAAATCACCACCCAAAGTTTCGCGGTACGTGCCACTGTGGCCTGTTTTTTCGCGCCATGCCCGAACAACAGGCACACCCACGAACCGCTCATAATCGTCATCCGCATTTTTATAGGCAACATCGGTGGGTGCACCAGTCACGTAAATGGCAGACACTTTGAGCAAAGGAATGTCTTCTTTGCGGACGCGCGCTGCGGCCACGGGCCACATGCGCTTGGCATCCGGGAACAGCCCACTGTTCCACACACCCAATGTTTTGACACGCGGATCACGCGCAGCATCAATGGCCTGTACGCCACCACAAGACTGCCCCATCACCGCAATATTGTCAGTATCAATTTTGCCCTTCAAGGCACTCCCGTCGCGGACATTCTCGGCATAAGCCCAATCAATGGCATCAGCAAATTGATTGGCTGTGGTGAATGCACCGGGCAACATGCCCGTGGCAGGAATTAGCCCCAGGCGTCCTGCTTTGGCAAGCAGTGCAGCGGGTGAACCCTCTGCGGGATTGCCTGCTGCCAGACGTCCACTGATTGCGCTTTCAACCTCTGCTGGACCGATGGGTCCCAAGGCCACCACCAGGAAGCCATGGGAAGAAATTTCAGTCAAAAATTGTCTAAATCGATTGCCTGTGTTGACACAAGCGCCATTGCCCCAAACGACGACAGGTAGTTTTTCTGACTTCAGCGCTTGGAGATTGGCTGGCTGGTAGAGCGTGTGCGAAATCAGACCTGAGTCAGACATCATCACTGCAGGAAAAGGACCCGTCCCCAGAGGCACGTCTGGTTTGACATAGGCCGCTGCAGGTCCTGGTTGGAAATCAACAGGCCGAGAATCAACGCCCTGCGCAGTTGCCACCGTGGAAGCTGTGCTCAACAAGGACAGAACCAGCGTTGACAAAATTTGCGAGGCATTGACTCTCATGCTGTGATTCCTATGCGTTCAATTAAAAACGTTTGTCTAAAGAAATGGACACCATGCGACCAATGGGGTTGGCCACTGTAGGGTCAAATCCACCGCCTCCATTGGAGCTTTGCGCAATGTTCACGAAGGGTGGCATTTTGTTGGCCAAATTCACCATACCGATGGCCAAAGTGGCATCTTTCAAGATGTCAGAAGGGCCTCCCGATTCAAACAAATACGCTACGCGTGCATCAACTGTTGCTGACGCAGCCACTGTTTGGTTGGGGTTAGTAAGGTTGTTGTTATAGCTGCCGACATAGTTGACTGCAACGTTGGACTGCCATTGGCCATGGACCCAACCACCATTGAATCGCGCTTTGTATTTGAGCGGATTGAAGATGGTGTTGAGCTGGTCTGTGGCAACAGAGCCAGGTGTGGCAGCAACTTTGTATTTGGTAAACACAGTGCCGTTGGCGCTGACAGAGAATTCACCCAATTCACCCGCTGGAATTTTAGTGCTGGCTTGGAAGTCAAATCCTTGCGAATAAGACTTGCTCAGGTTGTAGTTGCGACCGTCCACAAACAAAGTCCATGTGGATGGCAACACGCCTGAGGACAAGGGGTAATTTGCAATCAGTTGTGAAACCAATGCAGCAGAAGGGTTGCGTTGAATCACGTTGGTACCCGCAAATGCAGCTTCACGATTCAACAGCGTCAGGTCAGACAAAGAGCCTACGATTTGATTGTCATAGGTGATGTCAAACCAAGTAACGCTGAACTTAGTTTTCTTGCCAATGGCTGGCGCCCAATCAAAGCCAAAAGTTTTTGTTTTGGCTGTTTCTGGCTTGAGATCAGGATTGGCACCTGACAAAGCAACACCAACACGCAAGCCACCATTCAAAGTAGGGTCAGAGTAGTTCTGTACATACAAACCGCCACGTCCACCATTCGAGAAGCCACGAATTTGTGTCAGGCCAGGTGCACGGAACGATGAGCCATAACTACCGCGCACATTGAACTCGTCAACAGGTGCCCAGTTCATGCCGATTTTTGGATTGCTGGTGTCGCCCACATCACTGTATTGATCTTTGCGCACTGCTGCTGTGATTGACAAGTTGCGGATGCCCGCCATTGCGTTCTTTTCTCCAACCAGCGGCACAGCAATTTCACCATAAGCAGAATTCACTGAACGTTGCAAGGTGACTTCACCAAAGATAGGGGCAGCTAATGTTCCGGTTGTTTGACCACCTGTCGATTGAATGTTTTGGTGCTCCAGCCCCACCGCCGCGCGCACTTTGCCGCCAGGCAAATCAAACAAAGGACCGTCCGCTTTCACCACAGAGTCTTTGAACTTGGTCACACCGGGCGAGTAGGCGATAGTGGTATTCAATTTGGCCAACGTCGCGGGGTTGTTTGGTCCACCGAATACATTCAAAGCAGTGGCTGGATTGGTATCAGCCAATGCTGCATTCACTGCTGCGCCGGTTAAGCCACCCAATGTGACGGCCAAGTCATCATTCTTGCCGTCCGTGTACAGGACCGTGGCCTTCCACTCATTGGCCAACTTAAAGTCCAAGCCAACTGTCGCTTCCATCGTTTTAGAACTGCCAGTTGCAGTATTAACAGGCAGCTCATTGATGAAGCTGTATGCCACCGTCTCACTCGTTCCTGCAGGTGCACCCTTCGGACGAACATAGAAGGGATTGGTCTGAGGCACCGTCACATTAGAAGCCAAGGCACCTGGATGGAACTCATATGCGCGGCGTGATGCAATGGCATCGGCAAAGAAGTTGATGTCACTGTTGATGGCCTGATTGAAGGTCATGGCAAAACTGTCACGCTCTTGACGAGGAATCAAGTCTTGGACTTTCAAATTGTCACATTTGTTGGCGGTACCGGCCACCAAGGACGCGGCATTGGCAGCGGTTAAACCACCAGCTGGAATCGGATAGTTAACGCCTGAAATCACAATATTCCCAGGCGCACATTGTGTCGAGCGGAAATCACCGCCCCCCTGCGACAGCAAGTTACCGGTAAAGAAATCACGATCTTTGCCAGACAAAGCACTGCGCGCGGTATTTTCAAATGTGAAAGTGGCATTGCCGCCTTCCCATTTACGCCCCAGAAAAGCACCAGCTTGTTTTTCTGAATAATTGTTGGCCGTTCCGTATTTCACGAATGCTTGGTTGCCTGTTTCATTTTTGCGCATGATCAGGTTGGCAACGCCAGCAATGGCATCCGAGCCGTACAAGGCGGAGGCACCGTCAGCGACCACTTCAACACGCTCCATTGCCAATGATGGAATGATCGATGGATCGACGGTTGCGCCTGTTGTGCCCTGTCCCACCACGCGATGGCCATTGACCAGCACCAAGGTAGAGAACGGACCAATGCCGCGCAAATTGATGCCCGACCCGTAGGTGATGTTGCCAGAGCCACCACTTTGACCCCGTGAATTTTCAGACACACCCAAGTTGAACACTTGCGGCAACTGCTGAATCATTTGTGCGTTGGTGGATGCGCCAGAAATCTCAATGTCTGTTCGGCCTACAGACACGATAGGTGCACCAATCGGTTTGATGCCTCGAATTTGACTACCTGTCACTACCACTTCGGCTGTGGGTTGTCCGCTGTCCTGCGCGTAGGCTACGCCATTGCTGAGCAAGCACAGAATGGCTGCACCGATAGGGGTCAGTGCATTGCTTCTGGTAAATTTACGACTCATATCGTCTCCTCTTTGGTTTGAAAAATGAAAGTTGATAGATCTCTGTCTACTTCAATGAATCAGGGATTTTTCGACTGAACAGCCAAAACTTGAGATGTTTGCAAAGCGCCAACAGGCAGCTCAAACACAGATGGTTTCTGGGCATCGCTCACGATGCGCAAATAGGTACCTCCAGGCGGCACAACGCGTTCTCGCGGATCGGAACCCGTCACAGTCAAGCGCCAGTGATGCCCCTTTTGAAACACGTGCGATGCAGGCAGCATGTCAAATTTGGCCTTAACCACCTCATCGGTATAAAGCGGCTGATCATCCGCTTCGAGGCTTCTGTGCCAGGGCAAGCCCAAGAATTCGTAAGGTGGCTTGTGCTCGGCGCGAAGACGTAGTTTCAAGCGACCTTCGGTCACCATTTGCGCTTTGCCATCCGGGGCCACATCTTCTAAATATGCAAAAACGTTTTGATCGGGATTATTGGAAGCCAACCACAGCTGAACCAAGGGATGCCCCGTCACTTCTGTGTCAGCACTGAGCTTGGGACCTTCAAATCGAATGCCATTGTCAGACTGCATGCATGCGTTGGCTTGAGGGTTCCAACCTGCAGGACATGCAATGGGCTTTTTGACATCCAACAGCACTGATTTGCTTTTGGCAGTGACAGCTTTAGTGGTCAAGGTTTGGTCAGCACCTGCGCTTGATACGTTTAAATATTGCGTGACATAACTGCGACGGGCTCCTGGCCACTCCTTGGCTTGCTTCCAAACCACACTGCCATCGCTGGCTTGTGTTGCAAAGGTAATGGGGGGCTCTGTCATGACACCGTTGTCAATACCTTTGAGCCAGTGATCAAAAAAGCGATGTGCCTCGCCCAACAAATAAAAATCTGGATTACGGCAATGCTCCCAAGGGCCAATGAGAATCTTCCGGGGGTTGTTAGGAAGACCTGCATAGGCCACAAAGCCCTCACGGCGGAAATCGTCAAACCAGCCGCCAAACACATACAGCGGCACCTTGGAGCGAGCCACAGCATCTCGCGCATTGCCAGCACTGCCTTCACCCCAGAATCTGGCATTCACCAAATCGGACCAACTGTCACGGAAGGGCATGCCACGCCACAAAGTGGCCAAAGGTGTGTTGTCACGGTGCTCTTCCACAGCCTGACGCAACAATTTCTTATCTTCATCGCCATCCACAGGTGGGTTGAGCATGTCTTCTTCAAAGCTACGTTCCACACCACTGCCCCAGTTGGCAAAAATACCGCCCCGCAAGAAGCCGTCGTACTTAATCCAGCTGAAACACCCTGCAAACACGGCACTCAAGTGGGGTGGGATTTTGGAGATGGAATGCATCGCAGCATCCCCCGTGTTGGAGCAACCATAGACACCCACTTTGCCAGTGGACCATGACTGTGTCGCCAACCATTCGGTGATGTCGTACGCATCGCGCGCCTCAGTGCGGTCGTTGTACCCACGGCGTGTTCCAAAGGAAGCCCCCATGCCGCGTCGGTCCACTTCCACCACAACATAACCATACTTCACCAGCTCAGGCATTTGACGAACGGCAGAATACCGCTGATCAGGCGCAACACGACGCGATGCAGCATGCTGCCAGACCACGGGATAAGGTGTTTCCACAACTTTGCCATTCACAGCGGGACGGTGAATGTCCATCGCCAAGCGCACGCCATCGCGCGCTTTGAAATAGGACGATGTGGTCTTGCTTTCTGAATACAACAACGGGCTGTAGCCCTCGTAGCGCCCCGGTGACGAGACTTTTTGAATGTCAGCGGCTTGCGCCTGCGCAGCAAAAGCTGTCACAAGCACTGCAACACTCAAGAAGACTCTTTGGACAAACGATGTCATGACAAAAATCCTAGTGTTCAGTGTCTAAATTCGCAGCGTTGTAGCCACGTGAAAAATGGGCTTCCATTTTTTTCTGGAAATAGGACAACAAGGTAAAAACCAACAAATACCAAATGACCGCCACGATCAACATGGGCACCACTTTGAACGTTCGGTTGTAAATGGTTTGAACTGAAAACAAGAGGTCGGTCATGGCAATGACGCTGACCAAAGAGGTCCCTTTCAACATGCCGATGACCTGGCTGCCCGCAGGCGGCAAGACAAACCGCATGGCTTGCGGCAAAACAATCCGAAAGAATGACTTGGCAGGCGTAAAGCCCAAAGATTTGGCTGCGTCCACCTGACCGCTGTCGACCGATTGAATACCTGCTCGCATGATTTCAGCCATGTAGGCGGCCTCATTCAAGGCCAGGCCCAATAGTGCAGCAATAAAAGGCGTGATCAGCTCATTGGTGTCCCAGCTGTAAAGAGTGGGACCAAACGGAATACCAATTTCGATGTTGGGCAAAAGGTACGCCAAGTTGTACCAAAACAGCAACTGGATCAACAAGGGGGTGCCGCGAAAGAGCCAAGCATAGAACTCGGCAATATATTTGCCCACTCTGAAATCACTCAAGCGCATCACAGCCAAAAACGTGCCGATGATGGCGCCAAAAAACATGCCGAAGAAAGTCAGCAAGACACTGATACCCAAGCCGTCTAAAACCACAGACGACGACAGAAACTCGCCCACCACTTGCCACTCAAATCGCGGATTGGTAAACAAAAAATGTGCGGTCTTGAGAAAAAAGACTGCCGTCACAAACATGATGAAGCGCCGCAACAACTGGGGCCTGTGAACCGCCTTGGCAGCATCATCTGAAAAATCTATTTGCGTTTTCAATTGCAACATCCCATGGTTATTTGGCCAAATTCATTTCTGCTTTGAGAACACTGACGCTTTCAACACCCCATGCAGCCATCACTTTGTTGTAGCCACCGTTGGCCATCAGTTCGTTCATGGCCATTTGCATCACGACGCCCAAACCAGAATCTTTGGTGACAAACAATGACAACAAATCTTTGCCAAGGCCACCGGTTGCATCGCTGTACATACTGAAACGCTGTTGGTTTTCATGCAACACATGAGAGGCTGCCGTCAGCGTCATGCCTGCCACATCGGCGCGGCCTGCTTGCGTGGCGATCAGGGTCATGTTGGTGTCCACCAAGGGCACGTGGAGAGCAGGTGGCTTGCCAGCATCCAGACACATTTGAACTACTTTTTTGGTCACACGCTCTGTCACACTGCCCGCCACATAAGAGATTTTTCGGCCACACAAATCAAACACACTGCTGTATGTTCGTGGACGATCAAGCGGGTACACAAAAGCAGGTCGAGTAGTCAGCCAAGTGACACCGTCAAATTTGACCAAGCGCTCTTTGGTGGCCACGGCGGGTCCTAAGGCAAGGTCGTAGCGACCCGCTGCCAAACCAGCCAAAGTTGCCGACAAGCTGTTAACCACGTTATGACGAATGGGCACACCCAACACCTTTTCAAGTTCACGTGCCAAATCTGGCTCTAAGCCTGCGCTGATTAAGCGACGGTCCGTGACGATGCGATACGGCGGATGCGAATCACCTACGAATCGAATCTCACCCGCTTTCTTGATTTTTTCGGGTAACTTGGCATACAGCGGCGCTGAAGTGTCGACTGTTTGCAATCGACTTTCAGTTCGCATAGGCTCATTGGCAAAGGCAGCATGGCCAACACAGAGCGCCAACAGGCAACCGCCAAGCAGACGACACCATGTGGCGATCAACATGTTGCAATTTCCCTGAGCGTTAGAACGAGAGGTCATGCGCGTGGTGTCAGTCAAATGCTGCCTTGAGCCTTCAGGCGGCTCAAGATGTCTTCACTGATGCCCAGCAAATCACCAAATACAGCTTGATTGTGCTGTCCAAGCGTGGGGGCGTGTTTGTCAAAGCCTGCAAACGAACCTGTCATGCGAATGGGCAAACCACCCACTATCACCTCTTCCACTGCGCCATATTTGGGATGTTCGATGCGCTCGGTCTCGCCACGTGCCAGCAAGCGAGGGTCTCGCGTGGCTTCACCTGGTTCACGAACACGACCTGAAGGCACACCCGCTTTTTCCAAAAGGAAGACCGCTTCGTCAGTGGGCAAACTTTGCGTCCATGCTTGGACCATTTGATGCAAAGTTTGGTTATTTTTGACTCGACTGTTGCGGTCTACAAAACGTTCATCGCCAATCAGTTCCTCCTTGCCCATGACCCGGAGCAGTGATGCAGTAAATCCATCAGTGGGTGCGCAAATGGCCACGTAACCATCTTGCGTAGGAAAAATACCAAAAGGCGCCAACCGTGGCATGGTGTTGCCAGTACGCGTTTCTTGGCCGGATTTTTTCATGACATCAAAAGGTTCGGTGGCCACCATGGCTGTAATGGCGCCTAACAAAGAGACATCCACATGCTGACCTACATCTGTTGCACGCGCTTGCATTAAAGCTGCCAATGTACCAATGACGGCGTAAAGGGGTGCCGCCAAATCGCCAAAAGGGACACCCACACGCACTGGCGCATCTTGCGGTCCACCGGAAGTCATCATCAAACCCGACAGAGCCTGCACAATCGTATCCATGGCTTTGTTCTGGGCCGAGATCATGTTGGCACCAAATCCACTGATGGAGGTGTAGACAATTTTGGGATTGATTTCCTTACACACGGTATAACCGATACCCAAACGGTCGGCAGTACCGGCACTGAAGTTTTCGACCACCACATCAGCCACTTCAACCAAATTAAAAAAGATGGCACGACCATCATCGCTTTTCAAATCAAGCGTTACTGACTCTTTATTGCGACCACGTTCCAACATGGCCAAAGACATGTCATCTTCATGTTGCCGCAACATGGAAACACCATCGCGTCCAATGAAAGGCGCATTGTTGCGCGCGGTATCTGGTGATTTAGGGTTTTCTATTTTGATGACGCGCGCACCTAGGCCGGCCAACAACAAGGTTGAATAGGGGCCCGCCAAGGCGGTTGTCAGGTCAAGCACCACAACACCGGCAAGGGGTTTCGGCAAATTTTCAGTATTGGTACGCAAACTACTTCACTCCAAAATTTTGTGTTGTCTCAATGAGATGCTTGGATGCGAACCCAATGAGAATCAGCCCATTCAAAACGGGTTTTCAAACCAGCACGGTCCGAGATGTCCTTGATGTAATCAATGACCTTTTGTCCTCCGGCCTCGCGGGTAACAGGCGTGGGTCTTGCTTGTTCGTCGATGTAGCAAGGAATCAGGCCAAATTCAACCAGGCCCTGCGCATTGGCCTTGCAAACTGCAATGGCTGTGTTACGACTTTCTGGATGGAATGGGTAGGTTGGCATCTTGGGATCAGGTGAGAAGCCAAATAGTTTTTCACGGCGCTTGGCCCATGCCAGTCGCTCTGGGCTGTCGTTGTCACTGATGGACAAAGCTCGTGTGACGCACACAAAATTACCCAGACCGTGATAGATGGGCTTGCCTTTGTAGACTTCAATGCCTCTCATGATGTGGGCATGGTGACCAATGACCACGTCCGCACCAGCATCAATGGCCGCCTTGGCCACAGCACGCTCGTACATTTCAATTTTCGCGGGTGTATGTCCCACGCCCTTGTGAAAGGCCACCACGGTCACATCACACTGTTTTTTCAACTGTGCAATGTCTGCTTCCATTTGTTCCACACTTTCGGGGACAGGGAAAGTGTAGACAGTGGGTGGACCACCAGGGCTGGCGTGGTCCAGTTCGTAATGCGTCAGAACTTTGACGAATGCACAGCCCGCTTTTTTTGAAGTGGCCCAGCTGTCCTTGGGGCCAACACAGTTGTAGCTCAAAACGCCAACGCGTGTGCCCTTTTGCGTCACAACAGCGGGCTGACGGGCAGCGCCCACCGACATGCCTGCACCAGTGGTTTGAATGCCCAGTGATTGAAGTGTTTCAATGGTGTCTTCAATTCCATTGGGGCCAGAGTCGGCAATGTGATTACCTGCCAGGGTGGCGATGTGAAATCCCACACGCTGCAATGTGGCCAAATGCGTTGGGTTGGCTGGGGGCGCAGGCACATCGGTGCTTTGCTCAGTACCACGAAGCGTATGCGGAACTTCTACATGGCCAATGGCCACATCAGCCGCCATCAAAGTTGCTTTGGAAGTCTCGAAAAATGAATCGGGCTGAGGCTCGTCCAAAATCAAATCGCCCACCATCATGAGTGTGATGGTGCCCCGTGGATGCGCAGTCATAAACGCTCCTCCAAAAACTGTTTCATGTTGGTATGCACACTGGCTCGGTCCCACTGACGGCCATCCACCATGTCAGACTCAATCAGGTACGTAGGAATTCCCGCTTTTTCCAACGCACTGGCAATCATCAACTTGCCAGCAGCAGCAGGTCGACTGCCTTTGGGCAACAAAATGACAGCGGCATCAATTCGGTTTCGCTTAGCTTCGTTGACGATCCATGAAGGCGCGTATGGCGGGTTATGCAACACCTCGTTCATGGTGACCACGCGACTGGCCAATGCACGTAAAGGGTCGTCCAAGCCGTAGCGGATGTACCAATCGGGACCAAAAGGCAAATACATCGACCAGACAAACACCGCACCATGAGATTCTTCAAACGCGGAATAAAAACTCATGTCGTGCCAAAGACCTGCCCCGACCCACATCAAACGCTTTTTCTCGCCACTGAAAGCTGCAACACCCGAGTCCACACGTGCCTTGATCTCATCGCGGAATAAGCGGGCATGGTTCAAGGCCCAGTCACTGCCGCGATGCCATTGCGTGGCCATGACATTGCTGATTTGTTCTTCTACGCGCACTGGGCATTGCGGTGCAGTCGCAATCATTTCGCGCACTTCTTGAAAATACTCTTCTTGCTGATTGACTTTGGTCAAAAATGCACGCAAGGCTTCCTCACTGAAGGCTTTGCCACTGATTTCTTCCAATCGACCAATCAAGTCTTTCAGCTCTGTGACTGCCAAATCTAAGCGATAAGGTTCACTCAATTCTTCCCAGCGATGGCGGCTGAGCTCCCACCAGTTCTCTGGTAATTTTTGTGAACCAGGAGCCTCCAAAGCGATAAAGTCAGAGCCCAAGTGGTCGGCCCATTGCTGGAATATTCTTTGCATGCAATCGCAGGTCAGTCGCGCACACAACAGCGCCGGCGTTGGCAAGCCACCCCAGGGGGTTCTACCCTCTAGATCAATCAAATTGGTGGCCAAACCGATGCTGCAGTACCGACACAAGTCTTTGTGGAACCCCAAAGAACTCATGCCATCCAAATAATCACTCGACAAGCCTTTGGCAGCCACCACGGCCGCCCACCATTGATTGGTCACCACCGGAATGCCCATCACATGAAACAAGTCATGGGGTGTGTCTGCATTGATGATGGCATAGGGTTTTTGCAACTCAAACACATCTTGTCGCAGCTCGGCAAACCATGTTTTTTGCTTTTGTGCTGCTTGCGAAGTGCAAGCCAATTGTTTTTCACGACTCATGCTCACCTCGGCGCCTGATTGGCGCTACTGCGCACTGCTTGAATAACGTCCAGTTGACTTTTCAACTGATCCATCATGGCTTGGGGATTGTTTGAAGGTGCGCGGACCAGCACAGATTGTTTGCCATGCTGACGACACACTTTGAGATCCGCCGGATAAGACCAACCATAGACGTCTTCAGGCTCTGGCAAATAAAACACAACACCATCAACTTCTGATTTTTGCACCTGGTCTAAAAACCAGCTGTCATCCACTGGAAACTTGCGACCACAAGGGACGTCACGCCAATAATGTTCAAACACTTTTTCGATAGGGTTGAAATCATCTTCAACAATAGGGAAAAGACCCGCTCGCGCACCCCAATCATCGTCCTCTGCCAAGACATTCACATTCAGTTGTGCAAGCGCTGCATGCAGTTTGATTTGGTCGTTGGGAACACCTCTGACCAAAAAATTCAAACCAAGCTCTTTAACAGGTGATGCTTGCGCCACCAAGGCCTCAAGTGCCCGCGTTCCTTCAACCAAAGTCATGAACTGGACTGCAACAGAAGCCTGCAATGCATCAATGCTGGAGATTTTGTATTGCCAACGCAGCTGGTGCAATTGCCTCAGCAGTCCACGTTGCGTATTTTTCAAGCGAATGGCGTGATTGACGGATGCCACCTCGGCCAGCGATTCACCCGACAGTTGACGCAGTACCTGCCACAACTCTTGCGTTCTTTGAACGCCATAAAAACGACTAGACTCTCGCTGAGTGTGCAATATTTCATACAAAAACAGAGGCGGCTTGCCATGGGCCAGCCCCACTCGATTGGCCTCCCGCAACATCAAATAGAGTTTGTGATGCGCCTCAGAGGATCTAGGAATAATGAGCATGTCCAGCATGTCCAATTTACCTGTTCGGTACATCTGAAAGACTTGACGCACATCAGGATCGGCAAATGACTCAACATACTGGTCTGATGCACTTAAGTCCCCCTCGATTGGCGCCAAGCGGCACGGCATCATCCCCGTTGCCAGGATGAGTTCAACAGGTACGGTATTGCCTACAAACCCAATCACTTTTTGTCCCGCGGCCTTGGCCTGGATGGCATGGCTCATCCGATTGGCGCAGGCATTTTCAAATGGCAGCATTGGAGCCTTTGTCGAATCAACGGTTGACATGACTTCAGACATTGACATTAGTTCTCGACAAAAACGCTTTCAAGCGATCAGTTTTGGGTGACATCAAGGTGGCCTTGGCATCACCCTGCTCCACAATCTGTCCTCCTTCCATGAATACAACGCGGTTGGCCACATCACGGGCAAAAGATATCTCGTGGGTCACAATGACCATGGTGATCCCTTGCTTGGCCAGGGCGCGCACCACATCTAGAACTTCACCGACCAATTCAGGGTCTAATGCACTTGTTGGTTCGTCCAGCAGTAAGGCTCTGGGTCTCATTGCAAGCGCCCGGGCTATGGCTACCCGCTGTTGTTGTCCACCCGACAAATGTCGCGGATAGGCATCCTTTTTATGCTCTAGACCAACTTTGGCCAGCAGTTCTTGCGCTTCCGCCCGAGCTTCATCAGGATCGCGTTTCAATACCTGTACCGGCCCTTCCATGACATTGCTCAAAACTGTCATATGCGGAAACAGGTTGAACTGCTGAAATACCATGCCCAACTTCTGGCGCTGTTTGGCAATGTCTGCCTCATGCAGGGCTATCAATTGGCCAGTGCTATTTTTTTGATAACCTAGCAATTCACCATGAAAGTAAATTGAACCTGAATCAATGCCAGTCAATTGATGTATGCACCTCACAACCGTCGACTTACCCGAACCAGATGGGCCAATCAGCGCCACGATTTCACCGTCTGTCACGGACAGGTCAATGCCCTTTAGAACTTGTATGGCACCATATGACTTCGTCACACCACGCAATTCAATGGCAGGCAAAATGTTTGCAGCATTGGATCCTTGAGTTTGGGTGTGGAGGATCATTGTGAAATTAGTTCAATTTTTGTACTGTTTAAATTATTACCTAATTGCCATCATCACCCATCTCGGGATTTCCCTAATTTGTGATCAAAATGAGTCAACAAAAAACAACTAAAACGACACCAATCCCACCGACCGTCAAGATTGGTGGTTTGAAGAAAAACCTGTCATACCTGTCACGTTTGGTCCGTGTGGTCACCATGCAATCCGGCAGCAGTTACTTTGAAGGTTTTGATTTTGCTTCTGGTCAGAAAACCATGCTGTACTTGATTTCCATGAACAAGGACATCACACAAAATGAATTGGCCAGCGCCTTGATCATGAAGAAGTCACAAGTAACCAACTTGATTGCGGACCTGGTCGCACGCAAATTGGTCATCCGAGAGGCGCTTGAAGGTGATCGTCGCTTTAACACGTTACGGTTAACGGCAGAAGGCAATCGAATTTGCAAAAAGTTAGAAGCACAAATGAACATGCACGGCGATCATTTGAGCTCACCATTAAACGACTCGGAAATGACGCAACTTAGTGAGTTGCTCTCCAAATTATTGAAAGTGCATTTGAGTGAAAGCGGCATTGATTTTGATTGAATCACCTCACCATCAAAGATAAAGCTTTTTAAGGATCCAATTCAATTGCTTCTTCTCTTCTGAATTCAATTTTTTAAGCAGCGATTTTTCAGAATCAAGGGCAGCTGATTTCACTGCTTGTGCCAGCTCTTTCCCAGACTGTGTCACTGCCAAGATCACGGCACGTCCATCTTCAGGGTCAGGCTGCCGACTTACCCAACCCTCTTGCGCAAACCGATTCAGGATTTTGACCAAATTAGGTTGCTGGAAATTCAGGCACTCACAAATGTCTGCAGCGCGGATACCATCATTGTCACAGATCATTGACAGCACAGCAAACTCTGAAGGCTTCAGTTTCAAACCATCAACATGGTCGGGGAATTGACTCAACATTTCGCCTGTCACACGTTTCAAGTGGTAACCCATCAAACCGTCCAAAGTTTTGAACGACAAGTGTTGGCGTGAATTATTTTTTTTAGGAAGACTCATGATGAGTCGAGATCTTACCTCGCCACCAGTTTGATGGGGACGCGCCATGGACCGATCTCTGGGAAGGGTGTCATGGCTATGTCGCCATCCACTTCAAAACTTTCAGTTGCCAAGAGCAACTCCTCCAGCATCACTTGCAACTCAAGTCTGGCCAGTGCTGCCCCAGCGCAGTAGTGCGCACCACGACCAAATGCCAAATGCTCTTTGATGTTCTCGCGGTTCAAAATAAAATGATCGCTGTGTTCAAACACCGCCTCATCACGATTGGCTGACGCATACAACAACGCAATAGGTTCGCCTGGCTCAATGTGGCGTCCTTTGAATTCGACAGGTGTCAATGCTGTTCTAGCAAAGCCGCGGTAGGGCGTGTACAACCTCAAGAACTCTTCGATGGCTGCTGGAATCTTCTCAGGATGTTGGCGCAAATCTTCTTGCAGTTCAGGGTATCTTGACAAGTGAACCACGATGCTGCCAATCATCACCATCGGTGCCACAATGCCCACCACCAAAACTTGGCGCACCATGCCCACCACCATTTCGTCTGGAATAGGCTCACCCTTGATGCGAGCGGCCAGCATGGCTGTGGTTGGATCTGTGCCAGGATCTAGTGGTGCTGCACGGCGCAATGCGATGAGCGCACGGGCCATGTCATACAAGGCCATGCTGGTGATTTTCATGGACTCAAATTCTGCCGACTGCACGGCACGCACAAAGGCTGGTCCAGCTTGTCCCAGTTGCACCTCAAGGTCAGCCGGTAATTTCATCCAGTGTCCAAATACCTTGACAGGCACCAAGCCTGCATAGGATTCACACACATCACCACCGCCAGTTTTCACAAAACCTTGAAGATAGTTTTGCGTGAAGCGACGGACATCGGGCGCCAGGGTTGCAACTCGTTCTTGGGTCAATAACGGATTTAAGATGGCCCTGTAAGGCGTGTGCTCTGGTGGATCTAAATGCAGAGGTGGCCGGCGGCCAGTGAACGCCACACGCGGAACCACATTTTGAACCGATGTGGCAAACACGTTGGGTTCTTGCAAGGTCCGCACCACATCTTCGTGTTTGGACAAAGCCCAAAAACCACCGTAGGCATCAGTGTGTGCCACAGGGCATTTGGCACGCAAGGTGGCGTAATCTGCATGTGCAGAATCGAAGGTCTCCGGTTTCAACGGATCAAAATCAGATACGCGTGTCATGGCTCAAGTCTCAGCTGAGAATCCTATTTTTGATATTTGCGCAGCCCACTCTACGCGGTCTATGCGCAGTTGTGTAGCCAATTCTTTGGGACCACCAAAACCAGGCTCCAATCCAAATTGTGCCAAGGTATCAGTCATCACAACTGACTTCATGCTGGTCAATATTGAACGAGAAGCCAAGTCTATGGTCTCGTCACGGGTACTGGCAGCTGCAAAAAAACCATACCACTCTCGTGCCGAAATGGGAAATCCAGACTCTCGGAAGGTAGGTATCTCTGGTACAAAACTGCTACGTTTGTCACCTGAAACTGTCAGCAGTCGTATTTGACCTGTGCTCAAAAATGGTAAAAAAGTGCCCAGGGGACCAGACAATGCGGGCAAGATACCCGCCCGTAAATCTTGAACTGCAGGTGCTGAACCTTTGTAGGCCACGTGGGTTAAAGGAACCCCCGTTGCATGCCCGACTGAGGCGGCCAACAAATGAGGAATAGAGCCTGAAGCGGCTGAACCATATGCACCTAATTCCGGCTTGGTTTTGACAGCAGCCAAATAATCGTCCAACCGTTTTACCGATGCAGGAACCGCAGGGCCCACTGCAAAGGCCATGGCGGAGTAAGCCACTAGTGCGACCGGCTTGAAATCAGTGTCAGGCTTGTAGGGTAACTGTTTGTACGTGGCAGGATACAAAGACATCGGTGAAGATGGCGTTAACAACAACGTGGCCCCATCGTCAGCTGCGCTTTTGGTCGTGGCAATGGCCAGCTGTCCCCCTGCACCGGCTTTGTTTTCAACCACCAAATTTTGTGCATACAGCCCGCGCAGTTTTTCCGCCAAGCGCCTGGCCATCAGATCGCCCACACCGCCAGGTGGTGCGCCCAACAGCAAGCGTGCGTTTTGCAGTCTCACAACTTCGGCCCAAGCTTGTGACATCAAAAAGGTAGCACCACCCAAGGCACAAGCCAAGTCGTGTATCAATTGTCGTCGCGGCAATGACCTGCCCCATTCAGAAAGATCCTCAATGGCCATGGTGTTCAGTCAAAGCCTTTGAGTTGCAAATGCCACTCTGGTTGTTTACACAATTCACAATCAGGACCTTTGAAGAATTTTGCAGCATTCTGATCTGCTTTAAGTTGCCATTTGAGCCAAGCCACGCCCACCGCAGAGAACGCGCCACCACCAGCTTCACGGTATGTGCCTTGGTGCGGTGTTTTCTCGCGCCACAGACGCACGACCGGTGTCTTGTTCAAACGTTTGTAATCGTCATCTGCATTGGGATAAGCGACATCGGAGGGGTCACCCGTGACATACAAAGCTGGAACTCGAATATCGTCCAGTGTTTGTTTGGTGACGGTCGCACCCGCAATGCGTGATGCCATGGCACTGTCATCCAATGCGCCGCTGTTCCATATACCCAGCGTGGTGACACGTGAATCTGTGGCCAAAGCCAGCGCTTGGAGGCCACCACAGGATTGCCCCATGGCTGCCACACGTTGGGTGTCCAGTTTTCCCGCAAAAATGGAATTAGCTTGAACATTGACCTCTTGCGCCCACGTGATGCCACGAGCCAGTTGCGCAGGCGAAGACTCCGCCAAGCCTAAGCGCGGACCGCCCGGAGCCTGCACAGGCTGCGGGCCTTGAGTTGCAGGCGAGCCCGTAGCGGGTGTCCCTCGGTAGTTGATGCCCTCAACCGTAGAAGCAGCTGCAGGTCCAATCGGTCCAATGGCCACCACGAGGAAGCCATGTGACGCCAACTCAGACAAGAACCATCGGAATCGGTTGCCCACATTGATGCACGCGCCGTTAGCCCACACCACCACTGGCATGCGCCCTAAGGAAGTCGCATTCAAATTGGCGGGGCGGTAAATGGTGTGATCAGGTAACTCAGGCACGCTATGCATGATCGCAGGGAAAGGGCCTGTGCCCAATGCTTGTTCATTGGGAATATTGGGGAAACCCGATGGCACAGGCATTTCACCAGCAGCGATGGCAACGCCAATCCCTCCCAAAAAGCTCAAGGCCAATGCAGTTTTTGCCATGGATAGGCGCAAAGCAGTGCGTAAATGTAGCGTCATTTTGAATGCCATGTAAATAGGGAAGAACTGCTCAAGGCTGAGCGGATGCGTTGATATCAACATGCAAAGTGACACGTCGTAGCTTGACGTGATGCCACGGATCTTGCAAATCTGAACGCTTGCCAAGCTTCGTTGACGCTTGAATGACGGTCTTCTCCAAAGGCCACCCTAAACGAACCAAAGCCTCTTGCGCTGACAGTGCGCGCGCCTTGCTGAGCGCAACGGGCTCACGCAACAACTTGCCAGACACTTTGGCACCCACAGTGTCCGCTGAACCTTGAATGACAATCACTTTGGCGTGCCCCAAGATGGCCAATCGAACAGCTTCTTGAAGTAACACTTCTGCATGCTGGTATCGCAGATAGTCTGAGCCAAAGTCAAAGTCAATTTGAAAATCACGCGTCACCCAGGGTTTTGCTGGCTGCGGTTGCGGCAAATGATTGGGCGTCATGACTGAGCCTGGCAGTTCAAAGCGACGGCCTGCAAAGCCTTCATCGGGCAAAATCACTGGCGTACAACTGGTGGCCAGCACCGATACGCGCACCTTCTCCAGTACCACACCACCACAGTCGCGGGCTACACGGTTGGCGGTGGCAGGCAACCAACCCTCTACCAACACTTCCTTGCCCAACTGCGGCTTGGTGAATGACTGTTGCAAATCCAAACGCAAGCCAGACGCCATGTCAGTGACCAGCCAGCAACCCGATTTACGACCGCTATCGGTGTCACGGTACAAAGGACAAGCAACAAAACGCAGCATCTCTGCTTGCGCTAAAGGCGTGGCATCTGAAGAGTTTGTGACCGTTTGTGCATTCGTGTTCGTGAGTGACACTCCCAGCAGCATCACGCCAACGCGCCAATGAGAAAATTTGAAAATCATCACAGCACACTCAAAAGGTTGGTGAGATCTTGCATCTCTTGCTCTGTATAGCCAATGCGATACCGGCGGTTGTAGAACTCCACAATAGCTCGCAAATTTGCAGCAGAGCCATTAGAAAAGTAAGGCGCACGAGAAGCCAGACCTCGCATGTTTTGCATGGTGATCTTGCCAATGTCACGGCATTGACCGGTTGTCAGCGCAAAGCCTGGGTCGTGGGTGTAAATCACTTTGCCTAAATATGGATGCGGCTTTGCAGTCGGCTGGCAGGTGAGCTTGAACAAAGGCAAATGGGGTGCGGGATCTGCATAGGGCAAATTGGTGGTGCCCAAATCAATTTGACCAGGCGCTACATCCATGCCACTGCGCTGCATGTTGTGACAAATGGCACAACCATCTCGAAGAGGATTTCCTAAGGGGATGTTGTTCAAGCCACCTGAGTCTGTAATGAGAAATGTTTTTTTGCTGAAAACATCCACGCCACGTCGCACCGACTCTCTGAATTTCTTTTCATCTTCTGGGGCTGCTTCGTTGCTTTTCCAATTGAGAAACTCTTCTGACCAAATTTGCTTCCTAGCCGTGCTTTGCAGTTCACCGGCAATGGCTTGACGCAGAAGTTCAATACCACCCCGGCCACCGTCTGACGTGAGGTCACCGCCCCTGTGACTGTAGACCTGTGCTGTGGTCAGCTTTTGTTCAAACGACAAAATGCCATCCAGCCATTTACCGTCTGGCGTACCAAATGCTTCCAAGTGCCAACGCATGGCATCGCGGGCTTGCGCATCCAAGGTCAAAGCCCGTGAATCTGACAAGAGATTACCGCTGGTCGGCTTACCAGAAACCGCATCGACCAACACAGGCAAACCGGTTTTGGGTTCAAAGTCAAAACCAATGGCAGTGAGATAGCGTGTATTGGTCGCAGCACGAGGTCTGCGGTAGACAGACACATAAGGCGCAGGGCTTTTCAGACCATGGCTTTTGTCTAGATTGCAACCAGCAGGATCACGCACAACTTCAATAGAAAATTCAGGCTTGACTTTCTTGCCATTGAAATCCTGCGGCGGCCATGGACGTGCAATCCGAATCAAACCTTTTTCGAGCAGCAAAGAATGTGATTCTTTTTTGGATTGATCTAGCGAAGGACAATTCGAACCATCAATGCCAGCAAAGAGAGGATCCTTGCCTTGCGTGGCCTCCCAACGTGCTTGGATGGTTTTAACAGAGAGCGACATGCCATCAGCCGGCTGGTGGCACGTGACGCATGCACGGCCATTGCGGCCAAGTGGTTTAAAAAATGGATGGTCTTTGACCGATTGCGCGCCACCGTCTAAACGGGTGGCCACAATGCCCTGTGCATTGACCGCTGTGTAGAATGCTGGAAACTCTTTGTCAGCGCCAGGCTGCCACCACTCATTGGGCGGAAAATTCGACGGCTGAGCCAGCACGGCGGCACTGACAAACGCCAAACTCCAGCTCCAAATATTCCAATGCATCTTGCTCATTTTGTCTTTCCATCACAGCCACGCGGTCCAACAGAACAAGCTCGGTTTAACGCTGGCGGTGTATTGACCACGAATGTGTTTGAACCTGCCCATTGATTCATGTCTGAAGGCGATGTTCTCCATTCTGACTGGCTTAATTTGGTTTGAACCGCTTGCAAACTGGCTAAAACTTCTTGTGGCGTGAAATTGCAATGGCCGACACGGTCCACATAGGTCGTACGCACCCAAGCACCACGCCCAGCAGCCTCTGCTGTTCGCTTGTAGTCTTCTGTGAACTCTGGCAAGGTCATAGGATCTGACACCGTTTGCATCAGTAAGAACGGTTTCTGCATTTGGCCTGAGGGCACGTAATTTTTTGCCATGTAATTCAAGGCGGCCTCATCGGCCACCACACGTGGCGCACGGGCCAAAGCTTCAAGATCATCATCTAAACTGGCACCTGCTTGTTGGTAGAGTTGCTTCACAAACGCCAACCGACCCGATTGGGACAAGGCATGGTCATACCGAACACTTTGGTTCCAACTGAAATTGCCGCCCGCACGTTTTTCCTGGTCATCGCGCGGCAGTAACACACCTGCCAAGAAATTTTCTTTCATGCCCAATTGCGTTGCGGTGATGTCGTTCGACGCAGGATGAGTGCGGCCAAGTGACCATGGGTGAATATGCGACACGCTGGCCGCCAATGCCAAGCGTGCCCGTCCTAAGGGCGTTGATTGCGCATCTTCAACTGCGCGCTTCCAGGCGGCTCGTTCTGATTGATCGGCTGCGCCAGTTTGGCGCAGCATGCTTGGCAATGGCACATCCGTTTTGATCAGTGTTGAAAAAACCCACGCGCCGTCCAAGGCCGTGTTCATCATGCCCAATGTGCCAGAAGCAGAAGCACACAAGGCAATTCCTGCATCAAATTTTTGAGGGTATTGTTCTAACAGCGCCAAACTGATTAGCCCGCCCATTGAGCTGCCCCACGCAATGACTTGCTGAGGCTTGCCAAATTGAGCCTCAAATGCAGACATGACTGCCAGTTGGTCAGGGACAGCCTCCTCCAATGACCAGCCCGGCTTGGCGTAATTGGATGCCACCAAGGCATATCCTTGCGCCAACAACTGCTCTCGTTCTAAACCTGGGGAGACCCGAATGTTGTCATTGATCGAGCTTGAATAGCCACGACTGTAAAGCAAGGCGCGACCATTCCAGGCCACAGGCATTTCCATGCGATAACGTGCGCCGGTGTTCAGAACGCCTTCAAGCACCTTCACACTGTCTGCGGGGAGGACTTGTGCTGTGACGAGTTGGCTGACCCCCAACATCATCCAAACTAAGGTGCGACGCATTCAAAACTTTCGTGAGAGTGAGGATTGCCTTGTTGCCGCCATCTGGGATAGTGTGGCAGTGCGCAAAGAGGTCTTGTCAAATCTGGCTGCTGCAAATGAAGTTGACTGCCCTTCACCACACCCGCCACCAAACGCGAGGGCCGTTCGCCTTTTTCAACCCAATTCACAAGGGCACCTAGCGGATCAAATTTTTCTGTAGCCTCACCACCACGGCAATGATTCATGCCAGGTATCAGAAAAAAGGAAGACATCGCGTCTGTGTCTGACTGACCATATCGCGCCACCAGCCGGTCACGCAATTTTGTCACCCCTTTAGCTTGAACCCCATGGTCCTGCGTGCCGGTGTACACCAACATTTTGCCGCCTCGTTGCCTGAACTTCTCATAGGTATAAGGACCCTCGGCTTCGGCCACAGCACCCGCACCAAAATCAATGCGTCCTTGCGCCAATTTGGGAGATATGACGTCGACATCGAAGTTGGCGACATAGGCGCGGAAATCAGTCGGATAGCTGTTCAATTCGTGCGCCGGTCCGGTGAGACCATCAAAGCTTCGAAAGCCATATCCCATGAAGGGGAAATTGGCCATGATGGAGCCGTAAAAGGCACCCATCGTCGGCTTGCCACTGGTATCACCCAAATACGTCTGGCGTATATTTTTTTCAATGTGGCCAGGATAAAAGCCCGGAAAGATCAAATCACCTTGTCGATTTCTCAGGCCGTCGTAAATGGCCTTCAAACCTTCGGCTTGCACGTTGGACAAACAGGTGCCTGCAGCGCCCTCGCCGCCTGAAGCTGCGCAGGTCAACGATTTCCAATCTTGATCATTTGCAATGCAAGCTTGTGGATTGAGCACCATGCCATCTTTCAGGCCATCCAAAGCATCGCATTTTTCCAAGAAATGCTTAGCCACTTTGTCCAACTGCGCATCGGAATAGGCTTTGGATGTGTCTTGAGGAACGACGCCCTTGGGGACGCCCGCTACGTTGGCAATGACCTTTAAAACATGCATATTCTGAAGCCATTGGTCATAGGTGGCATAACCGGGAGAGCCAGCCACCACGCCATCAAAATCATCGTATCTTTGCGCACTGACCAAAGCTTCACGGCCACCATTGGAGCAGCCCAAAAAATAAGACTTTTGAGGCGCGGCACCCGCCAATTGCTGCACCAAGGATTTGGCCAGCACTGTAATTTTGTGAACCCCTGCATGCGCAAAGTCAAGGTAGGCTTGTTGATCGAGGGCAAAGAAAGGCTCGCGTCCCTTGTGACCCGAGTCTTGCGCCACCACTGCAAAACCCTGTTCGATGGCCGTACGGCCATCTTTGCCTAACGCAAGGGCATCGCCTACAACACCATTGTTGCCTCCACCTCCCTGAAATACCAAGCGACCACCCCAAGGTGCAGGAACTCTTAAAAGAAACTCATTGCCATACCGGGTTTGCTGGGGTGCACCCACATGCGCCCCCATCACACCTCGAATGGCACAGTGCGCAGGAATAACGCGTTCGTCAGTGGCAGACTCTTGCTGCCATGCAGCTGAAATTAATTGTGTGGCCCAATCATCGGTGTACTTTGACAGGCCAGCAGACAAGAGAGGCATTGTGCAGTTGGCTTGCCAATTACCCAATACCGCCGTTGGCAGCAAAGGAGTGAAACGAGTTGATTGCGGGGTTTGCGCAGGCACTGACATGACTGTCAACACCGCACACGTCAGCACCGCTGGTTTGAAAAAAAGACCGATTCCTTCGCGCCACTTTTTTCCAAAATTGGAGCTAGACATCAGTCAAAACTTTCGAAATCAGCTGTCACTTACCAGCGCGTACCTACCATCACAGTACCGCTGCGACCAATGGCACTCACGTTTTGAGGGTCGAATGCCAAGGTTCCGTTTTGCACGTAAGGTGGCTGGCGATCAAACAAGTTTTGCACCGAGACAGTCATGTACATCTCACGGCCCAATTTGCTTGACAAGTGCTTGCCAAAGTCCCAGCGTGCATTCAAATCAACAGTGGTGGAAGACTCAACCTTGGGGTTGGTCGCCAAGCTGTTGTTGGTGTAGCTGTTGGTGTAGTTGAAGAAGCTGGTGATCGCAAATTCACCCTGACGTGCCAAGCCCAGCTCTGCACGTGCACGGAAACGCATGGGGTTGTTCAACTTGTTGAGTAGGTCTACCATGGGTGTACCGGGAACAAGTTGCTGTGCGTACTTGGTCAAGTAGCTGCCATACAAACCTGTAGTCACGACACCAGCACTGGTCTCAAAAGCATAACGCGCATTCAAATCAAGTCCACTGGTTTGAACTGCACCCGCATTTTTACGGCGACCATCGACAATGAACTGAACAGGGCCAGGTGTTTGGCTTCCTGAGTACACAGGATTGGCCAATGCTGCTTGGATTTGCGCAGCAGTCGGTGCCATGTTCGCATAGGGTGCCAAGTCTGCACGTTGCAACACGGCGTTGTCGTTGCCAGGTGTCAAAATGCGATTGGTGTAATCGATATTGAACCAATCCACAGAAGTCATTAAGCCCTTGATGGCTGCAGGCTTAAAGGCAATGCCGAGGGTGGTGATTTTTGCAGTCTCTGGTTTCAAACCTTCTGGATTGCCACCCAAGTACAAGATGCCAGACAGCACCGTTTTGCCATCGGCAGCCACACGGGTGGTGTAGTTCACGGCACTGCCGTTCACAGGGTCAGTGTCACCCAAAGTCGGTGCGCGGAAAGCTGTGCTGTAGCTTCCGCGGAATTCTGTGCCTTCTACGGGGACCAGACTCAAACCAATTTTGGGATTGCTGGTGCTGCCAAAGTCACTGTATTGCTCATTGCGTGTGGACAATGACATGTCCATGCGTTTGATACCTGCAATGCCTTGTTTTTCACTGATCAATGGCACTGCCGCTTCCACAAAAACAGACTTCACTGTGCGCTCAGGATGGAACGCTTGGTTGTCAACGTAATTGGTGGTAGCTGTTGTGGGTGTTGTGTTGTTACTCAACAAATAGTAGGGCAATTTGTCAGACCGGTACTCTGCACCCAACGCCATGCTGACAGTACCTGCTGCCACATCGAACAATGGGCCATCTACTTTGCTGGCCAAGTCCACCATGGTGAACTTGGAATTGCGGTCACTGAACGCTGGCAACTTGGCCAAAGTGGCGGGGTTGTTGCAAGTGAATTTCAAGCCATCACAGAACAAGTTCAAAGCGGTCAAGGGATTGGTATCAGCTAGGGCCGCATTCACAGCATTGGCGTTGATGGTCGGCGACAAATTGCGCTCTTGCGTCACACTGTGCGTGACATAAGTTGTTCCCTTCCATTTGAAAGGCAGGTCGTAACTCAAAATGGCAGCTAATTGTTGTGAACGCTCAAAACCAGTGGACCCCGCAGTGCCCAAGTCATTGAAGAAAGAATAGTTCACCACGGACGAAGTGGCACCGGTTGGGCTGTAGAAAAATGGGTTGCCCTTGCGAACGGTATAGTTGCCGTTGTAGGCAATCAGTTCACGGCTAAATTCACGCTCTGACCAATAGCCTTCCAATGCAAACTGCACTTTGTCTGTGAGGTCTTGGTTGTAAGAGAAAACTGCGCTGGTTTTATTTTGCTCCGGCAAAGCGCTAATGCCTTTGGTGGCACTTTGCAGATTGGCCGTGCCAGCGATCACATTGGCGGGACTCAAGCCCACTCCATTCTGACCTGTGGGAATGGCATAGCGCACGCTGCCGACTTGAATGTTGCCAGGATTGGCATTGAACACTCGCAAATCAGGTCCACCCCATGGACGCATATCGTCCGTATAAAAGCGACGATTGTCAGCAGACAAAGCACCACGCTCACTCCGATCAATGGCAAACATCACGCCACCGTTGTCCCATTGACGACCAAAAATACCCGAAGCTTGCTGATTGCTCATGCCCTGTGCGCCACCACGGCGCACTTGCACTTCAGAACCATCAAACGAGCTGCGCAATTTCATGTTGACCACGCCGCCTACCGCATCAGAGCCATACGTAGAAGATGCACCATCGGTCAACACTTCCATCTTTTGAATTGCGATAGCGGGGACCCAAGATGGATCTGAGTACTGACCCGCAACACCGCCAGGCGCCAAACGGCGACCGTTCAACAGCAACAAAGTGGACTCTGGGCCTAAACCGCGTAAATTGATGCCTGAACCCACTGTGACGTTTTGGTTGGCATTTTGAGCTGTATTCAAGTGACCTTCATCGGCACCTAAATTGGAAATTTGAGGCAGCTGACGCAGAAGGTCTACGGCGTTGGAGGCGCCTGATTTTTCAATGTCAGCACGAGTGATTCCGATGATGGGAGTACCGGCAGGCAAAGCGCCACGAATTAATGAGCCGGTGATTTCAATAGTTTGCACTTCCGCAGTACTTTGCGCCATGGCGAATTGTGAAGTGGCGGCCAGCAATACAGCCACGGCACTCATCACAGCATGATAGGTACGCGGTGTGGGCGTGACGATGGATTTGGTTTTGTAGCGTTTCATAGTGTCCCCTAATACATATCGTTTATATGTATTCTGATAATAGTTAACTTTATTAACTAGGTCAATTTAGTGAAAACCCTTTGTTTTAACTTAGCTGCAATTAGTCACTAAAACTATTGTTAACTACATACACGTGGTCACGATGTTGAAGAACCGTGGATCGTTTCCAAGCGATGAGGCGTTGAGCAAATTGTTCTACTTGGCATTGAGAAATATTAGCCAGAAATGGAACATGTCAATTCGGGACTGAAAGTCTGCACTGAATCGGTTTAGTATTGAGCTTGTGGACCGGGTCCTTCAGCAATGACCCTTAACTCCGTTTGCACAAAAATTCAGACACCCCCCTATGTCGCAGTTCTTGAAACAAAACTAAAGCCTCACTAGTGTCCCAACGTTTACCTACTGACCATACATAACCCAATGATTTATTTGAATAAATCTGATTTTCCCTTTGTCCACGATTTGAATCGTTTTCTGGACTTGGGGCATGCTTTGCAGATCTTA
>Ga0214919_10002273_pt1 | contig 30409 bp, 30 predicted proteins | sample LL1503_MetaG_FD_177994 | JGI IMG/M metagenome (GOLD analysis project Ga0214919, IMG submission 177994) | Freshwater microbial communities from Lake Lanier, Atlanta, Georgia, United States - LL-1503 | ecosystem: Environmental > Aquatic > Freshwater > Lake | place: USA: Georgia | collected... | reverse complement strand
CAAAGAGCAAACAATCCAAAGCAGACGAATACAACATCAACTTGAAACCGTTTAAACTTTAAAACCAATGAGCCAATCTCTCCTTTAAAAAATTAACCCATCTGTCTCAAACCATTTGAAGACGCACACAGCAAAAGTATCGTCGCGCTTTTGCATAAAAAATGTACAAGGTGGCAACAACCGCAAAAACTCAAGCTTTAAATGACGATGCAACCCATTAGAAAAATTATGCTGGTTTTTGGCACTCGTCCGGAGGCCATAAAAATCGCACCGGTTTTTCGGGCCCTGAGCGAAGCGAAGCAATGGGATGTAAAAGTATGTGTGACAGCGCAGCATCGGCAAATGCTGGATCAGGTGCTGGCGCTATTCGGCATTGTCCCAGATTTCGATCTGAACCTGATGAAGCAAGGGCAAGATTTGACCGACATCACCAACAATGTTTTGATAGGCATGCGCGATGTATTTAAGCAGTGGAGACCGGATTTAGTGCTTGTGCACGGAGATACCACGACAGCAATGGCGGCTAGTCTTGCTGCTCATTACGCGAAGATACCGGTTGCCCATGTTGAGGCGGGGCTTAGAACTAATAATATTTATTCCCCATGGCCGGAAGAGATGAACAGAAGAATGGTGGGGCGAATGGCATCGCTGCACTTCGCGCCAACCGAAACCGCACGCGCAAATTTACTGGCGGAAGGCTGCGCGAATGACTACATCTACGTTACCGGCAATACGGTCATTGATGCTTTGTTAAGTGTGGTTGAAAAAATCAATACCGATGTAACGATTAACCAACAATTACATGAGCGCTTTGCATTCCTTCACGAAGATAAACGCCTCATCTTGGTTACTGGCCATCGCCGGGAAAACTTCGGCAAAGGCTTTGAGGATATATGCACGGCACTGTGCGATATCGCCGAACGTGATGATGTTGAAATTGTCTATCCGGTGCATCTCAATCCCAATGTACAAGAGCCCGTACTAAGAATTTTAGGTGGTCGACCAAGTATTCATTTGATTGAACCGCTGGACTACCTGCCGTTCGTATATCTCATGAGCCGCGCTTGCATCCTGTTAACCGATTCAGGTGGAATTCAGGAAGAAGCCCCTTCACTTGGCAAACCCGTATTGGTTATGCGCGACACTACCGAGCGGCCGGAAGCAGTGAAAGCGGGCACAGTGAGGCTGGTGGGTACCGATGTTTCGAGTATTGTTTCTGCAACAAATGAACTGTTGGATGACATTCAAAAATATCAACGGATGTCGCATGCACATAACCCATATGGCGATGGGCAGGCTGCACAGCGAATCGTCGAAATACTTCAAGGGAAAAAAATCAATGAGTAAGGCTTTTCAATCCGTCGCCATGATAGGGCTGGGATACATCGGCCTGCCTACCGCTGCTGTGCTTGCCAGCCGTGGTGTCCATGTCATTGGCGTGGACATCAGCCAACACGCAGTGGACACCATCAACCAAGGGCACATCCACATTGCTGAGCCTGATCTCGAAGCCTTGGTGCACGAAGTGGTTCGTACCGAAAAACTGCGTGCAACTACTAAACCAGTAGCAGCGGATGCCTTTCTGATTGCAGTGCCCACACCATTCAAGGGCGACCACGAACCGAACATGGCCTATGTGGAAGCGGCAGCACGATCTATAGCGCCAGTCCTCAAGAAAGGTGACTTGTTCATTCTCGAATCAACCTCGCCGGTGGGTAGCACAGAGCAAATGGCGCAATGGCTTGCTGAATCACGTCCCGACCTGACCTTCCCTCATCAGGCTGGAGAAAATGCCGATATCAGCGTGGCCTATTGTCCTGAGCGAGTGCTGCCTGGTAACGTAATTCACGAACTGGTTGCAAATGATCGTGTAGTCGGTGGGATGACACCGCGCTGTGCGGCAAGAGCAGCGGTGCTATACAAAATTTTTGTCAAGGGTGAGTGCATTATCACCAATGCACGCACTGCTGAAATGTGCAAACTGACGGAAAATTCGTTTCGAGATATCAACATCGCCTTTGCCAATGAGCTCTCGCTTATTTGTGACGAATTGAATATCAATGTGTGGGAGCTCATTCGCCTAGCCAACCACCACCCTCGTGTCAATATTTTGCAACCTGGTCCGGGTGTGGGTGGACATTGCATCGCAGTCGATCCGTGGTTCATCGTTGACAAGTCACCCAAGACAGCCCGACTGATACGTACAGCGCGAGAAGTGAACGACCTTAAACCACATTATGTGATTGATAAAGTAAAAGCAGCAGCAGCCAAGTTCACTAATCCAAAAATCGCTTGCTTGGGGCTTGCTTTTAAAGCAGACATTGACGACCTGCGCGAAAGCCCATCAATAGACATTGTTCAACACCTTAAAGAGATAAAAATTGGCGAGCTTTATGTGGCCGAACCGCATATCAGCAAACTACCGAAAAATTTGGAAGATGACAACCTGCATTTCTCTGATGCGGATGAAGCAATTGCAAAGGCCGACATCATTTTGCTATTGGTTAATCATCGGGCGTTCAAAGAGATTGGTATGGACACCCTGGTGGGCAAGGTGGTAATTGATACGCGCGGCTTGTGGGAAACGCAGTGAGCACACTTCTATCGTTTATTGGCAGAGAAAAAGAGCTTTTTGCTCTGGATGTGAGTAATCATGAAAGCAAACTTGAGCGCATAGTAGCTTCGTCAACCTTTCTCGTTATCGGTGGGGCGGGTTCTATTGGGCAAGCAGTAACGAAAGAAATCTTTAAGCGGAACCCGAAAAAACTACATGTCGTAGATATCAGCGAAAATAACATGGTTGAGTTGGTGAGAGACATCAGAAGCTCGCATGGCTACATCCAAGGTGATTTTCAAACCTTTGCGCTTGATGTTGGTTCAGTAGAATATGACGCTTTTATCAACGCTGATGGTGAATATGATTATGTGCTTAATCTCTCCGCGTTGAAACATGTCCGGAGTGAGAAAGATCCATTCACTTTGATGCGCATGATTGATGTGAATATCCTCAATACCGAAAAGACGATTCTTCAGTCTATAGCGCATAACTCCCAAAAATATTTTTGTGTCTCGACAGACAAAGCGGCTAATCCCGTCAACATGATGGGTGCATCCAAGCGAATCATGGAAATGTTTTTGATGAGAAGAAGTCTCGACATTAATATCTCCACGGCTCGCTTTGCCAATGTTGCATTTTCGGACGGATCACTTTTGCACGGCTTCAATCAGCGAATTCAAAAACGGCAACCCATCGTCGCGCCACAGGATATCAAGCGCTATTTTGTAACGCCAAAAGAATCGGGCGAGCTGTGTCTGATGTCCTGCATCTTTGGCGAAAACAGGGACATTTTCTTCCCGAAACTTAGCGAAGAGTTGCACCTAGCTTCATTTGCCGAGATCGCAGTCAAGTACCTCAAACAGATAAGTTATGAACCTTATTTGTGCACATCTGAGGATGAGGCGAGGAAACTTGCTGAAACACTACCATTGCAAGGAAAGTGGCCATGTCTATTTACGGATAGTGATACAACTGGGGAAAAAGACTTCGAGGAGTTTTACACCGAAAAAGAAACGCTTGATATGATGCGATTTAATAATATGGGGGTGATAAAAAACGAACCGGATTTTGATAATGCGGCGCTTGATGAGTTTGCCAGGTTTATAGATGAACGAAAGAAATCGGCAAGTTGGTCTAAAGAGGAAATTGTTGCCTTGTTCCACAAAATGATTCCTGATTTTTGGCACAAAGAAACCGGCAAATATCTAGACGGAAAAATGTAGGGATGGACATGACGCATCAAGCTACTATTGATTTCATTCGCGGCCTTTATCAGACAGCTGAATTTATCCCATTGCATGAACCAAAATTTGTTGGTAACGAAAAAGCATATGTGATCGATTGCATCGATTCAACTTTTGTATCCAGCGTAGGTCAGTACGTCGATCGATTCGAGCAAATGATGGCGGAATATACGGGCGCGAAATATGCGATTGCAACCGTCAATGGAACAGCCGCATTGCATGTCGCGCTGAAACTTGTTGGAGTAAGCCAGGGTGATGAAGTAATTACGCAACCATTGTCTTTCATAGCCACCTGTAACGCCATCTCATATTGCGGTGCCATGCCAGTATTAGTCGATGTAGACCGTGACACACTTGGGTTGAGTCCAGTCAGCCTGCGCTCTTTCCTTTCAACCAATACTACTCAAACATCTGCGGGTTGCATAAATAATGGTACTGGTAAAAAAATTTCCGCAGTCGTACCCATGCACACTTTTGGGCACCCCTGCCGTATTGATGAAATAGCAAAAATTTGTGAAGAATATGGCATCCCGCTTATTGAAGATGCCGCCGAAAGCTTGGGCAGTTATTATCAAGGCAGGCATACAGGGAGATCCGGCAAGCTTGCCGCGTTCAGCTTCAATGGCAATAAGACCATCACCACCGGGGGCGGCGGGATGATCATTACCGATGATGAAGCTTTGGCGAAGCGCGCAAAACATATCACCACAACCGCAAAACAACCTCATCCCTATGAGTTCACTCACGATGAGATTGGCTACAACTACCGTTTGCCAAATATCAACGCTGCTTTGGGTTGCGCTCAAATGGAGAGCCTGCCTCGTTTTTTGGAAAGCAAGAGGTCAATAGCATCGGCTTACGCAGAGTTTTTCTCGGCTCCAAATGTCAACTTCGTACAGGAACCAGATCAGGCTAAATCGAACTATTGGCTCAACGCACTTATCCTAGAAGACAAACAAGCGCGTGACGTTTTTTTGAAAGAACTAAATGCGGCAGGCGTGATGGCGCGGCCTGTTTGGCGCTTGATGAACGAGCTCAAGATGTTCCACGATTGCCAATCTGCAGTTTTGTCCAATGCCAAGTGGCTGGAAGAGAGAGTTGTCAATATTCCGAGTAGTGCGAGAGTTCAATGAAACCGAAATTGATACTGATAGGCGGCGGTGGTCATTGTGCAGCTTGCATCGATGTAATCGAGCAAGAAGATAAATACCAGATTGCCGGCATAGTTGACAGGGATGCTTCCCACAAAACGGTACTTGGATATTCCAATCTCGGCAGCGATGACGATCTTCTAGAGCTTCGTTCAAACTACGATTACGCGCTCATAACCGTTGGACAAGTTAAAAGCGCATTGGCACGAGTTCGGCTTTTTGAATACGTCAATTCGCTGGGGTTTATTCTCCCGATGATTATCTCTACTCGTGCCTATGTATCTAAGCATGCAGTAATAGGTTCAGGAACAATCATAATGCACGATGCACTGATTAACTCTCGTGCCACCATTGGCAGTAACTGCATTATCAATACCAAAGCCCTCATCGAGCATGACGTTATCGTTGAGAATAATTGCCACATATCGACCGGGGCCATCGTCAACGGCGGTGCTATGGTTAGGCAAGGGACTTTTGTTGGTAGCAATGCGGTAACAAAAGAATCCGTCAAGACCAATGAAAACGACTTCATAAGGGCTGGATCATTATTCATGAGTTATGTAAATGAATAAAATTTTTATCATTGCCGAGGCTGGGGTTAACCATAGCGGATCTCTCGAGCTCGCGAAGAGACTCGTTGATGTAGCTGTTGAGGCGGGCGTGGACGCCGTCAAATTCCAGACTTTTAAAGCGGACAAGCTGGTGAGTAAAAGTGCGCAAAAAGCTGAATATCAAAAACAAACCACTTCTGCAGATGAGTCTCAGTATGAGATGATCAAGAAACTTGAGCTTGATGAAAATGCACATCGCGAACTGATTCGCTACTGCATAGATAAGCAAATCATATTTCTTTCGACACCGTTCGATCACGACAGCATTGATCTGTTGAATAACTTTGGAATGCCGATCTTCAAGATCCCCAGCGGTGAAATCACTAATCTTCCTTATCTGCGGCATATTGGGCGTCTTGGCAAAGAGGTGATTCTCTCGACCGGCATGGCTGACCTTGGGGAGATTGAAGATGCTTTGGAAGTTTTAATGCAGACGGGGATACCTAAAGTGAGAATAACGGTGCTGCACGCTACAACTGAGTACCCTTGTCCCATAGAGGATGTTAACCTCCGCGCCATGCAGACAATCGGTGCCGCTTTTGGAGTCAAGGTTGGATATTCTGACCATACGCAAGGCATTGAGGTGCCGATAGCGGCTGTTGCAATGGGGGCTTGCGTGATCGAAAAGCACTTCACCCTAGACCGCAACCTGCCCGGGCCCGACCACAAAGCCAGCCTTGAACCCAAAGAACTCAAGGCCATGGTGGCGGCCATTCGCAATATAGAAGTTGCGCTGGGCGATGGCATCAAACGCCTGACCCCGAGCGAAGCGAGGAACAAACCGGTTGCCCGTAAATCACTGGTGGCCAGCCAAGCGATAAAGGCAGGCGAAGTCTTCAGTACACAAAACATTACCGCCAAGCGCCCCTGTACCGGCATCTCGCCAATGCGCTGGGATGAAGTCATGGGTCGCTCCGCGCCTCGTGATTTTTCGGCAGACGAGTTGATCGAACTATGACCCGCAAGATTTGTGTCATCACCGGTACCCGAGCCGAATATGGCTTGATGCGCTGGGTCATGCAAGGTATCAAGGATGATCCCGAGCTAAGGCTACAGGTCATTGCGACCGGCATGCACCTGTCGCCTGAATTCGGACTCACTTATCGCGAGATCGAGAAAGACGGTTTCCAGATCGACCGCAAAGTCGAAATGTTGACCAGTTCAGACACGCCCGTCGGAATCGCTAAATCCATGGGTCTGGGCTTGATCGGTTTTGCCGATGCGTTGAACGAATTGAGCCCTGATCTGATCGTGGTGCTGGGTGACCGTTTTGAGATTTTTGGAGCAGTGGCAGCCGCCCTCGTCGCCCGCATACCGGTTGCCCACTTGCATGGCGGTGAAGCAACGGAAGGCCTGATTGACGAAGCGATTCGGCATTCGATCACCAAGATGTCGCACCTGCATTTCGTGGCAGCAGAGGAATACCGGCAGCGTGTGATCCAGCTAGGCGAGCAGCCTGAGCGCGTGTTTCTGGTGGGCGGCCTGGGTATCGACAACATCAAGCGCTTGAAGCTTCTTGACAGGGCCACGCTTGAGGCCTCGCTTGACTTCAAACTCAGTCAAAAAAACCTGCTGATAACCTTTCATCCAGTTACGCTTGAAACGGCAACCGCCGCAGACCAAATGGCAGAACTGTTGGCTGCATTGGCTGGACTGAAGGATACACAACTCATCTTCACCCTGCCGAACGCTGATACCGATAGTCGGTCTCTGATCAAGATGGTGGAGCAATTTGTCACACAGCACCCCAGCGCCCGCACCTACACTTCTCTTGGGCAACTGCGCTATTTGTCCTGTATTGCCCATGTCGATGGCGTAGTAGGCAATTCCTCAAGTGGCTTGGCAGAAGTCCCAAGCTTCAGGAAAGGAACGATCAACATCGGCGATCGCCAACGTGGGCGGCTGCAGGCGGCGAGCGTAATCAATAGCGCGCCGACGCGGCAGAGTATCGCAGCTGCGTTGGAAAGGCTTTATGACGCTGATTTTCAAGCGAGTTTGAGCCAGGTACGCAATCCCTACGGTGAGGGTGGCGCAAGTGAAAAAATCATCGCGGCCGTTAAATTAGTTGCGCTTGATGAGGTACTCAAAAAACGCTTTTACGATTCTGATCCCTCATGCGCATAGTATTCATTGGTGCTGTTGAGTTTTCATGGCGAGCGCTTGAGCGCTTGCTAGCTATGCATGCAGAGATTGTGGGTGTGTGCACCATGCAAGATTCAAAATTTAACGCTGACCATGTTGATCTCGGTGCCGTCAGTGAAGCACATGGAGTTCCTTGGTTTTATGCAGAAGATATCAACTCAACAGAAGCTTTGAGTTGGATCCAGGACAAAGCACCGGATGTCATATTCTGTTTTGGTTGGTCAAGATTACTAAAACAAGACCTGCTGGGGTTGGCGCCTTTGGGCGTTGTTGGTTTCCATCCAGCGGCGTTGCCGGCCAACCGCGGTCGGCATCCGTTAATCTGGGCGTTGGTTCTTGGGCTTGATAAGACGGCTTCTACATTCTTCTTCATGGACGCAGGTGCCGATAGTGGTGACATTCTCTCCCAGCGCGTCATCTTCATTGGAGATGAAGATGACGCTCGCACTTTGTATGACAAAGTGACACGGACTGCATTAGAGCAAATTGAAGAATTTTTGCCCCAACTTGCTTTGGGAATATTTCAGCGTCACAAACAGGATCAGCAGATTGCAAATACGTGGCGCAAGCGGGGCAGTGCAGATGGGAAAATTGACTGGCGCATGTCTGCGCATTCAATTCATAACTTGGTGCGTGGATTAGCCAAGCCCTATGTTGGAGCACATTTCATTGTGGACGGGCGGGAAATTAAAGTCTGGAAAGTCGCTGTGGTTAGCGATGTTCCAAGAAATATCGAACCCGGAAAAATTCTGATGCAAACGGACACCAGACCCGTTGTGAAATGTGGCAATGACGCAATTTGCCTCTTGGTCACGGAACCATCATTTGAGCCAATCGTAGGTAGCTATTTATGAAAACCATTGTGATTGCCCCCCATCCAGACGACGAAGTTCTCGGCGTTGGCGGCACTCTCCTGCGGCGCAAAGCCAAGGGTGCAAAAGTGGCGTGGCTGATTGTGACTACCATCTCGGTTGAATTGGGCTGGAGCAAGGAAAAAGTCAAACAACGAGCTGATGAGGTCAAGCGGGTCACCGAGCTATTTGGCTTTGATGAAGTCTTCACGCTCAATTTCCCAACTACCCAACTCGACCGCATTCCGATGAGTGATTTGGTGGCCGGGATATCCGCTGTATTCAAATCGTTTGCTCCGGAAGAAGTGTTTGTACCCCACCCCTCTGATGTGCATACAGATCATCGCATGGTGTTTAACGCAGCGGCTAGTTGCACAAAATGGTTTCGCTATCCCTCTGTTAAACGCGTTCTGGCCTACGAAACACTTTCCGAAACGGATTTCGGATTGGGTACCGACCAAGGTTTTCGTCCGAATGTATTCGTAGATATTGAGCCATTCCTCGACGATAAATTGCGGGCAATGGACATTTACGCGTCTGAACTGGGGGCATTCCCTTTTCCCCGCAGTCACGAGGCGATTCGGGCGCTTGCCACCCTGCGTGGTGCCACCTCCGGCTTTAAGGCGGCTGAAGCTTTTGAGTTGTTGCGGGAAAGGTCGTAAAGATGAATGCATCTGAAACCATATGGCGCAACGCTATCCTCCCCGCTAATGCCACCCTGCATCAGGCTATACAAAATCTCAATCAGTCTTCAATGAAAATTATTTTGGTGACCAGTGATGCTGGCGAGTTAGAGGGTACGATTTCTGATGGCGATATCCGGCGTGGCTTGCTCAAGGGGCTGGATCTAAATAGCCCGATAGGAAGCGTCATCCATCGCAATGCGCTGGTGGTTCCACCTAAAATGGGGCTTGAGCTGGTAAAGCAGCTCATGTTGGCAAACAAGATCCAGCAGATTCCCGTGGTCGATGAGCAACAACATGTCGTCGGCTTGCATCTCTGGGATGAAATCACCACGCTACCAACGCGCTCAAACCTGATGGTCATCATGGCCGGCGGGATGGGCACGCGGCTCCGCCCGCACACGGGAAATTGCCCCAAACCCTTGTTGCCGGTGGCCGGCAAACCGATGCTGGAGCACATCATCGATCGTGCCAAGTTGGAGGGTTTCAGCCACTTTGTGCTGGCCATTCATTATCTGGGTCACATGATTGAGGAAAACTTTGGCAATGGCGAGCGTCTGGGCGTGCGGATCGACTACCTGCGCGAGCAATCCCCTTTGGGTACGGCTGGTGCACTGGGGCTACTCAATCCACGACCCGAAGCTGCTTTTGTTGTGACCAATGGCGATGTGATTACCGATATCCGCTACGGCGAGCTGCTTGATTTTCATATCCGACACGATGCTGCCGCCACCATGGCCGTCCGCTTACACGAATGGCAGCACCCCTTTGGCGTGGTCCAGACCCAGGGCGTGGAGATTGTTGGCTTTGAGGAGAAGCCTGTAGCCCGTAGTCATATCAATGCTGGCATCTATGCACTTGACCCGAATGCGCTGAGCCTCTTGAGCACAGACGACCACTGTGACATGACTACCCTTTTTGAGCGCCTGCATGCGAAATCCAAGCGCACTGTGGCTTATCCGATGCATGAGCCTTGGCTGGATGTGGGCAGGCTGGATGATTTGATTCGGGCAAATGCTGAATCAACCAAGAAAATAGAAAAGTGAGTTGAGGAAATGAAAATTAAATTTTCATGGAAGGTGCTGTGCTGAATAACCGTGTTCTTATCGTGGGTCTCGGCAGTATCGGCAAGCGACATCTGCGTTTGGCCAAGGAGCTTCTGCCGAATGCGGATATCCACGTGTTGCGCCACCAACAGTGTGATTCGATACCTGAGCATGCGAACGGTTGCTTTTCGAAGCTTGAAGAAGCGATTGAGTTTGCGCCACAGCTTGCAGTCATCGCTAGCCCCGCCTCATTCCATGTGGATGTAGCGCAGTCATTGGCGCTGGCGGGTGTGCATCTTCTTGTCGAGAAGCCGCTGTCGGCTTCACTTGAGGGTGTTTCTCAACTAATTGATATATGCAGCAAACAAAATACAGTCTTGATGACGGGTTATAACCTTCGTTTTTTGTCATCTCTACAGCGATTCCGGGACATGTTAAACGAACGTGTATTGGGTAGGGTTTTGTCGGTACGCTGTGAAATAGGTCAATATTTACCCACCTGGCGACCAGATACAGATTATCGACAAGGAGTGTCATCGAGACGAGAACTTGGTGGAGGAGCATTGCTGGAACTGAGTCATGAGCTTGACTACCTGCGCTGGATTTTTGGGGAAGTCAAGTGGGTGAAGGCTGCACTTAGCAGACAGAGCAGCCTGGAAATAAATGTTGAAGATACTGCACATCTAATCTTGGGTTTTACCCCGGGTGCAGATGGTCATCAACTTGTTGCATCCGTGAATCTGGATTTCATTCGCCACGACACCACGCGATTTTGTACCGCGATTTGTGAAGAAGGCAGCCTGCGGTGGAATGGATTGACGGGTGTGGTCGAACAGTTTGAGGCGGGAGCAAAGGAGTGGCGTGAACTTTTCCGCCACCAGCATCAACGCGATGATAGCTATTTGGCAGAGTGGCATCACTTTCTGGATTGCATAAATGCTAAAACAGTGCCGTTGATTTCCGGCGAAGATGGCTTAAAAGTTTTGCAGATTATTGACGCCGCCCGCCAGGCAGCTGGTGCCGGTAATGAAGTGCAGACCGCAAATGTTTAGTTTAATAAAAAGGTAAGCGCATGAAAGCTGTTGCTTTTATCTTCGCCCGAGGTGGTTCAAAGGGATTGCCCGGAAAAAATATTCGACTTTTGGGTGGGAAGCCATTGATCGCCTGGTCAATAGAGCATGCGCTGGCGGTCAAGCGCATTGAACGGGTAATCGTCTCAACGGATTCAGAGGAGATAGCCGAGGTTGCACGCGCACATGGTGCAGAGGTACCGTTTGTGCGGCCAGTAGAACTTTCTGGTGACAAAAGTCCGGAGTGGTTGGCATGGAGACATGCGCTAACCTTCCTGCTTGAAACAAGTGGTTCACTTCCAGATGCAATGGTTTCTGTGCCCACCACGGCACCGCTGAGATTACCAGTCGATATTGAAAGTTGTTTGGATCAATATGAAAAAGGCGATGCAGACATGGTTATCACTGTAACCGATGCACATCGCAGCCCTTATTTCAATATGGTAAAAGCCAATTCGAACGGTACTGTGGAGTTGGTTATTCCGCCCCAGTCAGCCATAGTACGCCGCCAAGATGCCCCTGTAGTTTACGATATAGCGACTGTTTGTTATGTAGCAAACCCTAAGTTTGTGATGACACATAACGCAACTTTTGATGGTCGGGTAAAAGCGGTGCATGTGCCAACTGAGCGGGCGATTGATATTGATACCTTGCTGGATTTTCAGATGGCCGAAAGTCTTTTAAAGATAAGAGAAAAAGCACTATGAACACACCCCTAACAGGTGGAAATTCTCTACACTTGCAAGGAGAGCAAACTTACCGTGGGTTGTTTGACTTGAATGGCAAAGTCGCTGTTGTTACCGGCGGAGCTGGAATTTTAGGCCAGCATTTTTGTGCGGGTCTAGCAGAATCCGGCGCGGATGTTGCAGTTGTTGACCTGCAAACCGAGAACGCACAAGAATCAGCACAATTACTTGCCGAACGCTATGGGGTAAAGGCTTTCGGATTCGGTTGTGATGTTTCTGACCCCGCATCCGTTCAGACAATGGTTGCAAACGTGGTGGCAGCGTTTGGCGAAATCAACATCCTTCACAACAACGCCGCTGGAAAATCTGATGATTTGGATGCTTTTTTTGCCCCCTTTGAGGACTACAGCCTAGACCAGTGGCGAAAAATTATGTCGGTCAATTTGGATGGAATGTTTCTAGTTGCGCAGGCAATCGGCAAGCAGATGGTGGCACAAGGCAAAGGCGGCAGCATCATTCAAACGGCATCAATCTACGGAGTGATGGCACCAGATCATCGTATTTATGAGGGTTCTTTTTACCTTGGCCGGCAGATCAATACACCAGCGGTTTATACCGCGTCCAAGGCCGCTGTGCTCGGATTAACAAAACATCTGGCAACCTACTGGGCAGAAAAACATATTCGCGTTAATGCCCTGTCCCCAGGCGGCACAGAAAGTGGCCAGAATGACGAGTTTAAACGCCGTTATGCAGCCCGGATACCCATGGGCCGAATGGCTAATGCAGCTGAAATGGTAGGGGCCTTGCTTTATTTGGCTTCAGATGCTTCGAGTTATGTTACAGGGCAGAATATGATTTTAGATGGTGGTTTGAATTGTTGGTAATCCAGTTAATAACTGCTCACTAAAGGAGAAATAATTTCAACTCATGAATCATCTTAAACAATTTACGTATAGGGAATAACTTGTGAAGTTTGACGAAGCGTACACTAAATACTGGACATCTGCAGTCAATAAATCTGTAGATGGGACAATTATTGCCGGCGTGAATGAGGCTAAAAATTTGCTTCAACACCTAGGCATGAAAAGGGATGACCGAGTTTTAGACTTGGGGTGTAGTTTTGGCCGTATGCATGAGGCACTTGCCGTTTATTCTGACCAGATATTTGGAATAGACCCAGATTCATACGCCGTCGAAAAAGCTAGGTTACAACCCTACAGGGAGGTGCGCCGAGGAACTGCCGAGAATACTGGTCTTGATATAGATTTTTTTGATGTTGTGTTTTGTTGGGCTGTGTTCGATGTTGTCGATCATAAGAAAGGATTAGCAGAAATCAATCGCATTCTGAAAAGTGGTGGGAAATTATTACTTACAGGAAAAAATGATAATTATTTTCCAGATGACAATTTAGCTTATAAAGCCGAGAAAAATGCATTTCTTAAATCATTCCCAAACAAGTTTACAGACTTGAGTTCTGTTCTTGGTAATTTTGAACCTTTAGGATTTAAGCTCGATAAACTGTTAATTTTTCCTCAGCGGGGCGATTTAGGCCTGCTCAAATATGTCGACCAAGGTAATGACCTCAAGGATAATTACTTCGGTTATGAGTATCTAATAATTTGCCACAAGGTTTCAGATCAAAATTCTGCTGGATTAATCAATATAAATTTGGAATGTAAATTTTCGAAAACTGCAATAAAAATGGCTATAAATGCTGGATTTTTAAACGCAAAAGAATATTTTGAATCGACAGGAATTGATTAACAATGGCTGATAATAAAATACTTTATGTGGTCCATTGCGTCGACACAGAAGGCCCTTTAAATGAAACGCTTGATGCGACTTTTGAACGTCTTGAGTCAATATTTGGCATAACACTGGCGCCAACCCGTGAAAATCTCGACTTATTGCAAAATAAAGAGATTGATCTTGAGGGAAAAGAAGATGCGGTCGCTAAATGCTTTGCACCTGCTTTACTTAAGTACAATGCCAATTGGTTAGAGTTGAATCAAATGTTGAATGATTTGCTCTCAAGCAGTTTTCGCAAACAGTGCCCGGATGATTTTGAAAATGGTTGGGTCTATTCATGGCACTGCATGGATCATATCGGCTACTTAGATAATCCACGCCATAAAGATGTCGGTTATGGAAACATATTTAGATTTTACAGGTCGAAATTGGTTGAATTGGGCTGTACGCAAGATGAGATTAACTGGCACTTTCATCCCTTATCACTAACCAGAAATCCAATGCACGCCGCCACAAGTTATGTGAACAGCTATGAGGTGTTGATACAGATATTGTGCCGCAGAATCTTGGAAGATCAATGGTTCCCAGTGGTGAATCGCCCTGGGTTCCATTCGGAACGCTCTGATTCGCATGCTTTCCTCGAGCAATGGATTCCCTTCGATTACGCTAATCAGGCCTGTGAAGAGCCGCAAGATCAACCCGATTTATCGGCCGGACGTTTTGGAGATTGGACGAGGGCACCAAAGTCCTGGAGGGGTTATCACCCAAGTCATGATGATTATCAAACCGAAGGGGCCTGCCGTCGTTTGGTATTTAGATGCCTGAATGTGGGAGCGCGACTTCGTTCTTTGACTCAAGACCATGTGCGCGAAGCTTTCTTAGAGGCAAGCGCCAGTGGTGCCGCTATTCTTTCGTTCGCCGATCACGACTACCGAGATATGCGGCCAGATGTTAATCTGGTCAGAACCATGTTACGCAAAGTTAAATCAGAATTCCCGGATGTTTCAATTAAATATGCTGGTGCAGAAGAAGCTGCGGTATCTTTAATGGGTTATGACGAGAAACCAGCAGTAAAATTGGGAACCAACTTGGTTGGTAACCGACTTTTTGTAGAAGTCTTTGAGGGCGAAATATTTGGCTCTCAACCTTTCTTGGCCATTAAGACCAAGGAGGGACATTATCATCACGATAATTTTGATGTGATAGAACCACGAAAAAAGTGGTCATATGTGTTTGATGAGCAAACGGTGAAAATAACTCATGTATCAAAAGTTGGTGTGGGTACTGCGGGTAGATTTGGAAAAAGTTGCGTTGTTATTATGGATTTGCAAATAAATGCAACAAGTAGTCGACCCTGAAATATCCGTAACCCGTTGATTTAATTGACTATTTACACACTTCTGAGCTATAATTTATCTCACCTTACAACCCCTCCAGATATTATTTCTGGGAGTTTTTGAGAAATTTCCATGACCGCCAGCACCGACGATTTCTTTCGCAGCCGTTTGGACCACATGATTGACCTGCGCCATCCCTTGGCGGTGCTGGCCAGTCGCATGCCCTGGCAAGAGATCGAAGCTTCGCTGGCTCACCGCTTTGCCCGGCAAGTGCGCACGGGCAAGCAGATCGAAGACTCGGGTCTGTTTGGCCCGACAGTCATCACCAGTAAAAAAAGTCTTTGTGAAAATATTACTCGTATTAAACAAACCTAATCGTGAGATTCCAATCATGGAATCTATTAAGCGAGAAATACTGTCCATCGACCAGAGTGTGGTAATCGAAATTAGAGAAATGTGCGTGCCAGGGTTTAACAAATTCGTATTCAAGTTTAAACCGGATGTCATCTTGACCTTTCCATTTACTTGCGAAGGTTTTTCCCGCTGGTATTACTTATTCAAAATGCTTCTAGGTCCGAAAATTATTTCCTTGCGTGCCGAAGGGGTAGTTGATTTCAGTAATGAATACAATGTGCAGTGGGCAGTAGGGTTTGATAATTATGGGTGTACGCTTGTCGACTATGAGCTATTTTGGGGAGAAAAGCTTGCCCAAGTAGTTGGAAAGCAATTATTGCAGCAGCATAAACTTTCCTCCATGGTGAGAGTTAAAGTCGTTGGTTATCCGCGACTGGAAGCTTACTTTGGACATAATGACCCCCACATGCCTGCCTTGCCATCGAGAATTAAACAAAAGCTTAATGGCTACAAAAAAGAACATGTCGTACTGTTTATAACCGGATTTCATCTTGCCAATTACAGCAAACAGAATTTGTATGATGCCAAAGATCTCAATGCGGAAAATATGATTGACGAACTGCTTGAAGCAGTTGAAATATCAAAGCGGTACCGCTCAGAATGGATTGCAAACGTCATTGCTGCTGCAAATGAGAACCCGGATGCATTAATAGTAATTAAAAAACACCCCATAGAAAAGCGAGAGGATTATGAGGCGTTTAATAGCATGGATAACATTCTCTTCATCTACGAAGATATTCAGGTAGAAGAAATTATTCCCTATGTCAGTGTATTTTTTCATTATGGGTCAACAGCTCTGGTAGATGCATACTTATCAAAAATTCCGGCAATATATGTCTATTCCCAGAAAAATAAGCAATGGTATTCAGACTTGTGTTGGCCATCCTCGATGAGAGTAGCGGTTAATGAGATACCAGTAACAGTAAAAAATTTCCTGTCAGGAAATCTGTTGTTCGAAATGTCCCCTGAAATTAGGCTGGTACTAAAAGAAATATTCAGCATTGAAGACGATAAACCGTATAGGCCCTCAAGAGAAATTGCCAAGCTAATAATTGATCCAGCTCCACCTCAGAAAATTAAGATAACCGACCTGTATTTTTTGAAAGCACTAGGGAGCATTATTTTAACCATGGTACGCAGTCGCATTAGCATGATTCTAAAAAAAATCGGAATTAGGAAGAGACGCATTTGAAGCGGGTATCTTTCCAGAGGATTTTTTATATCCTGTCTTAATAATCGAAATCGTAATTTAAAATAATGAAATTCCTCTTGTCTTTCAGCGGTAATAAATCATTAGCGATCCTTTTTCTTACATCATTTGTGATTCTTGCGCTTGACCTGATTGGCATTGCGCTGCTTTTTCCATTTTTAAGCCTTTTTATTGAGCCTGATTCTGTATTAAAAAATCAATATATAAACAAGGTTTATCAATGGACCGGATTTAATAATGCCAGCGAGTTTGTTTTCACAGTTGGAGTAATCCTGATCGTTGCTTACATACTCAAGCTAATCATTAAGACGATACTGAACAAGATTAAATACAAAACGATGGCGGATATCAACTACAGGCTTTCGAGCCACCTTTTTAAAGGATTGCTGGAGGCAAGATATGCACTGTTTACCGAGCAGGGCGTGTCAGAAATGATCAATATTGTGAATGCGCAAACGGTTCACAGCGTAATTTGTCTCGAATCGTTGTTGAGGGTTCTGAATGAAATAACGGTTCTCATGGTTGTGTTTGGTATCGTTTTTTATATCAACCCAGGCATTACACTTCTATCCATCCTATTGTTCACTGTTATAGGCGTGGCTTTATATTTTGGTCTGGTAAAGAAAATTGAAGGGTTCGGCAAGATTCACACAAGACTCAATGTTCTTGTCTATAAGTATGGATTTGCCATGGCAAATAGTATCAAAGACATCAAAATTATGCGCCTGGAAAATAATTACATAAACAAATTTTCGGAGATATGGCAGGAGTACAGTAAGAATGAAAGTCGATCTAAAACTGCGAAAAGCATCCCGTTAGATATGTCAGAAACACTGATCTTTTGCGGGATGGTGTCGGTATGTCTTTATTTGCTTGTCACGAAGCAAGATGTTAAAAATATATTCCCGTTTTTAGGTGTTCTCGCTGTAACCGCGATGCGGGTTTTGCCCTCCGTTAACAGAATTATTTCGGGTTTTCACGAATATAAATTTTATATGCCTTCTCTGGTGCTGGTGAATGACCTGATTAATAAAATAAAGATCAATTGGCAAGAGATTAAACATTTGGAGCTTCCTTTTTCAAAAAGTCTGGAAGTTCGTGGATTGAATTTTAACTATGCAGATAAAAAGATACTTGACTCAATTTCTTTGATGATTGAAAAAGGTGACTCAATTGCTTTTGTTGGAGCATCCGGGGCAGGGAAAACCACGTTGCTGGATGTGTTGGTAGGCTTGAGGGAAGCTGCAACAGGAACGTTTTATCTTGATGGTGTCAAGTTCGATCCATTTAATACAGATGCGTTGAGGAATTACATTGGTTATGTTCCACAAAATGTAAATCTAATTGATGAATCGCTAGCATTTAACATTTCATTTGAAGTCAGCTTTGACAGTGTCAGAATGCAGCGAGCAATTGCTGCAGCCCGTTTGGACGGGTTTGTGAGCGGTTTGCCGGATGGGTTGCACACAATTTTGGGTGAAAGTGGTGTGCGAGTATCGGGTGGGCAAAAACAAAGAATTGGGATTGCCCGTGCGCTTTATCGGGATCCTGAAATTTTAATTTTTGATGAAGCGACAAGTGCGCTCGATACGGTTACGGAACGAGAATTAATGCAGGAGATAAACCAGTTGTCAGGTGACAAGACATTGATAATTGTGGCGCATCGTCTGTCAACAGTCGAAAAATGCAAGGTAATACATCTGCTCGATAATGGAAGCATTGTAGCCAGCGGATCGCAAGCCGAACTTCTCGAATGCTCTTCAGAATATCGAACTTTGTATTACAAGCAGGGGCAGTCATCATGAAAGGTCGTATAAAGAAGCTAATTAATCTTTGTTTGCAAAAATGGGCAATCTTTCGCTTTGATCCGAAAAATGTTAAAAAAATAAACCTATGTTGTGGTGCCCAGAAAATTCCTGGGTACCTTGGAATTGATTTTGGTAGCCAGGCTGAGCTTAGGTTGAATTTGGCAAATGACAATCTGCCTCTCGAGGATGGCGTACTTGAGGTGGTGACATGTGCTTCTGCAATCAATTATTTTACGTACTCTCGGGCTCAGGAAATAATCACTGAGGTTCATCGAGTGTTGAAATCTGGCGGTGTAGCACGTTTCAGTGTGCAAGACTTAGAGTGCATTGCACGACGCTATGTTGAAAAGGATGTGGAATTCTTTTTCCAGAAGCTGCCTGATGGCCGCGAGCGATTTGAGGGAGTGACTTTGGGTGATAAATTTGCTGCCTGGTTTTATGGTTATGTAGCAGTAGGACCATGCAAATATTTTTATGATTACGATTCACTCGCATATCTGTTTAAAACTGCCGGTTTTTCTATAATTGAAAAAAAACAGTACGGAGAAAGTCGCCTTGAGCATATTGAATTAATCGATAACAGGCCGGATCAGATGTTTTTTTTAGAAGCAATAAAATGAGTATAGGCAGAATGCTCCCATATGCGGACCAGTTGCGAACAGGAGTATTTTTTTTGCAGGGACTCGGCGCAGGAGCTGAGCAATTTCGAGTGCTGCAACATTACCTGACTGGCAAGCTTTTTCCCGATTTTGGCGATGAAGTACATCTGAAGGCGGCGGTTGAATGGCTGGCACGTGCACAGGATGTTTGCGGTGGCGAGGGTGTTTCAAACGTTTTTTTTCTGAAAACTGGCTGGGGCGTCGCATACCCGGAGACGAGCGGTTATATTCTGGCGACCTTTCTTGCATATTCTGATCACAGCGGCGATAAAAGCTATGTCGACAGGGCAATCCAGATTGGTGACTGGGAAATTGCAATTCAAGCGCCGAATGGTGGCGTTCTTTCCAGCATAGAGCTTCCTCAAACACGTGTCTTCAATACAGGCCAGGTTATTCTCGGCTGGTGCGTCCTATATGAGCGCACGGGTGAAGACAAATATCTTCAGGCCGCTAAACGTGCAGGCGACTATCTGTTAAATGAACAGGAAGCGGATGGCACTTGGTGCAGGGATACTTATTGTGGCGCACGAACTTATCATGCCCGTGTTGACTGGGCTTTGTTACGTCTCGCTCAGTTAAGCGGTGACATGCGTTATGCAGCGGTTGCGCAGAAGAACCTGCAGTGGGTACTTCAACAACAACATCAAAATGGCTGGTTTGCCCAATGTGGATTTAATAATGACTTGCCGGTCATGCATGTGATTGTATATACGCTGCGCGGATTGCTTGAATGCGCCAAAATGAATATTTCAGCTGTTAACGGGCTTAATATTATGCCGGCAGTTATCAAGGGTGCTGATGCGCTTTGCAAGGCACTGCAGTCGCAACCCGTGGCAGGTATTCGAGGCATGGTACCGACAGCGTTTGATGAAAACTGGAAAAGTGCAGCCAACGATTCTTGTTTGACGGGTAACGCGCAACTGGCCTGTTTATTTTACCGCTTGGCGCATTGTACGGAAAATAATTTGTATCGGGATGTTGCGGATACCGTCATGTCAGCCACAAAGAGAACGCAACTGGTGGAGACAACGCTGTTGCCGCTTAAGGGTGCAATCGCGGGAACGTACCCTTTGTCGCATGGTTATGTGCCGAATGGTTATCCAAATTGGGCAGCCAAATTTTTCGCTGACGCATTGTTGATGAAAATTAATTACGATTTAGAATTAAAGTTGCATGCATGAACATTTTGAGCCCACTGAAATCATTAATACGTCGAATCGGTTCGCTCTATGTTAAAACAATCTGCGTTCGCGAATACAGTAATCAGTTTGTAGGTTTTATAAACGAACGTCCGATTGAATTTGAATTTCTTTTTCGCCAATTGGTAAAAGCATGGCCAAAGAAAGTGCTTGATGTCGGCACCGGGATGACTGCATTGCCGCATTTGATGCGTAACTGTGGTTTTCATGTTACCGCAACTGACAACATAAAGGATTACTGGCCCAAGGGCATGGTGAATCGTCATTATCATGTGATAAGTGACGATATAACCCATTCGTCGCTTGTGGAAACTTACGATGTGATTACCTGCATTAGCGTGCTGGAGCATATCCATGAACACCTTGAAGCCCTGAAATCGATGTACCGGTTATTGGCGCCCGGAGGGCGGCTTATTCTCACCTGCCCTTACAACGAAGAGCAGTACGTGCAGAATGTCTACATGCTGCCAGAATCATCGGTGACAGAAAAATTTCCATTCATAACGCAGGCCTTTTCCCGCAAAGAATTGAACTCCTGGCTAGACGTTGTGCCTTTTGAATTGCTTGAGCAGGAATACTGGCAGTTCTTTGATGGGAAATACTGGACATGTGGCGAAAGAGTCATTCCACCACAAAGTGTAGGAGCTCACCAGCGACACCAGCTCACCTGCCTGTTACTGGGAAAAGCAAAATGATAGTGTTCTGCTCGGAATGAAAGTGCTCTTTATCGGGAATGGTCTTACTCATTACTACAATCTGGTTCTCTCGCGGCTGAATAGTGAGCCCGGTGTTGAACTGGTAGTTGTTGCACCTGCAGAAGCAGGGGTCACTATCGATGATGGTGTGTACCAGACCAGGGACGGGATAAATTTCAGGATTATTGAGCTGAGCGAGGTGCGGAAATTTCGGTTTTATACCTCCTTTATCGGATTGGCGCGAGTTCTGCGGCAAGAAAGTCCTGACGTTGTCATCCTGATGGAAGAATATCTGCACGCTTTCCTGCTCGACGCGCCGGTGGTAATGGCTATGAGGTCAATTCGTGCAGGCCTCATTCTAAAGACAATTCCCTTCCGCTACTCCACCTATCAGGAAGCGGTTCGAGATGTCGCCGGTTCTACTGTTGGCTTTGCTTCGTTACCTATCATTTTAAACAGTCTGTTTCTGAAGGTGGGTCTGATCCGGCTGGTCAAGCGATGTATGTTGTCCATCAGGAGGCGTGCACTCAATCTACCCGATACCCATGTGAACTACGTGGAGGCATACGGATTCTGGGAGAGCTATGGTGTATCTAGAGATAAAATATTTATAACGCGCAACTCTCCAGACACAGATATGCTTTTCGCCACGCGGGGGAAGATTGAGGGGGTACCGCGCATATTGCCGTTCAATCCGCATCGATTGCTGCATGTTGGTCGCCTGGTGGAATGGAAGCGTGTTGACATGCTGTTGCGAGCGTTCGCACGGCTAAAGGAGCATTTCCCCGATTCGGAATTACTGATCATTGGCAGCGGTCCTGAAGAAGAGAAGTTGAAAAAACTGGTGAGTGAGCTTCAGCTTGCTGCCTCGGTCAGCTTTCTCGGTGGCGTCTATGATCAACAACTTCTGGGACAGTATTTATTGTCTTCGACTCTGTATGTGCTCGCCGGTATGGGCGGGCTTTCCATCAATGATGCGATGTGTTTCGGTCTGCCGATACTTTGTTCGGTAGGCGACGGCACTGAAAAAGTGTTGGTTCGCGAAGGTGTCAACGGCAGATATTTCCGTGATGGCGATGAAGATGATCTGTTCGAAAAAATAGCCTGGTTTTTTGACCACCCCGACCAGGCGCTGGAGATGGGCCGTAAATCGGAGGAGATAATTCGTAGCGAAGTCAACATTCATACGGTGATAAACGGTTATATGGATGCGCTGAATTATGTGTGCAAACAAAAATCTAGGCCCCATCAGGGAAGAAGTTTGTGAAGGTTTTGCATTTGGCCGCACATGATAATGGCGGCGGTGGCGGCGGGCATGATGCAGCCTATCGCCTGCATTGCAACATGAGGTCTGCTGGTGTTGAGTCAGTGATGGTCGTGCTTGACAAGCGGTCTAAGGACCCGAATGTTGTTGCAATGTCGGAGCACCTTACCTTACTGGATAGGTTGCGTTTGTATTTGAAAAAAAAATTATTTCGCTACCATCAGCGGTTTTACACTTCTCGGTACTTTGTTATTGAGATGTGGGACTTCTTTCCGGCAAGCAGGTTGGTTGCAGCCCTTCCATTTAGGCCGGATGCGATCATCGTGCATTGGGTTTCAACTTTTGTTACGACAAGCATGATGAGTAAGTTGGGCACCATTACGGGAGCGCCACTTTACTGGTACATGGTAGACATGGCATCAATGACTGGGGGTTGCCATTATGCTTTTGATTGCAGCGGATACACACGACAATGTGGGCAGTGCCCTCAACTTCGATTCGGTAAATATAAATCTGATATTTCGTATCGCCAATGGCAGCAGAAATTCAACAACTTTAAAACGGTAAAAATTACTGCGGTGGCCGCTAGCACATGGCTTAAACGTCAAGCCAAAGCAAGTTCACTCTTTGCAGGACAACCTATCGCGCAAATTTTGCTGGGAATGGAGGTGGATGTATTTAAGCCATTTCCGCAACAGGCGGCGAGAGCTATCCTTGAATTGCCCGTCGATAGGAAAATCATTTTTTTTGGTGCGCATAATATCGATGAGGAGCGGAAGGGAGTAAATTATTTGCTTGATGCGCTAAGTCAACTCCACCATTTATTAAATAGAAGCCCTGATTTATGCAGAAATATTCTTGTTGTAACTGCGGGCTTGGGGAAAAATGCAGAGCATCTAAAAATTCCTTTTGAGCACCTGCACATTGGATTGTTGCAAGGTAGTGAAAAACTTGCAGCAGCATATCAATCGGCAGATGTTTTCGTAAACGCTTCGACTGAGGATTCCGGTCCAATGATGATCAATGAATCCATACTATGCGGCACGCCAGTCGTTTCATTCGATATGGGAGTGGCGCCCGATCTGGTGCATACAGGCAGAACCGGTTATCGGGCACGGCTAAAGGATTCTGCAGATATGGCCGCCGGTTTGTATCGGTTGATGAAAATGGATGAGGTTACAGCTCATGCAATGCGCACGGAATGCAGGGCACTCGGTGTGCAGCTCTGTCATCCCGATGTGCAGGTAAGGGCCTTTATGACGCTTTTTGCATTACACAAAAACGCTCGCAAGGAGGTCACTTTATGAGAAGTTTGATGAAGCGTGTCATAACGAGGCTTATTAACGCAGCAGGTTTTGATCTGGTCAGGCATCGCCCCCTGCGTGAAGTAAACCTGAACATAGACGAGCAACTGGGATATGAATTAGAGGTCGAAGCCACGTCATGTATCCACTTGGTGAAAGGGAATACGATGCTTTCCAAACGAAGGCTGGTAACTCTTTATCAACAAGTCGCCTATTGTGAAAAATATAACATTCCGGGTGACTTCGTGGAGTGTGGCGTCTGGAAGGGAGGAGCCGCCGGGATGATGGCACTCGCAAACCTTCGCAAAGCTGGCAAGAGAAGGCACCTGCACATGTTTGATGCTTTCCAAGAGATATGCGAACCTGATGCTGCTGTCGATGGTGAACGCGCCTTGCGTGAGGTCAGGGAGTTCACCGGGAGGAGCGACCACGATAAAGGTAAATTGCAGGCCTTGAGCGGCATATATGACAGCTTTGGCGGACCCGGAACGCTGGATGAAAATCGTCATTTACTGGAAAAGACTATTGGCTACCCCAAGGAGTTTACTCATTACCATGTTGGCTGGTTTCAAAATACCCTTCCAGCAGATCATCAGGATATCGACCAGATTGCGCTTTTGCGTCTGGATGGAGACTGGTACGCTTCCACCAAGGTGTGTCTCGAGTATCTGTTTGATAAAGTTGTTAAGGGCGGGGTGATCATCATTGATGATTATGGTACCTATGAGGGATGTAGGCGCGCAGTAGATGAGTTTATGGAATATAAAAAAATTCAGGTTTACCTTGCGCCGATAGACAGCGATTGCCGATTTTTTGTGAAGCTTTGAAGCGTCTATGAAGGAGAATTATATTCATCTCGAATGGGATACGACATTTTTTGGATTCGGCGTCGCTCGCATTGTGCAGGCAGAGATGGATGATGATCAGTTATCGGAAACGCTCAAATTTTTGCGTGACAACAACTACCGTATGGTTTATTGGCAAATAGCTGCTGACCAGTATGAGTCCGCCAAAATTGCTCAGATTCATGGTGGTTTTTGGGTCGATGAAAAAGTGACTTATATAAAAAATCTTATTGACATGGCGGATTTTCGAAAGGCTTCGGCATATACCCCGTTCCCGTATCTTGAAAAGACACCGGAATCGGCCATGATAAAACTGGCGATTCAAAGTGGTGAACATTCCCGCTTCAGGAATGATTCAAAATTTCCATCGGAGTTATTTGACAAGCTTTTTACGTGCTGGATTATGCGTTCCGTGGTCAAGGAAATTGCCTGGGAAGTTCTGGTAGTTAAGGAGGGAAATGATCTTCTTGGGTTGATCACTCTGGGAGTGAAGGGCGAACGGGCTGATATTGGCCTGTTGGCTGTTGCAGATTATGCAAGGGGCAAGGGAATCGGCAGCGTTCTCGTGGCAGATGCTGACAAGCGTTTTGCAGAAAGTGGTTATGCACTTGCGCAAGTAGTAACTCAACGAAGTAATCTGGGGGCCTGCAAATTATATGAATCGTGCGGATATCAAATCGAAAATATTGAAAACGTCTTTCACTTCTGGCTTTGATAGCGTATGAGCATTCCATTCAATAAGCCATACCTTAGCGGGAAAGAGAATGATTACATCCTTGAAGCCGTGGAGTCGGGGAGGATCTCTGGTGACGGAATTTTTACGCGAAAGTGTCATCAGTTTTTCGAAACCCGGTATGGTGTAAAAAAATCGCTTCTGACCACCTCTTGCACCGATGCACTTGAGATGGCTGCTATATTATGCAATATCCAGCCCGGCGATGAGGTCATTGCCCCGAGTTATACGTTTGTCTCTACTGTTAATGCTTTTGTCCTGCGCGGTGCGAAAATAGTTTTTGCCGATAGTGAGCAGATGACTCCAAACATTGACGTTGCATCGATAGAGGCCTTGATTACCCCGCATACCAAAGCGATCGTGCCTGTGCACTATGCTGGCATGGCCTGTGAAATGGATACGATTCTGGACATTGCACACCGGCATGAACTATATGTCGTCGAGGATGCGGCGCAAGCAATAGATTCGTTTTATAAATGCAGACCCCTTGGATCACTGGGGCATCTTGGCGCATTCTCTTTTCATGAGACTAAAAACATTATCTCCGGTGAAGGGGGGATGCTTGCCATTAATGATGAGCGTTTCCTGGCTCGTGCCGAAATAATCCGTGAGAAGGGAACTAATCGTTCGGCTTTTTTCCGTGGCGAGGTAAATAAATACGGCTGGGTGGATATAGGGTCTTCATTCTTACCCTCCGATATCATCGCAGCCTTTCTTTACGCCCAACTGGAAAACCTGGAATTGATTCAGTTCCGCCGCAAGTACATATGGAGTATGTACCGTGAACTGCTTGAACCGCTTCAGGCAAATGGCTCGCTGGAATTACCCACGATCCCGCTTAATGCTACAAACAATGCCCATATGTTCTACTTGGTTTGCAAAAATCTGGAACAGCGAACGAGATTAATCGAGTATTTGAAAGAGCGTGGAATTATGGCCCCATTCCACTATTTGTCTCTGCACAACTCGCCTTATTATCATGATCGGCATGATGGTCGCGCCCTTCCAAATGCGGAGCGATTTTCTGATTGCCTTCTCCGACTTCCATTGTTTTTCAACCTGGGTGATCAAGAAGTGCTGCAGATCACCGAGAGTGTGCAGGATTTTTTCAAGCGTTAGCTGTGGATGTTGACAGTATGTGAAGTTTCTGACGTTTAGTTGAATTGCACAGCAATATATTATGCAAAGCAGTGGGATTTAAGGATTCTTAATAATGAAGCGGATGTGTTTGAATTGTGATAAAACACTGGAAGAAAATTCCCGCGAGTATTCATTAAAGGACCGCAGAAAAGGGTTGCAAGGTACTTGGCAATCAATCGAGTGTAGCAACTGCGGCGTAATTTCCATGATGCCAATGCCATCTGAGGAGCAGTTGGCAACGTATTACACGGCGTATTCGCAGGATGAAAATGTTGACCTTTCATTGAAAGCAGGCTCTCATTATCCAAATCTCAGAAAAATTTTTCATTGTTTAAGTGGCGATGTTGATCCACGAGATTTTGTGCATGCTCCGCCAGGTGCGCGTGTTCTTGATTATGGTTGTGGTCACGCTGGTTACCTGAGTGATTTTCATGAGCGCGGAGTGGCCATTTCGGGTGCAGAGATCGCTGGGTATGTGGTTGAAGCATGCAGAAGTCGTGGATTGGACGTGCACAAGGTTGATGATTTTTCGCATATTTCTTTTGACGATGCAGAGTTCGATGTTATTTATCTGATGCAGGTTTTTGAGCACCTTCGCGATCCGCATAGGTTTATGGATGAACTTGCCCGAATTTTGAAGAGCGGCGGGATAATGTATCTCGCCGTGCCGAACGCTGCGAGCATCTGGCGTAAATTTTTTGGTGATAATTGGGTAAGCGGATGGTTCGCTCCGTTTCATCTGTTCCATTACAACCGCGCCACTCTGGCAAAACTGGCAGCACAGCATGGATTCGATGTTGTGAAATTTTGGACTCGTACGCCAGAATCATGGTTTCGTCTTAACCTCAAAGCGTGGTTGTATCCCAGCGAAAACCGATTGGACGTGCGTAGAAGTTGGTTGGATACCCGTTTGATGCGCTATCTGTTGATGCCGGTGTTGCGCATTATTGAGTTGCCGTTCGCGGAACGCGATTGCCTCGTGATCAAGCTGGTTAAACGGGGAAATTAATGTCCAACTGCGATTGAAGCAGTATTTCTATATTAATGTTGTAAGCCCTATGAGAATACGTAGCTCGGACATACATAGGATTATTTGCTGTAACGAGCTTGACTGGGCGTCGACCTGTTATCGTAGAATGCAACAGATATTTATGCCTAGGCAACATTAGATCCTGCGCTTAAAGAGGATGGAGATTAGTTGACTGTGGTTGTACTGATAAACCTCGATGTTTACGGCTATGGAGCGCGCGTTAAAACAGGGGAAAATATTACTATATCAATGTGACGGCATGCATATTGAAATTTAGTTTTGATTCACTATAAGTACGTCAAGTTAACATAAGAAAACTCTTAAAAATTGATCTTCTGGGGTTTGTATGTGCGTGATACCTGGAGTATTCCTAATGTCTGATGATGGCCATTGCGTGTTCCTTTATTCTGTTCACTTGGATAGATTAATTGAGTAGGTAATCTGCGATTATGAACATAGCTGGCACAATAAAAATCATTATTTTGAGATTCATCTGTGTTGCGCAGCTTAAGCTTTCCTGCGTCAGGCTCTGTATAAGCATGGGTTGTTACCAAGTTTACTTGCCCGCCACTCCGTACTGCTCTCTATGGAAATTATTAAATATTCCCGCTTAAATAAAAAAACCAGTTGAATCAAGATATGTTTGCTTTATCAATGAGAAGACGAGTGAAAAAGTTAATTAAAGGTGTGCTAAGGCGCATCGGGATTGTCGCGTTTAAACGCTCGACAGGAATTTATGTGCCTGATGAAGACGCCTATCGAATTGCGGTTGAGCAGTGCGGGAAAAGTACGCCGGTGATTGTGGATGGTGGCGCACATAGGGGTGATTCAGTGCGAACCTTTTCCGTGTATGCGCCGAATGCCACCTTTCATTGCTTTGAGCCAGATCCCAAGCTTGTAGAGGAACTAAGGGCAACATTTCTTGGGCGTTGCAATGTGTTTATAGTGGCTGCAGCGTTGGGTGAGGAGCGTTCTCAAGCCACGTTTAATATTAATTTCTCAAAGCCAACCAATTCACTTTTGCCAACCGCGACTTCGTTGTCAGGGGATATACAAGCACTATGCCAAACTGTTGAGCAAGTTCAGGTGGACGTTGTCACCGTCGATGAATATTGCACTACACATGGGCTTGGTCAAGTCGACATATTGAAGTTGGATCTCCAAGGCTATGACTACAAAGCACTTCTGGGTTCCAAAGAAACATTGCGTAATGTACGGGTCGTCCTCACAGAGGTTTTGTTTGCCGAAATATACAAGGGCTGCGGTCTATTCCCGGAGATTCTCAATCTGATGGTTGAGAATGGATTTGTGTTGTACACCTTATGCGGCGTTCATTACGGCAAAAACGACGAATTACTTTGGGCAGATGCCATTTTTGTACGCGCATCATTAAAGTCTGCCTGATTGCAGACCACCCTTTGAGTCTTCATTTTGTTAAAGCGGCATTTTCGTAACGCTAGCTGGGGCTGGTTCTCTGCCGCATTTCGCGCTGCATATGGCTTGCTGAATGTGTTGCTGACGATTCGGCTGCTAGGGGTTGAAACCTATGGGCATGTCGCAACCGTATTGGCATTCTTTGTTTTCTATGCCTCTCTAAATTCCAGCATCTTTACGATCTTGGTCGTGAAGTTAATGGCAACAGAAAACGATAGCAATGCGGTGACCACCAAGGCCGCACCTATGGCGGGCATGCTCTTTGTTGCCGTATCCCTTGCACTTCTCGCCTTTGCGGTTACTGTTGTCGAAAGGCTTGCTCCCGCTGACTGGTTGCTAGGGGCAGGGCTTAAAGAGTTGCTCTTGACTTTTGCGGTACTCACCGCCATTCAGATTTTGACCGGTTTTCAGGCTGCATTAATAGAGGGTGCTGGGCGCATGGATCGCGCTACCAAAGCGCAGCTATTTGGGCCAATGCTGATTCTTGCATCCTTATTCCTGGCGTTTACTTTAAAGCTGCAAGTAACGGCTTTGAGCTATGCAGGCATATTGTGTATTGGCGCATTGATGGATCTTTGCTTGACCTGGTTCGCTGGGCGCAAAACCTTACCTTCAACAGGCCCTTTTGCATGGACATCCGACGCCTGGGTAAATATGTGGGCTTTGCTAAGGTCAGGCAGCTTGTTACAAGCCACCTCACTGATGAACATGTTTCTTGAGCCATTGAACAAGTTGCTGCTGAATAATTTTCTCGGCGCGTCAGCGGTCACTTTCTATGACCTTGGGACGAAGCTGATTTGGGGCATACAAAGCTTGTTCAGTGCGGCCATGAGGGTTTTTTTACATATGGCCAGCCAAGAGCAGGAGATGCTTGGCAATGCATATAGCAGTGTGGTCAGAGTAATTTGCGTACCCGTCGTACTTCTGCATGTCGTTGGCGCGCTATTTTTGGCAATTATTGCGCGCTACTGGCTAAAGACGGATGCGCTTGATCTATTGGTGTTTTTTGCTGTTGCAACGCTCTCGAATCTGGGAATGATTTTGGTTACGCCCCTGTATAACGCGCTTATTGGTAACGAAGACCTGGGTTTTATTTTCAAAATCCAAGCAAGGCTCGCTCTTATAAATATTGTGGCGTCATTTGCGCTAATTCCCATTTTGGGTTTGGTTGGGGCGGCCTTCGGTCTCTTGATCGCTACGGTATATAACGCAGCGGTGATTATTGCTAGAAGTAAACCCTTGCTGAATGCGGATCATCCTCCTGCGCAGTTTGCACGTGTCATGGTTCTGCGTCTGCTTGCTGCGGGGCTATTGTTAATACTTGCGCTACTTTGGGGTTTTTGTGGGAGCGATAACCCTATTGCATTGATCATTATTTGCGTTGGTATTTTGGGTATGACTTTTCACGAACCTGCTGTGGTCATGCTATTTAAAGAAAGGCGGATTCAAGTTCGAAGCGCAACGCGCTTGAGTGATTGATGAAACACCTCTGCGGGTGTTTTGAATCCCAATCGTTTTCTGGGTCTGTTATTTAATCTGTTTTGAAT